>Ga0102943_1002658_pt1 | contig 10332 bp, 8 predicted proteins | sample SalPonC_black_MG_FD_78174 | JGI IMG/M metagenome (GOLD analysis project Ga0102943, IMG submission 78174) | Salt pond soil microbial communities from South San Francisco under conditions of wetland restoration - Salt Pond MetaG... | ecosystem: Environmental > Aquatic > Marine > Intertidal zone >...
CCGGTGCCATAAAAAACAAAAATGTAACAACCATTGTTTTTCTGGCAATACCACTATTTCTGGAGTGAAAATCACTTGCAACAGCATGGTTACATAAAGTCCTTCTCCTGGTTGGTATCAAATATAAAACGGGCACCAAATAAAACTTATTACAATATTGTAAAAAATCACAGCAGTATAAATTACAAAAATGAAATTTGTTTTCATAGCTATCAATTTTTTATAAAACATAAAATTTGAAAAAATCTGCGTATATAGATTAAATTCAAATATTTATGATATTGTTTGCCACGGATTTCCATTCCTGGCATGTGAATTGCTCAACACAGAAGGACAATTTAACAGAAATTTTTAAAAACCATTGCCAAAGAAAGGAAATCACCATGGGAGTGAAATACTGGCTCATGACTATTGGTCTTTTATTGACAGGAACCGCCACATGTTTTGCCGCAGACGGCACCATTGATTCCGGAGATACCGCCTGGGTCACCATGTCCACGGCCCTGGTCATGATGATGACCCCGGCCGGCCTGGCATTGTTTTACGGGGGCATGTCCCGGTACAAAAACCTGCTCAACACCATTGCCATGACCCTGGCAGCCTACTGCCTGGCCAGTCTGGTCTGGGTGGGCTGGGGGTATTCCCTGGCATTCGGGGAAAGCACCAGCCTGCTCATCGGCAGCCTGGGCCATTTTATGCTGAACGGCATTGATGCTGCATCTGTTTCCGGCACCATCCCCACCCTGATATTTGTCATGTTCCAGATGACCTTTGCCTGCATTTCCGTGGCCATTATCCTGGGGTCTGCCGTGGACCGGATGAAATTTTCCGCCTGGATCGTTTTTTCCATTCTCTGGATCACCTTTGTTTACGCCCCGGTGTGCAACTGGGTATGGGGCGGCGGCTGGATGCACAACATGGGGGCCCTGGATTTTGCCGGGGGTAATGTGGTCCATATCAATGCCGGTGTTTCCGGCCTGGTGCTGGCCCTGGTTCTGGGAAAGCGCAACGGATACGGCAAAGAGCCCATGATCCCGTCTTCAGTGGCATTTACCGCCCTGGGTGCGGCCCTGCTCTGGTTCGGGTGGTTCGGGTTCAATGCCGGCAGTGAACTGGCAGCAGACGGGGTGGCAGCCTCCGCCTTCCTGGTCACCAATACCGCTGCTGCGGCCGGCGGACTGGCCTGGCTGTTCATTGAATGGAAGCTGAGCCAAAAACCCACCCTGCTGGGCATGGCATCAGGGGCCATTGCGGGTCTTGTGGCCATCACCCCGGCTGCCGGGTTTGTCACCCTGCCGTATTCCCTGGTCATCGGTCTTCTGTCAGGCGCCATCGGGTATTTTGGCGTGGTGGTCCTTAAAAAGAAGCTGGGATATGACGATTCCCTGGATGCCTTTGGTATCCACGGGCTGTGCGGCATGTGGGGAGCCCTGGCCACCGGGTTGTTTGCCTCCCCTGCTGTTACTGAAGGGGCTGCAGGGCTTTTCTACGGCAATCCCGGCCAGGTGTGGATTCAGCTGGTCTCCATCCTGGCCACCATTGCCTTTTCCGCCACAGCCACCCTGGCCGTGGTATATGTCACCCGGCTTCTCACCAGCGGCCTGCGGGTGGATGCCCAGGATGAACAGGCCGGTCTGGACAATGCCCTGCACGGGGAACGGGCCTTTGAAATTGAATAGGCACCGCTCTGTATGCTAGAGCAGGCACCGCTCTATGGATTCCACCCATTTTCTGGAAAAAATGGTGCCTTCGTTGACCCGGACAATGAGGGTGATAATTACCTGGAAATGGGATTTCCCCCCCTGGACCCAGACCTCGGATTCAGCAGTGATGCATCCGCCGTCGCTTTTGAGCCGGTGCAGATGCTTTCCGTGTCCGCTGGCCAGTGCCGGATGCCGGGGATGGACCTGAAACTCGCCATGGGCTTTTTTTTCAAACACTGTGGTTTCCGTCAGCCGGCTGACTGTGTCCATCTGCAGCCGCACCCGGGTTCTGCCGCTCAAAACATCTGTGCACACCTCCCATACCGGGGGACAGGGCGATGCCAGATGAAGCTGCCTTGCCATGGACGACGGCGCAAACAGAGGGGGCACAGCTGACCCGGTATCCGGCACCACCGGCAGCTCCAGGCGGCTGGGGCGGATCTGTCCCCGGAAAATCCGGCTGGTGCCCGGCTCCGGGGTGGGCCACAGATTGGGCCAGTCAGCATTGGCCACAGACAGCCGGATGCAGTGTCCTTTTTCAAAAACCCATCCTGTGGCATCAATGTCAATTGCCAGCTCATATACGGTTTCCGGCACCATGGGTGCAGGGTCTGCAAAAGAGTTCCTGCGGGTGCCGTTAAGAACCCCTTTGGCCACAAGATGGGAGGCCCCCTCCGGCGCCACATCACAAAGGCTCACCACAAACCCCATCACCGCAGCACTGGAAGATACGTGCAGCACCGCCCTGGCCCGCCCCAGTATGGACAGATCATGCTCCAGGACACAGCTGGTGTACACGGCGCTGAACGCTTCATCCGGCCGCTGGTCTCCGGGCAGGCCGAACTGGATGCCGCCGGAAAATAGCCCGCCGCTGGTACCCACTGTGGGAACATAGGCCAGGTGCTCATATCCGTCAGTGCCGGGGTCCTGTGCGAGCCTGCCGCTGTCTTCCAGAAACAGGACCCGGGTTTCTGCTCCGGGCACGGGCCAGCCGGTTTCCGCCCGCCAACTGCCTCTGGTTTCCAGGCGGTCCACCACCGGCGGCTGGGATCTCTGCATGAACACCACCACCGGCGGTTCTTCCATGATGCCGGTGGGCCTGTCTTTGCACCAGTAATCCAGCCACCGCACCACTTCCTTGAGATAGTCCACCCGGGGGCCGGGCACAGCCCCGTCAGGCATGGCATGGTTCCAGGGGCCTATCCACACTTTGCTCGGCACGGACACTGCCTGGAACAGGCGCAACGGCACATTCATGTAACCGTCGCGCCAGCCGCCGATCATCATTACGGGACAGCGGATTCTGTCGGCAATATATCGGACAGATCCATGCTCCCAGTAAGGACCGGCAGTCTGGTGGCGGTACCACTGCAGCAGGTAGGGTTCGTTTTCCTCCAGGTGCTGGCGCCAAGTTTCTGCCCAGCTGCCGTCGCTGGTGTCCACCAGAGAGGGCATGGCATTGGCAGCCACCATGGACCCGCCGTAATAGGCAATGTCATAATACTGGCGCATCATCCCTCCCTTGTAGTGGCAGTCATCCTGGTACCGGTCATCGGTAAAATCCACAGGAATGATACTGGTGAGATGGGGGGGCTGAAGGGTGGCCACCTGGAGGGCGGAAAATCCGCCATAGGAAATTCCCATCATGTTCACGTGGCCGTCGCACCAGGGTTGTGCGGCAATCCATTCCACACAGTCATATCCGTCTTCCTGCTCCTGGAGCAGATATTCATCCAGGTTTTTGCCGGCAGACCCCCCGGTACCCCGGATATCCACCCGGATGACCAGGTATCCGTGCCGGGCAAGGTACCCGTAAAACGGGCGTGCTGCCAGGTCCACCTGGTCTTTTCTATAGGGAATGTACTCCATGACAACCGGAAAGGCGGCATCCGGGGCCTGGTTATCCGGCAGGTAAATATCTGCTGCCAGCTGCACGGTATCACGCATGGGGATCATCAGGTTTCGAAAGCGGCGGACACCGTCCAGGGGGGGAAAGCAGATGGGTTCAGATTGTTCAAGCAGCGTATTAAAGTGCATGATAAACGTATCCTTGCAAAAAATGTTTAACCAAACGTATCAGTTTTCAGGGACAGATAATGGATAGTGGCAGTAATACTGGTGATCTTTGCCGGTCTCTGCCTTATCGGGAAACTGCCGGCGGCACTTTTCCTGCACCCGGGGACACCGGGTGTGAAATTCACACCCCCGGGGCCGGGAAACAAGGCCCGGGATTTCGCCGGAGATGGATATGCGGTGGTGCACCGCATCCGGATCAGGGCTTGCATGGGCAGACAGCAGGGCCTGGGTATAGGGATGCCGCATCTGATGAAAGACCCTCTGGGTGGGTCCCTGTTCCAGAAACCGCCCCAGGTACATGATGGCCACATGATCGCTCACATGACGCACCACAGCCAGGTTGTGGGTAATGATCAGAAAGCTCAATCCCATATCATGCTGCAGCCGGGCCATGAGGTTGAGGATTTCCCCCTGTACAGACACATCAAGGCCTGCTGTGGGTTCATCAGCGATGATCAGTTTCGGAGACAGGGCCAGGGCCCGGGCCACCCCCACCCGCCTGGCCTGGCCCCCGCTGAGCTGGTGGGGGTACAGGTCTCCCATGGACGGGGAAAGATTGACCATTTTCAGCAGCCGGGCAATTTCAACGGACAGGTTTTCGGGCATCATGTCATGAATGCGGAAAGGTTCCGCCAGAATAGACCGGATTTTGAGCCGGGGGCTCAATGATCCGGCCGGGTCCTGAAACATCAGTGCAATATCTCTGCGGAACGGCTTGATCCGGTCCCGGGAAAGTCCCACCAGATTTTTTCCGTTAAAACGGATGGCACCGGAATGCACCGGTAAAAGTCCCATGACAGCCCGGGCCACCGTGGTTTTTCCGGATCCGCTTTCCCCTACCAGGCCGTAGGTCTGGCCCGGTTCAATGGCAAAGCTGACCCCCATCACCCCATCGATATAGGGATCATCATCCTTTTCAATAAGGGCTTTTACAGCGCTTTTGGTTTTGAACCGTACCCGCAGATGCGCAACTTCCAGTAAGGGATCCATTATACCTCCAGACAATGACAGGCTGCTGTATGGTGGGCTGCAAGGCTGACTTCCGGCGGCGGTGTTTTTTGGCACACCTGAGCTGCCCGGGGACAGCGGTCATGAAAAATGCAGCCTTCCGGCAGATCAATAAGACTGGGGATCTCCCCGGGAATGGTGGGTAAAAAACGGGTGGGTTCTGCAATCACCGATGGGTCGCATTCCAGCAGGGCCTTGGTATAAGGATGCCCCGGCCTGTGAAAAATGTCGCGCACACTGCCTTTTTCCACCAGCTCGCCTGCATACATCACCCCAACAAAATCACACAGTTCCGCAATCACATTCAAGTGGTGGGAAATGAACAGGATAGCACATTGAAAATCCGCCTGCAGATCCTTGAGCAGCCGGATAATCTGTACTTCCAGTGTGGCATCCAGGGCAGTGGTGGGTTCATCGGCAATGAGCAGTTTGGGCTGGACAAGCAGGGCCATGGCAATGGTGATCCGCTGGCGCATGCCCCCTGAAAAATGGTGGGGATAGTTATCCAGCCGGGAAACCGCATCCGGAATCCCCACCAGAGACAGCATGTCTGCCGCCCGCTTCAGTTTTTCTTTTCCGGAGACGGCATCCCGGTACTGGATATCCTTCATCTGCCGGCCGATGGTGAATACCGGATTGAGCGCAGTCATGGGGTCCTGAAACACCATGGACATGTGCCGGCCCCTGATACCCTGCAGATCCCGGGGCGACAGATGGTGCATGTCCTTTCCCAGAAACCGGATCTCTCCTGCCGCCACCCGGGCATTTTCCGCCATCAGGCGGATAACCGCGGAAATCAATGTGGATTTGCCGCACCCGCTTTCTCCCACCAGTCCCACCACTTTTGCAGAGGGCACCTGCAGATTGATGCGGCGCAGGGCCTGCACGGTTCCCCGGGGGGTAAAATAATTGACAGACAGATTGCGTATGTCCAGAACAGGTTCAGCCATTACAGATCCCTGCGCAGTTTGGGGTCAAAAATATCCCGCAAAGATTCCCCCAGAAAGGTAAACCCAAGGGTGGTGACAATCAGGGGGAGCCCCCCGAAAATAATGATCCACGGGGTGTTTCGGATATAGGCATACCCGTCATTGAGTATGGATCCCCAGCTGGGGGTGGGGGGCCGGACACCCACCCCCAGAAAACTCAACCCCGCCTCAATGGTCACCACCACAGGGATATCCATGCTGGCCACAATGAACAACGGGCCGATGATATTGGGTAGAATGTGAATGCCCAGAATCCGGATCATACCGGCGCCCATGGCTTCTTCCGCCACAATGAATTCGTTGTTGCCCAGAGCCTGGGTCTGGGTCCGCACCATCCGGCCGTACACCGGAAAAGTGGTGGCAACGATGACAATGATGACTGTCTGGAGGCTGGGACCGAACACCGTCACCAGGGCCAGGGCAAACATGATGGTGGGAAAGGACCGCAATGTATCAAACAAAAGCAAAAGTGCGGCATCCAGCCATTTGGGGCCGTATCCTGCCATCATGCCCAGCACAAGCCCGATGCCAAGGGACATGGAAACCGTAACCAGGGCCACCCATACGGCAATGCGGGACCCCATCACCACCCGGGAAAACACATCCCTGCCCAGCTGGTCCGTGCCCATCCAGTGCTCTGCAGACGGCCCGGCCAGGCGGTTGGCGATATCCAGGGCATTGTGATCATGGGTGGTGAGAAACGGGGCGAACAGGGCGCTTAAAATAACCAGGGCCACAAGAATCATTCCGAAAAATCCCATGGGCTCGTGATACAGACGGGTAAAAAATTGTTTTGTCCAGTTCATTTACAACCGCTCCCGAACCCGTGGGTCCAGCATGGCATTAATGGAATCAGAGATGGTGGTGCTCAGCACAAACAATACCGTGGAAACCAGCACCGCTCCCATGACCAGGGGATAGTTCCGCGATACCACGGAATCAAAAATCAATTTGCCGATCCCGGGCCGGGCAAACACGATCTCGGCAAACACGGCAGAGGAAATCAGCCGCCCGATACCGGTTCCCAGCAAAGTGACCGTAGGAAGGATGGCCAGTTTCAACGCATACTGGAACACAATCACATGTTCCGGCAGGCCAAAGGCCCGGGCCCGGCGGATATGGTTTTCATTGAGCACCTCGAGCATGGAGGCCCGCACCAGCCGGGCAATATAACCCACCCATCCCAGTCCGATGGCAAATGCGGGCAGAATCAGGTGCTGCAGCTGGTCCATATACTGGCCGGACTCCCCTGCCCCGATGGCGGGCAGCCATTTCAAAGTGACCGCAAAAAGCAGCAGAGAATACAAAGCCACCACAAATGAGGGCACGGCAATCACCCCGATGGAAAAAAATCCCACCAGTTTGTCTGAAAACGTATTTCTGAAAACTGCGGAATAGCACCCCAATGGAATGCCCAGGAGCATGGCCCAGCCGATACTTGCCAGAACAAGCACCAGGGTTTCATCCAGTTGCTTGAACACGATCTGGGCCACCGGTCTCTGGGAAAAAAAATCCATGCCCAGATTTCCTCTGGCCACCTTGCCCAGAAAACTGACCACCTGCACCACAAAGGGGCGGTCCAGGCCCATGCGTTCATAGAGTTCCTGCTTCATTTCCGGCGTGGCCCGGGGTCCCAGGATCACACTGGCCGGGTCCCCGGGTACGACATGGATCATGGAGTACAAAAGCACCACCGCCACCACCACAATCACCACAGCCAGACCGACACGTTTTAACAGATAAAACAGCATGGTTTTTTCCCGGCCTGCATCAGGCGGTTGTAAAATAGCGCAAAAGCGGCATGCCATCCGGCCGCAATGCCGGAATAATCCTGTCCGTGTAAATAACAGGCACCGCTTCATGGGTGATGAAACGGTAGGCCCCGGAAGCTTCCATCAATTCCTGCATCCGCTGGTACATCCGGTCGCGTTTGTCTTTATCCCCTTCAGCCAGGGCCTGTTCATACAACCGGTTATATTCCGGATTTTTGAACCGCTCCCAGTTCCATACCCCCACCTGTTCTCTGGTGAACCACTGGGCTGCATAGTGGGGATCAGGGGCTGAGGAAAACCGGTTCAGCACCAGCTGCAGTTTTTTCCAGCGGTCTCCCTTGCTTTCATCCCCCAGGGACCAGAAGGAGCCGGAATCGTGCAGATTCATGGTCATCCGGATGCCGGCCTGGGCTGCCACCGCCTGGATCACCTGGCCGGCAGCGATATAGACCGCTTTGTTGCGTACTTCCAGATCCAGGTCAATGCCGTCGGGATACCCGGCTTCCGCGAGCAGGGCTTTGGCTTTTGCAAAATCCGCTTTAAAAGGCACCAGGGTATCGGGCCGGTGGCCCACCAGTCCCGGCGGCACATACCCTGTGGCCGGTTCTGCCACCCCGTCATAGGCAGCTTCCAGGATGGAGGGGATATCCACGGCATACTGCACTGCCCTGCGCACCCGTTCATCAGACAGCTTGGGGTGTTCCATATTCATGCCCAGCCACACATAATACAGGGAGGGGTATTTTTCCACCACACTGTTTTCAGGGGGTTTGTTTTTTAGATTTTTATAGGAACTCATGCTGATGCGGGTGTAATCCAGATCCCCTGCCTCAAATCCCATTTCCGCGGTTTTCTCATCGTCAATGGGGAAAATATGGATTTCGTCAAAACCTGCCGGCTCCCCTTTCCATTCCGGGTTGCGGGCCAGAACAGTGCGCTGTTTGGGCTCCCGTTCCTTGATTATATAGGGCCCGGAAAAACACGGGGGCATGGCGGAAAATTTCCCCCCGGCTGCCAGGGTGGCTTTTTTGGAAACAATATTGCCCCCCATATAGGGGAGGGTGGTCATCCATAACGGCTGGAAGGGCTTGCTGAGCACGATGACCCCGGAATATTTATCAGTGACATCCACTGATTTCAAAGTGGCCCAGTCCCCTTTGATGGGGGATTTAAGTTCCGGGTCGATGATGCGCTCATAGGAAAATTTCACATCTTCGGCTGTCATTTCGCCGAATCCGTTGGTAAACGTGATGCCGGGCTTTAGCACAAATTTGATGTGGGTGGGATCCGTCTGTTCGATGGACTGGGCCGCTTCCAGCTGCCACGTCCATTTTTTTCCGGGCTTGTAGGCAATCAGCTTGTTGTGCACGGCGGCATTGACATGTTCCTCATAAAGATTGGATGAGATGCCGGGATCCAGAGACTGGGGATCGCCGTAATCGCGCACCCGCAGTATCCGGGTGTCCTGGGCCCAGGACGGGTGCATCCCCAGACCGGGAAGCATCAGCCAGCCTGCGGATGCGGCAGAGGCCTTTAAAAAAGAGCGGCGGGAAAGCCGGATTTTTGAAAACTGCATGTTTGGCGTGGACATGTTCCCTCCTTATAATGTAATGTGGCAACACTGTGTGGTATATACGATGCTTTGTATATACATTTGATATTTAACCTGTAATTGAATCCGCAGCAGATTGTCAAGATGTTTTTTTGATTTTTTTATAACCACAATAAATTATTGTTTTTTTTATGACTTCATGGCATAAGCAATCTGGTATTTAATCGCTTACATATAGTATTTGGAACATAAATAAATGAAAACCCCCAATGGAAATACCCAGCCAAAGTATATACAAATCTATCACTGGTTCCAGGAACAGCTGCAGGCCGGTACCCTTAAAACCGGCAACCAGATCCCTACGGAAACTGCTTTGGCCCATCAGTTCGGGGTCACCCGCATGACGGTGCGCAAAGCCCTCCACCGACTGGTGGTGGAAGGGGTCATCACCAGGACCCGTGGCAAAGGCTCTTTTGTTGCCGCTGAAAACAACAAGAATTTTATTTTCAGCCTGAATACCATCAGCGGGTTTTTCAATGATATCCGCCGCAGCGGCAGTCAGCCCGCATTCAAGGTGAACCGGGTGGAGATCATTCAGGCGGATGCAAAAATTGCAGGGCCCCTGCAATTGTCCGGTGATCTGCGGGTCATTTACATACTGCGGACATTTTTTGCTGATGAAGAACCTGCCCTGATCCAGGGAACCTATCTGCCCTACGAACCGTTCAAGCGCGTGCTGGACATGGATCTGAGTATGGGTATGTACCCGATTTACCGGGAAAAATTCAACCTGCGCCTGCACCATGCAGACCAGACCTTTTCTGCTGTATCCTCCAACCCCTTTGAAACCCAGACCTTCGGGTTTGATTCACCCCAGCCCTGTATTTTTCTGGAATGGGTCCTGTATGATGATATCAACCGCCCCATTGAGGTATGCTACTGCACCTACCGCAGTGATAAGTACAAATTCAATGTGGTGTCCAGCCTGCCGGTGCAGCTTTCAATGGCCCCCTGATGCCGGGAAAACAGCAATAACCAGAACGGCTGCATCCTGCCTGAATTATTATATCCTTTCTGGCCCTGTTCCCTGCTGCCGGAAGCAGGACAGGTCACAGGGAAAGGGCCAGTTCCTCAGCCTCACTGATGCAGTACATCAGATGTCTGGGGGATTTTGCATCCCCGATCAGGTGAAACCGGGCGGATGCGTCTTTTTCCAGAATTTTCGCATCCCG
>Ga0102943_1002660_pt1 | contig 10319 bp, 8 predicted proteins | sample SalPonC_black_MG_FD_78174 | JGI IMG/M metagenome (GOLD analysis project Ga0102943, IMG submission 78174) | Salt pond soil microbial communities from South San Francisco under conditions of wetland restoration - Salt Pond MetaG... | ecosystem: Environmental > Aquatic > Marine > Intertidal zone >...
CTCGATGTCGGCTCATCACATCCTGGGGCTGGAGCAGGTCCCAAGGGTTCGGCTGTTCGCCGATTAAAGTGGTACGTGAGCTGGGTTTAAAACGTCGTGAGACAGTTTGGTCCCTATCTTTCGCGGGCGCAGGATATTTGAGGAGATCTTTTCCTAGTACGAGAGGACCGGAATGGACCAACCAATGGTGTTCCAGTTGTCGTGCCAACGGCATTGCTGGGTAGCCAAGTTGGGTATGGATAACCGCTGAAAGCATCTAAGCGGGAAGCCAACTCCAAGATAAGATATCCCATCACGCAAGTGACTGAAGACCCCTTGAAGACGACAAGGTTGATAGGCCGGGTGTGTACGCATGGCAACATGTTGAGCTAACCGGTACTAATAGGTCGTGAGGCTTAGCCACTTTTTTTCACTTACAGGTTTACACGCTTTCATGTGAACATATGACAGATATTAACTGCAGCAGATTTTGGACCATAAGGGACATGCAGCATTTTTACATGCATTGACCAGTCAGCCGTCCCGGGTCCAAGCCTTCTTAATCTGGTGGTAATGGCATAGAGGTCACACCCGTACCCATCTCGAACACGGAAGTTAAGCTCTTTAGCGCCGATGGTACTGCACGGGAGACTGTGTGGGAGAGTAGGACACCGCCAGATTATTTATACAAAGCCCGGATCACTGAACATTTCAATGATCCGGGCTTTTTTTTCACAGAGTTGATTTTGAAAATACCAGTGCATTCTTGACAATCTGTGCGCATCTCATTACACTTCCTGCACAAAAAACTGCTGAAAAAAAGAGATAAGGGTCCTGGTTTGTATATTTCATTTTACAGGTTGAATAAAAAACCCTTCCAGATCAGTTCAGATCCGGCTTTTATGTGGTTTGGTGAAAAGCACAAAGAAGCCATGGCAACGCTGGAATACGGAATCCTGGATAACAAAGGATTTCTTCTGCTTACCGGCGATGTGGGGACGGGCAAAACCACCTTGATCAATGCGTTGCTTCAGCGTCTGGGCCAGGATGTGATCTGTACGACCGTTCCTGATCCCGGCCTGGAAAAAATGGATTTCTTCAATTATATTGCCGCAGGTTTTGGCATTGACAAGGAGTTTCAATCCAAAGGAGTGTTTTTGGCCTATTTTAAACGGTTTCTGGTTCAGGCCAGTGAAACCGGTAAAAAAGTGCTGCTGATTATTGATGAGGCCCAGCTGCTTACCCAAGACCTGCTCGAAGAGATCCGGCTGCTGTCCAATATTGAAAAAAGCGATGCCAAACTGATCAATATCTTTTTTGTGGGACAGAACGAATTCAATGACATTCTGAACAGGGAACAGAATCGGGCTGTCCGGCAGCGGCTGACGTTGAATTATAATATTGACCCGTTAACACCCGATGAAACAGCTGATTATATAAAATTCCGCCTTACAATGGCAGGTGCCGACCATACGATCTTTGATGATGGGGCAACCCAGGAAATTTTCATTTACGCCGGGGGCTTTCCCAGAAGAATTAACGTCATCTGTGATCACTGCCTGCTGTCCGGCTATGTTCAGGAACAAAAAATAATTGACAGGGCCATTGTCAGAGAATGCGCAAAGGAACTGAAAATTCCTGTCCATGTGAAAAACAGGGATATCGATGATTTTGCAGCATCCTACGAAAAAGGATCGGCACAGACCACCCCACCGGTTGTTTCTTCTGAAAAAACATACGGGAAAACCAGAGAAAAGCGGCCCAAAAAAAAAGCGTTGGCTGCTGTTTTGGTTTTTCTTTTATTCATGACAGCCCTTGTGGCCGGATACCTGGCATTCCCCGCAGGGTATCAACAAGCCTGGCATACAGCCGGTGATCGGTTTATTTCACTCAGACACCAGATACGGGAGATGATGCCGGAATCATTTGCAGCTTTTATTCCGGTTGACACCAAAAACAATACAAAGACAGAAATTCCCGATTCTGTAGAAAAACAGGTAAAGGCAAATCAAAAGAAAAATGATTTTCAGAAGCCGGTTATTTCTGAAGAAGAAACTGCAAATAACAAACAGATCCGGAATAATGCGCCCCAGATATTTGATATTCCAAAAGAAAATGTATCCCCTACTGCCGTGCCGTCTCAGGAGCAGTTTTTGTCTGAACCTTCCCGGCGGGATCAGGAATTATTGGCAAAACAGCATAAGAGCCAATTAACAACGGCAGCAGAACAGCAACCTGCATCCCCTGAGGAACCATCAAATCTTGAGCCATCAAAAGAGATCCCCCCTCTGCCTGAAGATAAAGTGGTGATCCGGTTTAAATACAACACCAATGATTTTACTGATGCAGGATATGATGAACTGGCTGCGTATGCCGATATTCTGGCCATGTACCCAAATGTTAAAATTGTGGTTACAGGGTATACCGATTCAGAAGGTTATCAGCCGTACAACCAGAAATTGTCGGAATTCCGGGCCAACATTGTGGGCAGCTTTCTGCTTGGAAAGGGTATCAAGCCCAGCCAGATGGAAATCAAAGGACTGGGCAGTGAAAATCCCGTGGAAACCAATGATACTTCCTGGGGCCGCATGATGAACCGGCGGGTGGAGATTGAAATAAAACAATCAGACACCGCATTGAAAAATCCTGATCATTCCCAAAGATAGATGTAACAATCCAGCTCCGGTGGCCAGTTACCAAACCATTGCCACAGAATTATTTGTGAAAATGGGAAGGGCTGAAAATTTGTGTTGCTTTTTTTCAACGATTCTGTCAAAATCCCTTTAAAATTGCTTTTAGCCAAATGAATATTATGATAAAGGGAAACACCATGGCAGACAATCGCGTAGACCACCTGATCCAGCGCATAGCAGATGCCACCGGCATCAGCTCTCAGTCTGAACTGGCAAGGGCGCTTGATATAAACCGATCAGGTATTACCCATGCCCGGAACAACAACCATATTCCTGAAAAATGGGTAATCAAGCTGTATCGGCGTTTCGGGCTGAATCCCGGATGGATCGAATCAGGAACAGGGCCGGTATTTCTGCAGGCACGATCAGGAGATGATACAGGGTTCAGGCATATTCCCAAAGTGGCTGCAAGGTTGTCTGCCGGTTCTGGATCATTTGACTGTGATGCACAGGTGTCTGAGTATCTGGCATTTTCAACTGCATGGCTGGGGAAAAAAGGATCATCCAGGAGCATGGTGGCCATGGAGGTTTTCGGGCATTCCATGGAACCGGTGATCAGAGAAGGCGATACGGTACTTATTGACCAGTCCCAGACACAGATTCTGGCTGGTGCTATCTATGCAGTGGGGGTGGATGACACCATCCTGGTCAAGCGGCTTGAAAAACATCCGGACAAACTTGTGTTGTGCAGTGACAACAAGGCGTTTGCCCCCATCTATCTGAACAAGAATGAATGTGATAAGGTCCGTATTCTTGGCAAGGTTCTCTGGAGCTGCAGGGAATACCGATAGACACCTTCAGTCCGGTAAACGGCTGAAGGTTTTTTTGAAACCGTTGTGTTTAGTTTTTTAACCAATTGGTGAAAAATTTCAATAGAACCATAAATGGAAGAACCCTGAAAGGAGAAAACCCAATGCAACTGATTTGCAAAAAAGACCATGCGGAAACCAGAATGTGTGATAAATTTTTCTCGCATACCAAATTACAGGTGGTTGCGGGTGGTTGTATATGGGTGGCCGGGTTGCTCATTGCCGGCAGTGACAGTCCATATATGCCCTGGCTCAACGGCATTGGGGCGGTTGTTTTTTCAGGGGCAAGCCTGGTTCTGGGAAAATTGCTCCCCCTGGTGAATCCAGATGAAACAGGCGTTTATTCCCATGACAGGCTGTCCTGTTTCATGACAGATGTAAACCGGGATCAGATAAAAAATACACAAGCCCATACGTTGCCCTGCAATATGGTTCCGCAGGCTCGCATTATTTCAAATTTTTGAAATAATGCGAAAAAAAAATGGCAATCCTTCAAGGGTTTTCTGTTGTGTATCTGCATGAAAATGCCTATACATCCGTATTATGGTTTTTTTGTTGACTGAATAGTGATTCAGTTGAGTTATGGCATGGTTTCTGCTAATATGCTTTGCCGTGTCCGGTTTGGCCGGTGTGAGATATGGGCCCGGACTGTGCCATAGGTGTAAAAATTGTAAGATGACGATGACAATAAATATAAGGATGTGTATATGAGTTTTCAGGCAAAACTGACGTCCGGGGAATTTGTGGTGCTTGCTGAAATGGATACCCCCAAGGGCGTGGATATATCCGATCTGGTTACCAATGCAAGATATCTGAAGTCACGGGTGGACGCCGTGGTGATTCCGGACCTGGACAACGGGGTAATGCAACTGGGTGCATTGGCCGGCGGGGCTGTCATGCGCCAGCAGGGAATGGAACCTTTGATTCATGTGTGCGGCCGGGACAAAAACCGCATGGCGCTCCAGAGTGATCTTTTGGCGGCCCATGTTCTGGGTATCCACAACCTTATGGTGGTAAATGGTGAAGAGATGATCAACAGTGATCACCCTGATGCCAAAATTGTGGATGACCTGGATGATTTCGGTATTTTGTCCATGATCCAATCCCTTACCGCCGGAACGGATCTGGCCGGCTTTGAACTGCGGGGAAAGCCCCAGTTCACACCGGGCATCGCCATTCCGACTGTTGCCGACCAGGCAGACCTGGAAAAACAGGTGGCGGCCGCCCGCAAAAAAATTGCTGCCGGTGCTGCTTACATTGTGCTTCAGCCGGTGTTCGACCTGCCTTTTTATAAACAGATCATCGATGCGTTCACCTCTTTGAATGTGCCGGTTATCCCTTCGGTTTTCCTTTTGAAAAATGTGGGCATGGCCCGGTATATTTCCCTGAATGATCCAGATTCCCGCCTTTCCGAGGACATGATCCGGCGGATTCGCAAAGCCAGGGACCGTGAAACCGAGTGTATTGCCATAGCCGGTGAGATGATCCATGCCCTCAAGGGTATTTCCCGGGGAATCAAAATATCCGCCCTGGGCTGGGAAGACCGGTTGCCGGCGATCCTGGACAGTGCCGGCCTTTAGCAAGCAAACTTAACCCGTGAAGATCCGTCTTGTGTGTATGGGTCTGTTTGTGCTGGTCCTGATGCCTGGCGGATATCCGTAAATAAAATAGGTTACTTATGCAAATGAATAATAGTTCAGAAAAACTGCTGTCTTCTGACAGGCGTGTGCTGGTTATCGGGGGCGGTGTCGGCGGAATCCGGGCTGCCCTGGATTTGGCGGAATCCCGGCGTGACGTGCTGCTCATCGATAAATCCTATGCCATCGGCGGATTGATGACCCAGCTGGACAGAACGTTTCCCACCAACAACTGTGATTTGTGTACGGTGTCCCCCTTCCTGTCCCAGGGCGCCAGAGAACGCCATCTGGAAATCAAACCCATGACCACCCTCACGAAGCTGGAAGGGGAGGCCGGGGCATTTTCCGCTACCCTGGTGACCGAACCCCGGTATATTGATACAGACAAATGCACCGCCTGCGGTGAGTGCGCCAAACAGTTTCCAGATGCTGTCCGGGTCACCCCGGGACTTGATCCCCGGGCCCCTACCTGTATGCGCTATCCCCAGGCAACCCCGTTTGCCTTTTCCATTGACATGACAAAAATCACGGATATTGCAGCACTCAAAAAAGTGTGTCGGGCTGATGCTATCCTGGCAGATGACACCCGCAGCGAAACCATGATAGATGTGGCATCTGTGGTGCTGTGTGTGGGCGCGGACCTGTTTGATCCGGCAGTACTGGATAATTACGGCGGGGGAAAATTTGATAATGTTCTCACCGGTCTGGAATATGAACGGATCATGTCTGCATCAGGTCCTTTCCAGGGAAATCTGGTACGGCGTTCCGACGGCAGACGTCCCAAAAAAATCGCCTGGATCCAGTGTGTGGGCTCCCGGGGCATCAATAAGGGGGATGTCCCCTATTGTTCAGGTGTCTGCTGTATGTACGCGCTCAAGGAAGCAATGGTTACCAGGGAACGGTTTGGCGATGATATAGACACCACCATTTTTTTCATGGATATGCGTACCCATGGCAAGGACTATGAACTCTATTTCAACCGGGCCAGGGATGAATACAAGATCAGAATGATCAGAAGCCGGCCCCATTCCATCGTGGAAACGGCAGAAACAAAAAATCTGTCCATCACCTATGCGCTGGAGGAAAAACCGGTTCAAGAAACAGAAGAATTCGACATGGTGGTGTTGTCCACAGGATTCCGGGTGGGTGAGGATACACAGCACCTGGCCGGTGTTCTGGGTATTGATGTGAATCCGTATGATTTTGCCGCCACCCATCCCTTCAACCCGGTACTTTCCTCAAAATCCGGGGTATATGTGTGTGGTGTTATTGAAAGCCCCAAAGATATTCCGGAAACCATGGTGCAGGCCTCTGCTGCTGCAGCCATGGCTGTCACCGATCTGCCTGTCGCCCGAGAACGGGAAATGTCGGAACTGTTTCCCCCGGAGCGGAATGTGCAGGGAGAGGATCCCCGGATCGGTGTGTTTGTCTGTGACTGCGGATTTGAGATCGGCGGGGTTCTGGATGTGGGCAAACTGCTTGATACGGCCAAAACCCAACCAGATGTCGCGGTTGCCCGGGCAGTGGGATATGGGTGTTCCTCCGAATCCATGGCCAATATCGAAGCCATGATAAAAGAAAACAATTTGAACCGGGTGGTTATTGGCGGGTGTTCCCCCAGGACCCATGAGACCAAATTCCAGGATCTGCTCCAGCGGGTGGGGTTGAACAAGTACCTGGTGGAAATTGTCAATTTACGGGACCAGAATACCTGGACCCATATGAATGTACCGGACCAGGCCCAGAGCAAGGCTGTCAAACTGCTCAACGTGGGTATTGCCGGGGTGAGAAAAAACCGCCCGCTTGTCGACCATACGCTGCCCATGAGCCAGAAAGCGCTGGTGGTGGGCGGCGGAGTTACCGGCATGACAGCAGCCCTGAAGCTGGCGGATCAGGGCATTAAGACATATATTGTAGAAAGGGCGCCCTCCCTGGGCGGTCTGGCCCGATCCATCCGCAAAACCATAGAAGGAGAAGATGTGGGTGTTTTTGTCCAGGGCCTGGTGGAAAAGGTTGCGGCCCATGACAATATCCAGGTGTTGACCAGATCCATCATCGTGGACCATTCCGGCATGCCCGGGTTGTTTAAAACCGGTATCCAGACCGGGGTGCGCATGACCTATATGCAGATTGACCATGGCGTAACCGTTCTGGCAACAGGGGCAATGGCCAACCGGCCGGCCCATTACGGCCTTGGCACCTGTAACAACGTTATCACCCAGCTGGAAATGGATTCTCTGCTGGAAGATGATGCTGCCCGTATTCAGGCCATGGAACAGGTGGTCATGATCCAGTGCGTGGGATCCAGGGAACCGGAAAATCCCAACTGTTCCAGGGTCTGCTGCCAGGCGGCCATGAAAAATGCCCTGAGAATCAAAGAAATCAGTCCGGACACCCAGATTTTTGTGCTGTACCGGGATATGCGTACCTATGGATTCCAGGAAGCGTATTATAAACAAGCCCGGGATCTGGGGGTGAAATTCATCCGTTTTTCTTTAGACATGCGGCCAAAGGTGGTTGAAACCGACAACATGCTGGCGGTGCATGCCCATGATTTTATTTTGGGCAGTGACATTGAAATTGCAGCTGACTGCGTGGTTCTGAGCACAGGGCTTGTTGCTGATGATGAAACCACCGAAGATCTGGGCCTGATGTTTCACCTGCCCAGAACAACTGATAATTACTTTCTGGAGGACCATGTCAAACTGCGGCCTGTGGATATGGCCCAGCGGGGATTTTTTCTGGCCGGCACCGCCCATTCCCCCAAAACCATCAGGGAAAGCATCACCCAGGCCCAGGCAGCGGCAGGCCGGGCCCAGACCCTGCTGGCCAAAAAAGAGATTAACCTGGGGGCATGCGTGGCCAAGGTGGATCCCGATAAATGCGCCTCATGCCTGGTGTGTGTGCGGGTCTGTCCCTTTGATGTGCCGTTCATAAATGCACAAGGCGTCTCCCAGATCGATGCGGACAAATGCCATGGATGCGGTGTGTGTGCCGGGGATTGTCCTGCCAAGGCCATCCAGCTGCTGGCATATGAGGACGATCAGATTCTGGCGAAATTAGACGGCTTATTTGAGAGGTAACTATTTATGGAAAATTTTGAACCTGAAATTGTCGCGTTCTGCTGCCATTACTGTGCATATACCGCAGCAGACATGGCCGGCAGCAAACGCATATCATACCCATCCAATGTAAAGATCATCCGGGTGCCCTGTACCGGGAAGGTGGATGCCATTCACCTGATGAAAGCCCTGGAAAAAGGGGCTGACGGGGTCTATGTGGCCGGATGCCTGGAAGGGGACTGCCATTTCAAGAACGGGAATATCCGGGCCCTGGCCCGGGTGGACCGGGTGAAAAAACAGCTCACCGAACTGGGATGGGAACCTGAAAGGGTGGCAATGGTCAATATGTCAGCCGGCATGGGCGAAACATTTGCCCAGGTTGCCCGGGAATTTACGGAAACCATCAAAAAACTGGGCCCCAGTCCTGGAAAACGCACCGGGAATGAAAACAAGGTGGCCAGTTAAACCAAATTTTTTGGAGAATATACATGATTACAGCAGAACAAAAACCCATACAGGAAATTATCCAGTATATTGCACCCTACGACAGGATTCTTTTGGTGGGCTGCAATGAGTGTGTGACTGTCTGTGCAGCCGGCGGCAGAAAAGAGGTCGGCCTGCTGGCATCTGCGCTGCACCTGAACAGCCTCAAGCAGGGCAAAACCATTGATATAAAAGAGATCACCCTGGAACGTCAGTGCGATCCGGAATATGTGGAAGAACTGGCCCCCTATATTGACGGTGCAGATGCCGTGGTTTCCATGGCCTGCGGCTGCGGTGTGCAGAGTGTTGCCGGCCGGTACAAAAATTCCCCTGTTTTCCCGGCGGTAAATACCCGGTTCATGGGGGCGTCCCTGGGTCAGGGTGTCTGGTCTGAGCGGTGTAAAGGCTGCGGAGACTGTGTTCTGGGCATCACCGGCGGCATCTGCCCCGTGGCAAGGTGTTCCAAGCACCTGCTCAACGGCCCCTGTGGCGGCACCTCCAACGGCCAGTGTGAGATCAGTCCGGACGTGGAGTGTGCCTGGCGCCTTATCTGGGAACGGCTGAAAGCCCTGGGCCTGGAAAACAGGTATGAGGATCTCATGAATGCAAAGGACTGGCGGCCCGGCGGCGCTGGCGGACCCGGAAAAATTATCAGGGAGGATTTGGCACAATGAACACTGACAGCAGACTTGAGAAAATACTGGCATCCGGTGCATTGGCTGTAACCTCCGAGTGCGGCCCTCCCCGGGGCGCCCTGCCTGAAAAGGTCAAGGAAAAAGCAGCCCTGCTCAAAGACCATGTGGACGGCATCAATGTCACTGACAACCAGACCGCCATGGTACGGATGTCTTCTTTTGCCGCAGGCATCATCATCAAACAGATGGGGCTGGACCCCATCATGCAGATGGTGGCCAGGGACAGAAACCGGCTGGCCATGCAGAGCGATATCATCGGGGCCTATGCCTTTGGCATCAACACCATGCTGTGCCTGTCCGGAGACCATGCCAAATTCGGGGACCACCCCATGGCCCAGGGCGTGTTTGACATCGATTCCGTGCAGATGATCAACATGGTCCGGCGCATGCGGGATGAGGAAACCTTCCAGGGGGGCGCCAAGATTGACGGGGCACCCAAAATGTTCATCGGTGCGGCTGCCAACCCCTTTGCCGATCCTTTTGAACTGCGGGTCATGCGCCTTGCCAAAAAAGTGAAGGCAGGTGTTGACTTTATCCAGACGCAGTGTATTTTTAACCTTGAAAAATTTGAAGAATGGATGAAAGGGGTGACCGACCGGGGCCTGGATGAAAAGGTACATATCCTGGCAGGCATAACCACCATGAAATCCGTGGGCATGGCCCGTTACATGAAAAACAAGGTGCCGGGAATGGACATTCCTGATGCGGTGATCAAACGGCTCGAAGGGGTATCCAAGGAACAGCAGCCCGAAGAAGGCATTAAAATGGCGGTTGAAGCCATTGAACGGATAAAGGAGATCAAAGGGGTTCACGGGTTTCATATCATGGCCATTGAGTGGGAAGAAAAAGTGCCCCGGATGGTTGAACAGGCCGGACTGTACCCCAGGCCCAAGGTGTAAGTAAATGCAGGGTGTAGTATGAAAAGACAGATACCATTGGTCTTGTCAGGACAAAAACTATA
>Ga0102943_1002662_pt1 | contig 10319 bp, 5 predicted proteins | sample SalPonC_black_MG_FD_78174 | JGI IMG/M metagenome (GOLD analysis project Ga0102943, IMG submission 78174) | Salt pond soil microbial communities from South San Francisco under conditions of wetland restoration - Salt Pond MetaG... | ecosystem: Environmental > Aquatic > Marine > Intertidal zone >...
GAGTATCCGACCGAAGGATGTGGCAGTACCTCAGGAGGTTAAAGAAAGCGTTATGTAGCAGATCGTACGTACTTAATACTTGGACCTTCCTACTAGTTCAAAAAAAAGCCGTCCCAAATCGGGACGGCCTTTGAAGTGATCAAGGTTGATTGGATTTAATTGCCCTTAATGATCCTTTTTACCATTACATCATCTCCCGCCCTAAGGGTGATGAGATAAATGCCCGAAGGCAGCTCTGAGGTTTGAATCTCAATTCTGTGTTGTCCTTCGGCAAATTCTGCTGAATTGGCTATTTGAATCATCTCTCTTCCGAGAATATCCATGAGTGCAATGGTTACCCGCTGGCTTCCGTGAAAGTTAAATTGCACGGTAGTGCTTTCATTGAACGGATTGGGGAAGACCGATAGATCGTGAAAAAACTTGGAACCTTCCGCAGGGATAGCGGCTTTTGCGGCAGCGTTTTCATTTTTGTCGGGATGGTAGCCGGGGTCTACTACAGCGAGTGCTGCAGCATCGGGAGATATGTCCGTACACGATTCCAAGTAGGCGGTAAAGGTGGAGCCGCTACGTGCCCAGAATCCTTCACCTAGGGTTACCTCGTCGCTTGCGCGAAAGCTGCCCTCGGAGCCACTGAACATATCCCAACGGTTTAACGGGGAGCTATATCCTATTGTGCTTTCTGCGGCAAAGTTGATGGCTTCTTGGTTGAACCAATTGTAGTCTCCGCCGTACGTTGCGTTGGCAAGTACTGTCGTATGGTTGTTAATGGCATCCTTTGAAAGTACTAAACGGTCTCTGTTTCTGTTATTCGGGCCACCCTTTGCGTAAGCCGTACCTCCGCAAGTATAAGTGCCCACAGATCTGGAAAATACGTTCACTCTGGCGCACCCAAACCCCGGCGTTCCACAGGCTTCTTGGTAGGCTAGGATGGTTCTGAAACAACTATTCGTAGGCTCGCCATAACCCGCATAGGGGGCACTACCCGGTTCATCCGGATTTATCAGATCGTGTGTGCACATCATATTATGCCCCAACTCATGGTGGAAAGTGAAAACATTAAAGTTTCCCGTTCCCGTAACTGAGAAGGTGTCTTCAAAATCAAGCGACAGGTAAGCTCTACCACCGCCACCTTGGTATATATAGGCGCACATATCAGCATCAAAAAGAGTTCGATTGCTGTGTACCTCGTCCATAACACCATCTGAGGTGGCTCTCCAATTGCTCAAATCGGTAGAGGTTGATCCCGCAGAGTTTGATCCTGTATTGTATGCCATGGCCAATTCTATATTAAACCCAACCCCGGCATTGTTATAGGCAGCATTGGCCAGATTGATCAAATTGACCAATTGAGCCAGAATGCCGGTAAATTGAGCTTGAGCATTTGGCGAAAAGCCAATGAGCACTCGTATTTGACATTCTCCGGTTGCCTTGGGCATTCCTGCTTCGTCCCATACGGAGTCTTCGTTAGTGGGTATACCTTGCAGATCGGGCTTGTAATCGTAGTCCAGGTCTTCGTCGCCATGTTCGCAATCTTCTTTTAGCATGACACTCGAATCTACTTCGTAGAATGCGTGAAGGTTTTTGCCAAGAGGTGTCAGGGCAAAAATCCGCGGTCCGATGGCAAAATGACCCACCAACTCATCACCGTCGATGACCATGTTTACATCACCGAATTCAATTCCATCATCGATGGTACCGCACCACGAAACAAGTCCGGCGTACTTTTCGCCGCGCTGACTTTTGTATACGGTATAGCTTTCTTCCTTATTTGGTTGAAACACGAAAGAATTTCCCTCCAATGCATCCCAGTTCACTTCCACAAATTGAAGCGAATGGTTCATCGGACTGTCTTTTACGATTTTCAAGAAGTGTTCTTGTTCTCTATCTAATCCGGGGTCACCCACATTCGCAAACAGGCTTTGCGCCTGAATGGTGGAAAATCCCAATCCGGATAGACATAGAATGCCAACCCACCTGAAAATCGCTTTGTTGTAGTTTGCGTTTTTCATGGTGATATTAGTTTTCAAGTGCTTCAACTCTTTCTTTTAACTGATCGTTTTCCTTCTTGAGCTCAAGAATGTAGAGCGTCAATTCCTCCAACTTTTCAACCGTAACGCGTTGCATTTCTCCAAGCATGATTCCGTCTGCTGCTTCAACTTCAGATGCAGAAGGAACTCCCGGAAGGTGATTCTCCGTTTTGATGAATTCTTCCAAATCGTTAAGGTTCATCATGGAATAGTCATCGGCAAAGACGTAATCAGGCCAGTCCTGGCTCAATTGAACTTTGAGCTCCTCGCAAATCATTTTTCCGTCTACGGAAACTCGGAAACCCGATACTTCGGATTGATTTCCTACTCGCAAATCTCCTGATACATAAGAATCACCTGAAGCATACATTGCCCAATTGTTGGTGGTTCCGCCACTCGCAAATCCATAAACACCAATGCGTGTGCCTGCCGTGCCGCTGGCAGAGCCATATACTCCGTAAGATGTGCCGGAGTATGTTGTCGAATTGGCAACACCCCTTACGCCCATATAGCCTCCGGTTCCGTAAACTCCGTATCCATAACCCGGAGCAATGACAGAGTTTCCGTTTAAGGCTCTGACATCCGAATTACCACCGGTGTAGTTTCCTTCCGCATTGATTACAATTTCGGTTGACCCTGCTTCTCCTTGAACGTCTAGTTTGGCAGTAGGTGTGGCGGTGTTGATTCCGATTCTCTCGTCCGCTCTGTCTACCCACATGGTATTGTTAGCGAAATTGATATCTCCACCCCAGAAGTTGAGGAAGAGCTGTCCTTGTTCTCCGTTGGCATATGCTTGAATCTCATTGTTATCAATTGACGTGAAAAACAAATCATTTCCTACTTTCAATGCAGTTGAATTGGTCGATGAATTGAATCCGCCAAGAACTCTTACGCCGCTGTTAAAAACGGAGTTTCCAGCCACAGTTATTCCTGATCCGGCATCAGTGATGGAACCGTTCACTAAAGAAGACCCGTTCCATCTTGGAACACGACTCAGTGCCATTGCTCCTACCTGTGGGTCCACCTCAGAAGATATATAGCCTGCGGAAGCATGATTTCCCCATCCATGAGCTTGTGTCCATTGTGCAGAGTTTCCTCCACTGGCAGTTATGCTCGATGTGGATACAATCTGTCCCGTGTTGGCATTGATGTTCAATACGGAGGTTCCTGCAGAATTTCTGAACTCGTAATCCGCAGCACCGAAGTAGATTCCAATGTTTGCATTGGCTGCCGAGCGTAACGCGTAGTTATTGGGTGCAATGAGGTAGGATGCCGAAGGTGCAAATTGCAAGTTCGTGGTCATATTCCCATTTAACGCGCTGAAGCCGAATATCGGGTTGGCGGCTCCGTTTCTAAACTCATAACGCGATTGGGTATCGTTAAAGAAGAGCCCGAAGTCCGGATCGCCGCTGTAGCGAAAAGCATACCGATTGGCTCCGACCAGAAAGTCGCTGCCTGAATTAAAACGTAAGTTGGTCTTCATGGCTCCGGTACCGGCATCAAAGCCAAAGACGGGTGACGCAGCTCCGTTTCGAAATTCGTATTGCGAGCTTGCGGCATTAAAGAACAGCCCGAAATTGGGGTTGACCGTATATTGAAATGCATATTGGTTAGGACCAATATTAATGGTTTGAGCATCGGCTTGATTGTAAAAGCCCGAGAAAAGTGAGAGTGCTACGGCAAGGATGCCGATTTTGATGTGGTGCCTTTGACCACGGCGTAGATTGGTTTTCATAGTGATTGGTATTTGGGTTATAAATTGATTTCAATTTTTGTCCAAATACAAAGCTGCAAGAGACGCGAAAGCTTTGGAGAAACTAGGTTGTCAGGTGGTTGGTTGCTCTGATGGGTTAACACCAAGTCAAGAAATGTATTTGAGTGTCCGCTTGTTGCGTAAAAATAAATATCGGAAGTCATTTTATACTTATTATGATCCTATACTTACTGAGGTAGGGGCTACTCCGAATAAATTCGCTTGAATGCTGCCAATCACACACCATCGTGCGGTGATCCGACTTCCTTGTTTTTGGGGGCTTTTCTCTTTTATTTGGCTTCGTTTTGGTTTCAATCGATCAAAACAAAACTTCGATTAACTGTCCTTTTTATCGAGGGCTCTGATTGATATGTCCAAATATAGTGCTAGAGGAGTTACCTAAAACTCTGTAAATCAGAAATCACTAGTATTAGTGATATTGTCTAGTCGACACTAAATAGATTGGATGTAATCCCCACTTGAACACGAAAGTCTTCGTACTTGCCATCGATAAAAGCGCCCGTTACGTCTATGCGGAAGAGACGGAAAATATTGGATAAGCTATAACTTACCTCTGTGTAATTGTTCACCGATGGAGTGATGAGGTGATTCACATTGATGTTTTCTGTAAGCCCCGCCAACCTTAGTTTTGGAAATTGACTGAACACAAAACGCCGCAGCTCTATGTTGACGTAAGTGCTCAAGTATTCTTCATTGGTAGAGTAGAGGTGGTAGGGTGCAAGAGCATAGCTATTTAATTGCCTAAAACGGGTGAAGATGGTCTGGTTTCCCATAAAGTGAGCGTAATCCATAAAATCCATCCGATCGTTGGTCAAAAAGGTTCCGCCTTCCGTTCGAAGGTTGAGCGTTCCCAAAAGTCCCAAAACAACGCTGTGCTTTATTTCTAAGGCTAAGCGATCGTAATCAATGGTAGCATCACCCACCCCGGGTATGGCCTTTTCGTACTTTAAGGTAAACACAGGTTGTTTATCGACGCTGTAGTAGAAATCATTTCGCTTGTAGGCGTAAGCAAAAGGCAACCAAGTAGCGGAAAAATTTATCTTAAAAGCGTCGCTTTGACCAAAAGCAGTGGACTCCAGCTCAATGTTGTCAGGGCGGTTGGAGGTATAGTTCCGACTATCGGAAGGAAACCAAACTTGGTTGGTCGTATTCTGTGTCTCTGTTCTGCTTGAGTAATCTATGGCCGCAGTTACTTTCCACTTTGTCGAAATATTCTGTCGCCAATTGGCTTCCAGAAAGTCTCGGTCGTAAACCTTCATGAAGTTTTGATGGGCAAAGAGGCTTGATATGGTATTGACAAACGGCGTTATGGCCTCTTGGGCGTTGAACTGTGAGTAATACGACCCTCCGCTGAGGCTAACTTTTCCCTGTTTTAAGCCTTGCCCGTAAGTATAGCCCGTGCTTAGCGTTCCGAAGCCTTTATCGCGAGATGCGGCGTAGCGAAACAGCGGTGTAATCTCCAAACGGTTCATGTTTTTAAATCGTTTGTAATACTGCAAACTGTATTCACCGTTCCAGCCATCTACCGTATTGTAGCGTATGGACAAAAGCGGATTCATAATTCTCAAGAAGTTGGACTTGCCCAAGTCGTAATTGCTTCCCAAAACCAAATCCTGAACTTTGAATCCCTTTTTTCCGGTAAGGGTATCACCCTCGGCTTTTTTGGCTTCCTCGGCCGCGAGGCTGTCTTGCAAGGCGTAGCCCTTTTCCTCGCTTTGGGTTAAGGGAATCGGCCGAATCTCCTGCCAATAGAGGCTGTCTTGCTTATAAGCCAAGGTGTCGATTTTTGTCTTACGCTCAAAAACCACGTCGGGCTCATCCTGCTCCTTGCGCTCTTCTTTGGCGTATTCGCGCATTAGTTTTCGCAGTTCCTTAGTAGATACCTCTTCGCCTTTGAGCAGCTTTTCTTCGGTCTCGCTTTTGGGGTTCTCCTTTTTTTCGGCTATGGCAATTTCTTCCTGCTCGGTTTTAATGTCGAGTACTTCGAACTCCGTATCCAAATCGGGATTGATCTCCACCACATATTTGCTCACCGTAGCCAAGTACTCAAAGGTGAATTCAAAGCCGAACAACTTTCCGTTGCCTTCGAAGTGATGCGAAATGGGCAGCCAAACATCGGGTTTGATCGGGGCATAATTTTGCTCGATCTCTATATTGATTCCTTGAGGATGCACCTTGAAATCTACGCTGTGTATGCTCCACAAATCTTCCACAATGTAGAGGTAGCCCGAAAGGAACTCCTCATCATCTACCCGAGGGGTGACTTTAATTTTATTGATGTTGTAATCTCCATCGGTAAAGGTGTTGATGTATTGAAAGCGGTAGTAGCCAAATGCTTTCCGCGAAAGCGGAGAAAGGATACCACCCACCTTGTCCTCGTAGAAACTTCCGTTGATGTAATTCATCGGGCTGGAGTTCTGATCGTCGCCGCTGCTGCGAATGCTGATCACATTTTCGGTGTAAGTGGCGGGCCTTTCGTAGGTTACTTCCGTGACCGATTCTTGCACGAAAGTCGCTGCCGTATCGATGCCCTCGTCTTCGATGACTTTTTTCATAAACCAGGGATAGTCCACCAATCGTCCTCCACCTTTCAGGTATACGGTACACGTATATTTCTCCACCTGTTGACGGTGGAAGGAGCTTTTGGCAATGGCCTTGCGCATGATCTTGTAGGCGGGATCTTCCTTGCCGCCGTCTATCTCTGCCGCTTCCAGCGTGTAGGCTTGCTTAGTGAGTACCACATCCAATGGTACCCATGAGTCGGCTACCTTGACCTTCTTTTGCGCACTGGCATAGCCGAGGTATTGAAAGTTCAGACTATAATCACCCGGACTCAGCTTTACCTCGTAGGTTCCGTTAATGTTCGTAACCGTGCCCGATCCCGTCTCGGGTATAAATATGGTAGTAAAGGAGAGTGGGGTACCCTCTTGGTCTATCACTCTTCCGCGCACGCCTTGGGCGTGAGAGGCTGATTGCAGCAAAAGGAAAAAGCAGATGAGTATTAGGGAGAAGTTTTTCTTCACGCTTGTTTGACGGATAAGTAAGCTGAAAGTTAACAACTCATCTCAATTTTCCTGCCTTCATCCATTCCATGGCCATCGGAAAATGATCTTGGGGGCAGGTTCGAGCGGTCAACATATTGATGTGATCGTAGTCTTTGGCGTTACCGTTTGCTCGGGAAAGGAGAACTAACTGAGCCGTTTCGCTTCCCGTTTCGTCCATCAATCGCTTTACATCTCGCGGGTTTCCCAGCACCTTATCGTTTACACCCGCAAAGAATAAAAGGGGAGGAAGTCTTTTTTTTCGCAACGTTTCAGCGATATCTTCTCCCGATTTCAGGTCCATCCAGCCATCTGAACGCACCCATTGAGCCGTTTCACGGTAAAATTGAGCGGTCTCGTTATCGCTGCCCATTTTCAATTTTTTAGCGGGTAAATATCCCGACAGGCCGGTCGAAACTTGCCCCACCGCTGACCACATAATGTCGACCATAAATAACCGCCTGAGCGATCGGGTAGCCAGTTTTCTTTTGCTGCCAAAGAATACCATCGGGCCGATGGTCTCAATCGAGCCGAATTTGGCATACCAGGCCAGCGCCAAAACGCCACCCCAAGAATGCCCGCCTAGCCTGATCTTTTCGGTGGGGTAATCCTCCCTGATGCGATCGATGTAGTCGTTGAAGTCGCCATCGATAAATTGCTGCTGACTATGGTCAAACTCCCTGCTCGCTTTTGGAGTGCTTTTCCCCTTGCCGGGAAGGTCGGGAATGAATACATCAAATCCCGCTTGTGCCAAGAACGGGGCAAAACCCTTTCCCGAAGCGGAGTAAAAAATGCGTGAATCTTCAATACTTCCATGAATCAGAAGCACGGGGACTCCATTCCCACCTTTCGGCGAAAACCGATGCATGCAGGTTTGGTAACCATCGAAATGCTGAATAAATTCAGAGCTGTATCCTTCTTTCACGAGGCAAAGATAAGTTCAGATGTCAGATACCAGTGAAGAGATGTCAGATAAGAGATGTCAGATAAGAGAAGTCAGATAAGAGATGTCAGATGAAAGAATTGTCAATTTTCAAGGTGCAATGATCAATTGGGAATTAAGAAAGATCAAAGGGCAGATAATGTCACGTCGAATGACGGTCTGACGCAGATCTTTGTATCGAGACGTAGATACCCAATACCCAATACCCAATACTGATTACTGAATACTGATTACTGAATACTGATTACTGAATACTGAATACTGAATACTGAATACTGAAATTTCCCTTATTTTCGCCGCGAATTCTGAAATTGTGAGAAGATTCTTTACCTTATTTTTATTCATTATTTACTGCGGTATAGCCACGGGTCAAAGCAAGTTTTCAATGGGCCCGATGGCAGGATTCAATGTGGCTAAATTCACTTCAGCCAGTGAGGCTTCTGCTACGGCTCGTCCTTTTTTAGGAATCTACAGTCAGTACCGACCCATTGACCTTTTCTCGGCAGAAGTAAATGCAGCCTATTCCATGCGTGGTGAAAGACTCGATCAAAAAACCCTTCGCTTCGAGAGTAGCTTTATTGATGCTCACTTACTCGTCAAAATCCACTTTCTCGAAGCCTTTTCTTTCGGGGCGGGTATAGGTTACTACCATGCATTAAACGCTAAGGCAGTGAACCGTATCACTACCGATAACCTCTTTGAAAGACAACTTGAGGACGTTAATGATTTGTCTCAAGCGGTGGTACCACTCGAGCTTGGATTTCAATTCCAGAACGAGGCCACGCTTCACTTCTCTTATGGGTTGGGCATGAACGGTGGTTTTAACAATCCTGCATTGACCTTCCGCTTTCCGATTAGGATTGGCTCCAAAGAAAACAAGCCTCCCGGCAGGCGCGCCGTGGCCAAAAATCAAGTCAGACAGTTGCACGAGGGCGCCTTGCTGGTTCGATTGCCGACGGCTCAGCCCCTCATCGATGCCTTGGCTCAACAAGGTAGGGAAGATCAAGCGGACGACATTCTGAAAGGAGTCGAGCAAAGTAATCGCGAAATAGTTTCGGCGTTCAAGTCGAATTACTTCTTTTCAGAGGTGTATTTCTTCTACAGCAATAATTCAAAGGAGATTCGTAATGGCAATCTCTCTTCTTTGATGAGTGCCGACCTTGAGGCGGTTTCTTTCCCGAAAGGGGAGACGCTGCCCGACTACTTTATTGCTGAATTTGACAATCTACAACCCGATACCGGTCGCTATTACATCGGTAGCGCCATTGTGCCCGACCCTGACGGTGGCTTGCGCCGAGTGAAACGCTACGGCGACTCTGATATTGGGGCCAATTTTCGTGCTTTGGTGATCAAAGACCAAAACTTCGTGCAGTTGCGTGATCCATTTCCTTACTATGTGCGCAGCTTCAAGAAGAGTTGGGACGAAGTACCCGAGGAATTGATTTTTCTTTTCCCGCTTACCCCTTCATTAAATATTGATCATGGCGAGGCTGTGCGCAAGCTTGATAAAAAGCTCAGAAGATTTGGCAATGTGGAAAAAGAGAAAGGTTAAGTGAAATTGATCAAGGCAATTATCAAAGATCAGATGTCAGATATCAGATATCAGTGTGCAGTGATGAAATGGGAATTAAGAGCTGCGAATTACGAATGATGAAATAGCCGGATCCTCCCATAATTATACCCCACTGACTCCATGCCAACCCTATGCTACTCTATACCTCCTCCTATGCAGTTCCTATGCAGTTCCTATGCAGTTCCTGTGCAGTCCCTATCCAACTCCAATAGAAAGGATTTCAATGGGCCATATCCTTCCTTTTTGATAACAAGGTAGCTTAGCGGTTAAGCTTTAATTCTGTCATTCTCCGAAGAGTTGATTCTTTGAAACCGGATAGGCATTGAACGTGCCCAAGCCTTTTGAGACCACCTCTGCGCCGCTGGGTTTAATTGCTTCGCTGCGTGAAAACGCTGTGCTTAGTTATTACCCTGCGGCTCTGCGTTAAATTGCACCTTTGTGCGGTCTCCTAAAAGCTTTTTAAAACGCAGAGGCGGGGAGGTTGCGCTGAGCACGCCGAGAAAAATGAAGTAGAAAGTCCGAATTGACAACTGATTACCGAACCACGGCCACCTCAAAAACCATCTTTCATGACTGCTCCGTTTAATCCAATATTGTTTTAAGGAATTCTTTGAACTCACGACCCATTAGCTCGGCTTCAGGTTTGGTACTTTAGAGCCGGTAGCTTGGACTCCATTTCGACTGCGCTCAATGTGAACGCTCAGCCACCTTGGTTATGTCTTGAAGAAAGATCTAAGGTCGTTGAGCGGAGCCAAAACGCCGAATTGCAAAAGAGAGCTGACTTGCTCAGAAATGAAACGTCATTTCACCGAACCACCGTCACCTCAAAAACCATCTGCTCCACCTGACCCGCCAAACCTTCGGCCACGAAGACTACGGAATAGTTTCCCGCAGAAACCTCGCTCTCGGGATTCCAGATATCGATTTTTTGAAACGGTGAACCATCCTCTCCCGCAGCCAC
>Ga0102943_1002665_pt1 | contig 10309 bp, 4 predicted proteins | sample SalPonC_black_MG_FD_78174 | JGI IMG/M metagenome (GOLD analysis project Ga0102943, IMG submission 78174) | Salt pond soil microbial communities from South San Francisco under conditions of wetland restoration - Salt Pond MetaG... | ecosystem: Environmental > Aquatic > Marine > Intertidal zone >...
ACCTAACCTCTGACACCTGGAAACTCTGGTCCGGAAACGGCCCGCTCGATGCACGTAGAGGCGACAATGACTCCGGGGTCCAGTTCTCCAACAACCAGCAGTTCGCGGTCGTGAAGGTTGAAGTCGGCGCCGGCTTGAATGGTGGTCATGTTCTCTCCCTCTATCTCAGCCCGAATTTGACCGGGGAAGCCTACAATTCGCCCGTGGTCACGGGTGAGGCTGCAGACGATGGTGATGGCCTGGACTACCTTCTTGGTGGCATGGGTCTCTATGTCGGGAACATGAACGCCGTACGTTCACCCGCTGAAATGGCCTTTGACGAACTCCGCCTCGGCCGGACTTGGGAAGCGGTCACGCCGAACGACCTCGATTCCGATGGCGACGGCATCCTCAATACGGCAGACCTCGATGATGATGGGGACGGCCTCACCGACGAAGAAGAGGCTATCCTCGGGACCAATCCCCTCCTCGCTGACTCGGATGGTGACGGCATCGGCGACGCCGAAGAAATCGCTGCAGGCACGGATGCCATAGGGACCCCGATCGCCTACGAGCCTTTTGATTATGCCGCGGGAACCGACCTTCTCGCCGACGCCCCCGCAGGTGGCGAAGGCTGGAACGGTTCCTGGACAATCAACAGCTCAAATGGCCTCCCAGGACATGCAGTTGTCGAAGAAGGCAGTATGGCCTACATGGATACCGACGGGAACATTCTCAGAACCTCCGGAAACAGCGTCCTTGTGGACGCCTCGGTCGAAGGGAACAAGAACGCCCAGTTCCAGCGCTTCTTCAGCGAAGCGGCGGGCAACGAAGGTGGCACCTACTACTTCTCCTTCCTTGCCGAACGTCAGGGGGAACCTGACCCGGTTGATCCGGAAACCGGCGAATCCGCCTATCATCCGAACAACTACGGTCGCAACGCCCAGCTGGCCATCCTCAGTGAGGGCGGTGGCGAAGCAGCCGGTATCGGCAATTGGTCCAATCTGAGAACCGATACCTGGAAGCTCTGGTCCGGAAACGGCCCGCTCGATGCGCGCAGCGGGGACAACGACTCCGGAGTCCAGTTCTCCAACAACCAGCAGTTCGTGGTCGTAAAATTGGAAGTGGGCGCCGGTCTCAACGGTGGCCATGTCCTCTCACTCTACCTTGATCCGGCATTGGCGGCGGAAGCCGGCAACTCACCGGTAGTCATGGGTGAGGCTTCGGACGACGGCGATGGCCTGGACTATCTTCTCGGTGGCATGGGCCTCTATGTCGGCAACATGAACGCCGTGCGTTCCCCCGCTGAAATGGCCTTCGACGAGCTTCGCTTTGGACGGACATGGTCCGCTGTCGCGCCATTTGGAGTGGATACGGATGGCGATGGTATCGTGGATGCCGAAGATCCGGACGATGATAACGACGGCCTCAGCGATGTTGAGGAAATGGCTGCAGGCACCAATCCGCTTGATCCGGACACAGATGGCGATGGTATTGACGACCTGGCCGAAGTCACCGCTGGAACGGACCCCATTGGAACCCCGATGGCCTACGAGCCCTTCGCTTATGAAGCTGGTACAGACCTCCTCGCGGACGCCCCCAACGGTGGTGAAGGCTGGAACGGATCCTGGACCATCAACAGCTCCAACGGGCTTCCAGGGCATGCAGTCGTTACGGAAGAGAGCCTTGAATACCTCGATGATGCGGGCAATCTCCTCATCACTGCCGGCAACCACGTTTATGTGGACGCCTCGGTCGAGGGGAACAAGAATGCCCAGTTCCAGCGCTTCTTCAGTGAAGCCATGGGCAGCGAAGGAGGAACCTATTACTTCTCCTTCATCGGGGAACGCCAGGGTGAGCCTGACCCGGTTGATCCGGAAACCGGCCTATCCGCCTACCACCCGAACAACTACGGTCGTAATGCGCAGCTGGCGATTCTCAGTGAAGGCGGCGGCGAAGCAGCCGGCATCGGCAACTTCTCCAACAACACCACCGACACCTGGCGCCTCTGGTCCGGCAATGGCGTTCTTGATGCCCGCAGCGGCGACAATGACTCCGGGGTCCAGTTCTCCAACAACCAGCAGTTCGCGGTCGTGAAGGTTGAGGTTGGCGCCGGTGAAAACGGCGGCCATGTCCTCTCCCTCTACCTTGATCCGTATTTGGACGGTGAGGTGTTCAATACGCCCGTCGTCCTGGGTGAGGCTTCGGACGATGGTGAAGGCCTGGACTACCTCCTCGGTGGCATGGGTCTCTACGTCGGCAACATGAATGCCACCCGCTCGCCCGCCGAAATGGCCTTCGACGAGCTTCGCTTCGGGAAAACATGGTTGGCGGTTGCGCCGTTCGATGTCGATACCGATGGAGATGGTGAGTATAACCTGGTTGACAACGACGATGACGGCGACGGATTCCTCGACGAAGAGGATCCATACCCGCTCGATCCGGACCTGCCCCGCACCTTCCGCGTTGTCGTGGACGGCGTGGAATTGGCTGCCGGCACCTACCAGTCTCCCTGGTTCGGTCGCTACGAGTCCGATGCCGTCGATTCCGACTGGGTTCGCCACAATGAACTGAACTGGCTCTATGTCGCGTTCGCGGACGATCCGGAAAACATGTATCTGTACAGCCTCGCCCTGGACGGTTGGGTCCAGACTGGCTCGGATTTCTTCCCGATTGTCTACGAATTCGCCAATTCCCGCTATGTCTACTTCTTTGTTATCGAAGGGGTCGGCTTCTGGCTCTTCGACTACAGTACGGGAGCCTGGGAGCTGCAGAGCTTCTAATCTCTGAAGAAACAGGCGGGTCGCACAGTGACGACTCTTCAAGGCGGACCCGCGCGGGTCCGCCTTTTTTTCAACTTATTTTTCCCGATCTTCCTGAATCCCTTCCCAAGTGAAGGCTACATTTCAATTCGTCTCTTTGTGAAATTATTTTATTTCACCATTTTGATGATTTTTTTTCATGCTGCTGGTTTAGGAGATCGGAGCAAATCACGGATTTTATCCTTATTTTAATGCCTCAGAAAGGAAATTCCGTTGACAGAAGGAGCCTCAAATCAATAATGAAATATTATTATTTCATAATACTGGATTAAATTTTTCATCCTCCCCCCCCCCCGCTTTCCCATGCAAACCCCGTGTATTAAGCGCGTCTACCATTTCCTTGTTCCTGCTTTCTGGCCTCGGCTTATCCTGGCTATCATGCTTAGTCTCTTCGTTGTTCCAGACCATCCGCTTTCCGCGCAGGAAGCCGGAACTGGCAGCGGCGAGATCGAGGGCAGGGTCCTCAATCTTTCGACCGGTCGGTACATGACACGGGTCCTGATCGAACTTGAGGGTCGCAACCAGCGAGCGTTTACGAACCAGTTCGGCGAGTATGAACTTTACGGGATACCTGCCGGCACCTACACCCTGACGGCATCCTTCACCGGGCAGGAACCCATCTCAAGGGAGGTGGTGGTGGAACCGGGGAGTGCCGTTACGCGGGACTTCTATTTCGGCTCACGGAGAGGGGAAGAGGAAAGGAGACAAACCGCCACCGACGAGGAGGGCCAGGTTTTTGAACTGGCAGCCTTTGAAGTCAGCAGCGACGACAGCTTCCAGACCGCTTCCGAAATTGCCATCCAGGCCGAGCGTTTTTCCGTTAACCTGATTAATGTCGTCGACACGGATGCCTACGGGATCACTGCCCAGGGAAATGTCGGCGAATTCGTCAAATACATGCCGGGGGTGACGATCGGTTACGGCGGCAGCAACACCGCTGGTGGAACCTACGCATCCGGGGCGGACGCCAATACGATTTCCATTCGGGGCTACAGTGCACGGGAAACCTCCATCACCATTGACGGAGTCGCCATCGCCAACGCCGCACCCGGAACCCTCGATCCCGCCGTCGGCCTCGACATGATGTCCATCAACAACGCGGCCCGCGTCGAAGTGATCAAGGTCCCCTCCCCTGACCAACCGAACGCCGGAGTAGGTGGAACGGTCAATCTCGTCAGCAAATCCGCTTTTGAATATCCAAAGCCGACCCTCAATTTCAGGGTCTATGCGACCATGAACTCGGAGAGTCTCGATATCTTCGAAAAGACACCGGGGCCGATGAACAAGCCCACCTACAAGACCCAGCCGGGCTTTGACTTGACCTATGCCGTTCCCTTTTCAAAGACCTTCGGCGCGACCGTGACCGTTGCCTCCTCCAACCAGGTCAATGAGGAGCATTCCCTGAAGGCACGCCTCGATACCGATCCCTTTGTCAACCGTCCTTCCATTCGCGCCGACGACGCCACCTTTTCCCTCGGGGACGGTGAAACCTACAGCTACTGGCTCCTTGAGGATCCTCGTTTCACGCAGTGGCAGGAGTCGTATGGCGAGGATTGGACGAAGTGGACCGAGGAGCAGTTCTTCGAAATGTACAGCGCCGCCGGGGCCTCTCCCGGGCGCGTAAGAGGACGGCTCGACGACATCAAGCGGCTGCCCAAGTATGGCGAGGACGGAACCCTTGTCGGGACCTGGTCCGAAGGCGACCAGGAAAGCTACGAGCAAAACCTGCCCCTCTACTACGATGCCGACGGCAATCTTGTCGGCCGCGTATTTGATGACTGGGGACACCGCGACCTGCATCGCTTCCAGGTCACGGACTCTCCCCGGATCTCCCATCGCAACTCCGGCGCCTTGAAATTGGACTGGCGTCCCTTCGATGGCATGATCCTGACCGCCAATTACCAGGCCTCGACCTTCGAGGACGAATCCGCTAACCGTCGCGTCATCAAAAGCGCAGGTGATGTGTTTGAATTCGGTCCGGATTATTCCCTCAGCGAGGGGGGCTCGACACGGCTCGACACGGACGCCTTCGGCCGTGAGGGCACAACCCAGACCGCTTACCTTCGTGGCGAGTACATCAAGGGCCCGTGGTCGATCAAGGCAAACGTCAGCAGATCCGAGTCCGATAGCGACCTCGTTTCCATTGAAAACGGACACTTCTCTGTCGTGGAAGTATCCCTCGGCGGAATCGACTACACCGAATTCCTCGACATCAGCAGCCAGGGTGTTCCCCAGACCGTCAATTTCTTTCGCGATGTCACTGATGACGACGGCAACCTCATGGAGCGGGTCCGTGTTGATGAAACAGACCTATCCAATTACAACATTGCAAACTTCGACCCGTCCAATCCTGATGCCGGGGAACTCCGCGTTCGGGCAGCTGGCATCAACTCAACGAGCGAGATCGACACTGCCAAACTGGACATTCGTCGAGACCTCGACTTCCTGCCCTGGGACCAGCACATGAACCTCGCAATCAAGGTCGGCGCTGACTGGCGGAAGCGGACGGAAACGAAATCAGGACGGGGAACCAATTACGAGTTTGTCTACCTCGGTCAGGAAGGCGATGTTCTGGCCCTTGAGGATTTCCGGGACGATTCCTATGTCGGGGTGGATCCGGGATTTGGATTGGAACCAATTGAATGGCCTGATCCTTTTAAATTGTACAGCTACGCTCAGAATAATTCGGCCGCCTTCAGTGATACCGATGACCGCGTTCCCGGTCAGGGTCAGGAGTCCGTGGCGGCCCACAACTGGCTCGAAATCGTCAACACCTCAAAATCCATCACCGAAACCAAGACCGCGTGGTACGCTCAGATTGAAGGGGATTTTCTCAAGAGCCGGCTCTCCGTGGTGGCTGGATTCCGGATGGAATACGTCGAGCGCGAGGGGTATTCGCGGGGTGAGGACACCTTCTGGAGGTTCCTTCACCGCAATGAGGATTCCGATGGAGACTTGATTCTCGATGTTTTCAACAACGAGGACACGATCGAGATTGATCCCGTCTACGGGACTGAAACCCTCGGCCTCTTTGATCTCACCGGTCCCGATGTCCTCCTCTTCGAACTGCGCCGTGCGGGTGCAAATCAATTTGACCAGTTGCCGCCCGAATCGCAGGAACATGTGCTCACCTGGTATGAATATTACGAACAGGCCGGAGCCGTCTATCCGGATGGAGAGCCCTTCGTCGCGAGTGAATTTGTTCGTCTGCAGCCCGGTTCCCTTCAGGCCTATCAGTACCAGTACCTGAAAGACTATCCGATTGATCAGGAAACGCAGCCGCGCCCACAGCCTATTATCAGCGCCGCATATGATATAACCGACAACCTAGTGGCCCGGCTCTCGTGGTCGGTCACCTATTCCAATCCGCCCTATGAGTCCAGCGAAGGGGCCGCCGGCACATTGCGCCGTGTCCGATTCATTGAGAACGCCGACGGCAGTGGTTCCATGAACGTGACCAATCCTAACCTGGACATTTCGAGGTCCACGGGCTGGGACGCCGGACTTACTTATTATACGGATACGGGGGGGAAGTATTCCGTCATCTTCTATTATCGCGAGGAGGAGGATCGCGCCATCGAGGAATTCTTTTCGCCCTCCGCTACCCCGGAAGCATGGGACAGGGTCATGCAGGATCTTGGATACGGACCAGGAACCAAATTTTATGAGAACGAATGGAATGTGACGACCTCCGTCAATGCGCAGGGTACCTTTGTTGACTACGGCTACGAGCTTGAGGCTCGGCAGGACCTTGGGGCATTCGGCAACTGGGGCCGGCACTTTTATGTTTACGGCTCCCTCTTCCAGCAATTCCAGGATGCCGGCGATGTCCCAGAGGACGAGGAGGAGCGCGGAATTTTCAACGTCATTCCCGGAACGGAAATGCGCCTGAATGCCTCCGGAGGGGTGAGCTTCACATACGGCCGGATCAATCTCCGCCTGAACGCGACATGGCGCAACGAGCGCACCGCTGATTCCGATCGCGCCCTCGTCACGTCCATTTTCTGGCCGGATGCCACGGTGGGTAATCCCAGTTGGTACACGGCTGTCGGAGCGGATGATGACAACGATCCCTACACGACCCAGATGCGCTTGAAAATTCCCGAGGACTTCCGCGCCGACGTCACCGCTTCATTTCGCCTGACCGAGCACCTCACCCTCGATTTCTCGGCCCGGAACATCAACAATAGCAATCCGGTTCCTTTCTACGAGCGCGAGGACGGCGGCAAGCTGCCGCTCCTTGGTCACATTGATGACAATTCCGAACGTACCAACTACGGCGTGAACTTCACAATCGGCCTCAGTGGAACCTACTGACGCCTGATGCCCCTTTACGCAAAACCCAAAAAACAGATCCATGAAAAGTTCGATACACAAACCAGTATTCCTCCGACCCCTGCGCGCAATCGCCTGCTGCAGCCTGATGGCAGCGGCTCCCGTTTCTGCTGAGACCATAGCCTACGAAGGATTTGACATTCCTCCGGGCGAGATCGACAACACCGCCGGTGAAACCAGTTTTGGATGGAAAGCGGACAACTTTGGCGGCGAGACGACCTGGTGGGCATGGGATCAATCCAACAACGATTTCTACCACGGCGTCAGTGAGGAGGGGCTTGTCTATGAAGACCTCCCGGTCATTGGAAATGCCTTTGAGTTCCGGGATGAGGCCATCGATGTTTCCCGCTTCGTCTACCGGCAGCTGCCGAAATTCTACAACTACTATTCCTCCGGACAACTCTGGCTCAGTGCCCTTTTTCAGGCACAGATCGACGGTGATCCGGACGGGGGCGGCTATTTCCAGCTCACCCTTTCCGATGCACAGAACGACGTCTATATGGGCGTCGCCAATTCCCGCGACTTCTCGGTCTGGTCCGCAGGCGGGGAGCGCCTCATGGTCGACGGTGTCAGGGGTGAGAAATGGGGGCTGAGTGACGTCCCCATTGAAGTTGGGGAGACGGTCTTCCTTGTCCTTCATCTCGACTTTGATAACAAGACCGGGGCCTTTTATGCCAATCCCCCTGTGGACGCGGAGGATCCGGGCGAACCGGCAGCCGAATTCACAATGTGGACAGACCTCTTCGTCGATAAAGTCATGCTCTGGATCTACAATGCCGGTCCTTCCGCCGGAGAGGAAGCCCTCGGAGCGGATTATACCGGAAGCCTCATAGACGAAATCCGGCTGGGTGACACCTATGCCTCCGTTGCCGCCGCGGCGGATCTGACCGATCCGGGAGGCGGGGAGGTTGACGAGACACCTCCCGTGATCACCGGACCTTCCGGCGAACCCGGCGACGCGACGGCCGTTGCCTCTGTTCCGGAGGACACCGTCCGAGTGGGCACGCTAACCACGGACGAGACCGCTTCCTGGGCCATTTCCGGGGGCGATGACGGCGACTTGTTCACCATCGGGGCCGGAACCGGGGGCCTCAGCTTCAAGGTGTTCGCGGACTTTGAAAATCCGACTGACGCCGATGGCGATGGCGACTATGTCGTAGAGGTTTCCGCGACGGATGCCGCCGGGAACACCAGCACCCAGACCATCACGGTCACGGTCACTGACGTTGAGCCCGAGGCATGGACCCATTACATGCCCGATCTGAATGGTTGGATCAATACCAATGCCGATGAAGCCAGTTTCATAGGGTGGATCAATGTGGAAGATCAGCCCTGGATCTGGAGTGATCCGCTCGGAAAAGCCCTCTATATTGCCGATGATTGGGTTGATGACACAGGAGCCTGGATCTACGTCCCCTACTATGGAGAAATTGCCAACAGCGGATCCGCCTGGGCGCTCTGGGCAGACGAATCCGGTGCCTGGGTTGATACGGATTCCGATGAGCATGCCTATCTGGGATGGCTCAATTTCTACACGAAGCCGTGGCTCTACAGCCTGAACTGGGAGAATTACCTCTACATCGACGAGAGTCAGGTCACCGAATCCGGCACCTGGATCTATGCCCTCATTGAGCTTCCCCCGGAAGAGGAGGAACAACCTTCCGAATAACGGGTATGGGATGAAACCCTCCCCGGTTTTTCCATCAGGATCAACCGGGGAGGCACTTTCGCTTCTCCTTCATCCTGATTTCCTCCCCTCCGCTTGCCTCTTGACCCATGAAGGCTGCTCGTCTAGATTTGGCCGATGAGGATACACGGTCAGATTTGTTGTCTTTTGCTCTCCGGGGTCGCCGGCCTGCTATCCGCCCGACCTATTGTCGAGTTTTCGCAACCGCCCGCCACTCCTGTCCTTCAGATAGAGATTGATTTCGATGGACGGCCCGCCGGGGCCTACAACACGGGCGGGTATACCGAGGCTGACTTTGCCAATGCGATGTTTACAACCGTCATGGCGACCCTTGAGGAACAGGGCTTCGAAGGAGGCTTGGTCCCGGTCCCCCTCGATCATCGTGCGGACCCGAATCACCCGATTCTCGAGTTATGGGTTGAAGATTGGGTTGTCGGACCACGCGGCACGGGCATCTGCACCGTCCGTGCATACCTCAATGAGCCTTCCGGAAACCTTACGCGCATGGGCTATTTCAGCTACCGCATTCTCTTTCCTGTCTTCCCCGGTTGGGAGTACGCCCAACCGGACGGATTCATCCAGTTCAGCTTTCTCGACCACCATTACTACATGGCCTATCGTGTGACCCGTTCCATCTGGCAGGAAATCCGCAAACGGGAATTGCTGGCCGAATTTGTTTCCGATTCACCTCTCCCTGCCGATGATGTGGACAAATCTCCCCTGCGCCTTCTAAACGGATACTACTATGGCAAGGAGGAACATCGTCCCGAAGCCCCTTGAGAGAAAAGGTCATTTATCCACTTTTTCATTTTGATACGTCTCAAGTTTAAGAATGAAACCTGCCCGCTTCCGACTCCCTCTTTCAACCTTTCTTCTCTCCACTCTTGGCCTCATGATCATGAGCGGTTGTGCCACAGCCCCGGCGTCAGACCCACTCGCGAATCGGCTTGCCGGGATCAGCACCGATAACCTGCTGCAGGTCGACATTCAGGTCCCGCCCGCATGGGGACCGTGGCTTGAGGATGACCTTGCTAAAGCCCTCTATAACCGGATTCGCTACATCTTCAAGCGGGAGGGCTATCCCGGCGACATGGTCGAAATCCGCCGCATGGAGGATCCCTTGCCGGATTACCCCACTCTTGCAGTGAGGCTCTTTGAATGGGAGGTCAATCGCGTGGGCTATGTGCGGTGCGCCATGCGCGTAACGTACCGTCCGCTGGAAGGCGAACCAGTTGACCTCGGAAATTTCCAGGCGACTGAATTCACCTGGGGCCCGCGCGACCGGTACCTTCGGGCGCAGCAGTTCCTCGATGCCGCGGACGCCGTCGCCCTACAGGTCTGGGAAAAACTTCTCTCCGAGTTTCCTGATTTCGCCGGACCAGAGCCCGATTAACGAAACAGATCTACAGTCCGAGCAGCCGCGGCAGCCAGAGGGAAAGTTCAGGTATGTAGGTGATGAGGAGCAATCCAAGGACCATCGCCCCGA
>Ga0102943_1002666_pt1 | contig 10308 bp, 7 predicted proteins | sample SalPonC_black_MG_FD_78174 | JGI IMG/M metagenome (GOLD analysis project Ga0102943, IMG submission 78174) | Salt pond soil microbial communities from South San Francisco under conditions of wetland restoration - Salt Pond MetaG... | ecosystem: Environmental > Aquatic > Marine > Intertidal zone >...
ATCGATCGAGCTTTCCACCACATAATCCGCGATGGCGGTTTCCACGACCCCGTTCAGGCTTTGATAGGTCGCCTTGATTCCGACAGTCTCGAACCGACTCTCGACATCGGACAAACGCTTGGAGACCAGGTCCTCATCGTGGCCCTCCACACAGCTGAGCACATGAAACTGCATCTCGTGGAAAGCCGATTGCGCGGTCAGATAATCAATCGCCTTTTGGCAACTCTTACTGCCATCGTAGGCGATGGCGATGCGCTCGATTTCGGAGAATTCACGATTATTGACGAAGCAGGGAGTCTTCACGGAGCGTACCACCCGTTCGAGCATCGAACCGAGGTGATCACTGGCGAAATTTGCATTCTCCCCCCGCTTGCCGAGCACGACCAGGTCAAAGGCGTCGGACATCTCCCGAACCACATCGACCAACAAACCGGTTTCATGGACGAATTCCGAATGCGCGGAAAGGCCCTCCTCCTTGAAGATCGACGTGGCTTGCTCTTCGATGAACTGGGCTTTGACCTTTTCCACCTCCTGCAATTGTGCGATCATCCCCTCGAAGGGTTGGATGCCCATACTGCCGCTCAAATCCGCGACTGCCGGCACCTCAAAGAGGCGGAGGTCGGTAACGTAAAGCGCCGTGACGGAGGCACTCTCCTTCTTGGCCAACCAGGCAGCGTATTGGCAGGCGACCTGTGAATATTGGGAACCGTCTGTGCAAACGAGTATTTTGTTCATTGTTATACGAGGGGGCTGAAGCGATGAATATAACGTCCCGAACGAGACGATTTGAGTTTCCGTAAATTACCGCTTCTTTGCAACGTTAAAGCAAGCAAGTCGACAACGGATGGGGCACCGGCAGGGCCTCAGGCCTTGAGCACATATCCGTCCGGCACGGTCACGTTTTTGCAGACGATCAAGACCCCGTCACGAATCGCGACATCGACGTCGGGCCCGAAATTATCGGGAAGCCCGGTGGGATCGAGCACCACATTATTGCCGATACGCACATTTTTATCGAGGATGGCATTTTTAATCGAGCAGTTCTCCCCGACGCCGACGTCCGGCCGTTAAAGTTGACGGTTTTCGTCTATTTCAAAGTAACGCTCGATCCGGTCCGCCCCCATCATGACGACGTTTTCCAGCGTCGTTCCCGCTTTCACCCGCGAACGCACCCCGAGAGAGCAACGGCTGAATTCGGCGGAATCCAGCATACATCCGTTGGCCATCATCGAACTCTTAAACGTGCACCGATTGATCTTCGAAGCGGGCAGGAAGCGGGCGTGCGTGTAAATGATTTCGTCCTCGTTGAAGAAATCAAATTTGGGAACCGGATCGGTCAGGCTGAGATTGCACTCGAAGAAAGCTTTCACGGTTCCGATATCTTCCCAGTATTCGTCAAAAACGTAGCTGCACATTTTCGCCTTACCGAGTAGGCCCGGAATGATCTCCTTGCCAAAGTCGGTCGTATCCGAATCGAGGGCGTCCACCAGCGTTTTCGAGTTGAACACGTAAATGCCCATTGAAGCGAGACAGTAGTCGCTGTCGCCGGGATGCCTCATCTTCTTCTTCACCCCTTCGCCCACGGCAAGGCCTTTAATGATTTCCGGATCGGTCGGCTTTTCGACGAACTCGGTGATTTCGAGATCGTCGTTGGTCCGCATCAGGCCAAGCCCCTCGGCCTGATCCAAGCCCAAGGGCTTGGCGGTAATGGTGACATCCGCACCGGAAGCGTCATGCTGTTTCACCACGTCGTGCAGGTCCATGCGGTAGAGCTGGTCGCCGGAAAGAATGATGTAGAGATCGTCTTCACCGCCTCCGTGGAAATGGTGCATGTTCTGACGCACGGCATCGGCCGTGCCCTGGTACCAGTTGTCGTCGCGGTCCGTCTGCTCGGCGGAAAGTATATCCACGAAGCCGCCGCCAAAGGGATCGAACTTGTAGGACTCCTGAATATGGCGGTGCAGCGAGGCGGTGTGGAACTGCGTTAACACGAAAATCTGGTTATATCCCGAATTCAGGCAGTTACTGATCGGAATATCGACGAGCCTGTATTTACCGGCCAGGGGCACGGCGGGCTTGCAGCGTTCTTTGGTGAGAGGACTGAGGCGGGACCCGCGGCCACCGCCCATGATGATGCAGATGATTTTGCGTTTTCTCATATTTTTTCGGGGTAAGATTCCGGAAGCTATATGCTTGAAAGTTAAAGACGATCTCCGATCATTTGAAGCTTTATGTGCGGAATAGTCGGATATGTTGGCCGTGAGCGTGCCGGAAGCGTCATGCTGGACGGATTAAAGCGTCTCGAATACCGGGGCTACGATTCGGCGGGCATGGTCATTGCCATGCCCGAAGGTTTCGAACAAGTCAAGAGAACAGGCCGCGTCAAGGCCCTGGAGGAGGCTTTAAGCGAGGCCCAACTCGGCGGAAACCTCGGGATCAGCCACACGCGCTGGGCCACTCACGGTGACGTGACGGAGGCCAATGCCCACCCTCACACCAGCAGCGACGGCAAGATCTGCCTCGTCCACAACGGGGTGATCGAAAATTACCTGGGGATGAAGAAATTTCTCTCCGAGAAAGGCTACAGTTTTTCCTCGGAAACCGACTCTGAAGCGCTTTGCAACCTGATCGCCTATCACTACGCGAAGGAGCCGGAAGCGGCAGGCAAGAGCCGCTTCCTGGAATCGGTCCGCAAGACCCTCAGCCATGTCGAGGGCACCTACGGCATCGCGGTAATCTGCCCCGAGTGCCCGGGAGAACTCATCGGCGCCCGTAAAGGCTCTCCCCTGATTGTCGGTATCGGTAAGGACGAAAATCTTCTCGCTTCCGATGTGAACGCCATCACCCATTGCACGCAAAATGTCGTTTACCTCAATGACAACGAAGTCGTGTATCTGAAGGACGATGACTTTTCCATCTGCACGGTCACCAGTAAAAGCGTGGAAGCGGTCATTCATCAGGTGGACTGGGATACGACCGCGGCCGAGCTGGGGGACTACCACCACTTCATGGAGAAGGAAATTTTCGAGCAGCCCACCTCGCTGGAAAACGGCATGCGCGGCCGCTTCTCCGACGACGGCAGCACGGCTTTCTTCGGCGGACTGAACCTGACCCCGCAGGAGCTTCGCCATGTCGACCGGCTGCTCTTTATCGCCTGCGGCACGGCCTGGCACGCCTGCCTCGTGGCGGAGTATCTCATCGAGCGCTACGCCCGCATCCCGGTGGAGGTGGAATACGCTTCCGAGTTCCGCTATCGCAACGCTCCGCTGGACAAAAATACCCTCGTGATCGCCATCAGCCAATCCGGGGAAACCATCGACACGCTGGCCGCGTTGCGCGAAGCCAAGCGGAAAGGCTATCGGACCCTCTCGATCAATAACAGCGTGGGCTCCACCATCGCGCGGGAGTGTGATGGCGGCATCTACCAACATGCCGGCCCGGAAATCGGCGTCGCCTCGACGAAGGCCTTTACCTCGCAGATCATGCTCTGTGCCATGCTCGCCCTCTACCTCGGGCGCCTGCGCGACCTCAGCTACGGCGACGGCATGGAGATTGTTAACGCATTGCGAGCCATGCCCGAACAGATCCGGGAAATTCTCGGACAGAGCGATAAGATCGCCGCTATCGCATCCAAATACGCGCGTTATGAAGACTGCCTCTTCCTCGGGCGGCAGCTCATGTTCCCCATCGCCTTGGAGGGTGCTCTTAAGCTCAAGGAGATCTCCTACATCCATGCGGAAGGCTACCCTGCCGCCGAGATGAAGCATGGTCCCATCGCCCTGATCAGCGAGCAATGCCCCAGCGTCTTCCTCGCGACCTCGGGCGAGATTTTTCAAAAGAGCCTCGCCAACATCCAGGAGGTAAAAGCCCGCAAAGGTAAGATCATCTGCATCGCAGCCCAAGACTGCGATATTCCGCAGGATCTTATCGACGACCTTGTCATCGTGCCCGAGTGCCATGAAATCGTGAAGCCGATTCTGATGAGTATTCCCGTGCAATTGCTCAGCTATTACATCGCGCTGGAGCGTGGCTGCGACGTGGACAAGCCGCGTAACCTGGCAAAGTCGGTTACCGTCGAATAGCCGATCTCCGCTCAACGGCTGTCTTGATTTCCCCGTAGAGACGCTTCAACCCGGGCATCTCCACGCCGGCAGCTTGACCGCGCCGCAGCGGCTCGCCCCAGATGGCTTCGACTTCGACCGGGCGGTTTTCGACAAAGTCGATCAACGAGGAGGGTTGGTAGGTGCCCATCTTTTCGGTGACGGTAAATTGTCCGTCGAGAAAGCTGTCGTTTATTTCGTGTCCGAAGCTCGCGGCCGCTGCCCGGATTTCTTCCATCAAGCCGCGCGCCCGGTCCTTGAGCGCGGGATCCGCAAGAATCCGGTCGCAGGCGATGGCACCGCCCGCAATCGAGAGTCCGTTGAAAGGCACATTCCAGCAAAGCTTGCGCCAGAGGGCGGCATCGAGCACCGGAGAGAAGTTGGTCGTCACTCCGGCGGCATTGAGTGCCTCCACGACGTCTTCGGCAAGTTCGGGCCAACGGTCTTCCAGCGAGCCCACTTCCACTCTTCCCGGATGGTAGTTCTCAACCACCCCGGGCGCGACACGGTTGACGCAGACGAAACATAAACCGCAAAGGATCGGGTTGTCGGGGAAATGCCGGGCGTAGAACTCGGCGTTACCCATGCCGTTCTGCAGGCTTAGGATCGCGGTCCGTCCGGGTTGGACGAGTGACTCCAGCGGCTCGACCAGCTTTTCATTCACCGTCGATTTTGCCGCGATCAGAACCATATCGACCGGCCCGATCGAGGAAGCCTCCGTCGCCACCGAAGCGGGCCGGACCGCGATTTCATCGAGCAACTCTCCGGTCTTTGCCTGCACCCTTGAGATGATGATACCCTGGGATTTCAGGGCGGCCGCATCGCTTCGGGCGAGCACATGCAAGTCCCACCCGTCAGCTGCCAGCAGACCGCCGTAGTAAAGGCCGACGGCACCGGGACCGACGAGCGCCCAGGATTCTTCCTTTTTGTTCATGAGATGAAAAACTCAAAGTTTATGCACCGACGAGTCGGCGGCTTTTTCCGCATGGACGGGATAGTCGAGCGTATAATGCAAGCCGCGGCTTTCCTTGCGCTGCAGGGCGCATTCGATGACCAGATGGGCCACAAGTATCATGTTGCGCAGCTCCAGCAGGCTCTCGTCCACCTTGAAGTTCCAGTAGTATTCGTTGATTTCGCGCTCGAGGGTGTGGATGCGCGTGCGCGCGCGCTCGAGGCGCTTGGTGCTGCGAACAATGCCGACGTAGTCCCACATGGTGCGTTTGACCTCGTCCCAGTTGTGCAGCAGCACGACGCGCTCGTCGGAGTCGCGCACGTCGCCGTCGACCCAATCGGGAAGTTCGACTTCGAACGTCGCCGTCCTTTCGATGTAGCGCAACACAGAGGCGGCGCCGCGATTCGCCATGACGACGGCCTCCAAGAGGGAGTTGCTCGCCAGGCGGTTGGCTCCATGCAGCCCGGTGCAGGCCACTTCGCCGCAGGCGTAGAGCCCGGATAGCGGGGTCTCGGCATCGAGATTGGTCTTCACCCCACCGCAAAGGTAATGGGCGGCCGGGACCACCGGGATCATATCCCTTTCCAGAGAGAGCCCGCGCTTGGCACAGTAACCGTAGATGTTCGGGAAACGTTCGTGGAGCGTCTTCAGGCCGATACCCCGGGTATCGAGCCAGACGTGCCGGGCACCGGACTTTTTCATTTCCGAGTCGATCGCGCGGGCCACGATGTCGCGGGGGGCGAGGTCCTTACGCTTGTCGTATTTCTCCATGAAGGCATCGCCGTCCAGATTGCGCAGTATCGCGCCTTCTCCACGCACGGCCTCGCTGATGAGAAAACGGTCCGAAGCACTGGTATAAAAAGCGGTGGGATGAAATTGGATAAACTCCAGGTTGCGCACCTCCACCCCGGCGCGATAAGCCATGGCAATGCCGTCGCCCGTGGCGATGAAGGGATTGGTGGTATATTGATAGACCTGCCCGATACCGCCGGTCGCCAGCATCACGGCATCGGCCTTGAAGGTTTCGACCTCGCCGCTCTGAGTGTCGAGCGCATAGAGGCCGAGTACCCGATTGAAACCGGGCGCGGTTTGGCCGTGGCGTCGCAGCTTGGCGGAGGTAATCAGCTCGACGGCAAAGTGGTGCTCGAGCGTATCGATGCGCTCCGACGTTTCGACGGCATGGAGCAGCGCCTTCTCGATGGCCTTGCCGGTAACATCCTTGACATGGAGAATCCGCCGCTTGGAGTGGCCGCCTTCCCTGCCCAGCGAAACTCGACCGTCCTCGAGCTGGGAAAATTCCACGCCCCGAGCTATGAGCTCGTCGATACAAGCGGGCCCGTCTCTCAAAATTTCCCGGACCGCCTGCTCTTCGCAAAGTCCGTCCCCCGCATCGACGGTATCGGCGACATGCATCTCGATATCGTCGGTTTGGGAGGTGACCGCCGCAATGCCGCCCTGGGCGTAATTGGTATTCGACTCCGCGGAATTCTTCTTGGTAATGATCGCTACCCTGCAACCGGTTTCGGCGACCTTAAGTGCGAAGCTAAGGCCGGCGATACCGCTGCCGACGACAATTACATCGTAGTGATGACTCGATCCGGTTGCCGGGCTGGCAGGCTGCCTCTTACCCGATCGCCTTTGCGCGCTCGTTTTCTTACGGGCCATTCAAATTTTGGTTTTTCTGCTCTGGGTAGGGGTCAAAGCTCGATGTTGTCGATCAGTCGCGTCTGATCGACCCATGCAGCCACCGTCGCGATCTGTCTGCCGGGTAGGATTTCAGAGGCTGGTTCCATCGTTTCCTTGTCCACGACCTGGACATAAATCACCCGGACCCGCCGATGAAGCGACAAATGGTGGGTAATTTCCGCCACGATCCGGTCCACGCTGCGAGTGCCTTTGTCCACCATCTCTTTGGCGATATGCAAGGCCTTGGAGATACTGAGCGCTTCCTTGCGCTGAACGTCGCTCAGGTAAGCGTTCCGCGAGCTGAGGGCCAGTCCGTCCGGCTCACGCAAGGTGGCCCCGATCAGAATTTCGGTGGGCAAATTCAGGTCGGCCACCATCTTTTTGATAACCGCGCCCTGCTGTGCGTCCTTCTGGCCGAATACCGCCAGATCGGGTCTCGTGATATTGAAAAGTTTGAGACAGACCGTCGTCACACCCCGAAAGTGGTGCGGCCTGGAAATTCCGCAGAGCCCCGCACTGATGTGCTCCTCGGTCACGTAGGTCGAAAATCCCTTTGGATACATTTCCGAGACCGAAGGATTGAAAACGATATCCACGCCGCTCGCCCGGCACTTTTCCAAATCTTCCTCCAGCACGCGGGGATATTTCTCGTAGTCTTCGCTCGGCCCGAACTGGGCGGGGTTGACAAAAATCGAAACGATGACTTTGTCAGCCCTTTCCTTGGCAATATCAATCAGCGACAGGTGTCCTTCATGAAGGCTTCCCATAGTGGGAACCAAGCCGATAAGGCGTCCGCTCGAGCGAAGCCCGATCGCGTGAGACTGCATTTCGTTGACCGATTGGATTGTCTGCATAGCACTTAAACCTTCTTTGCTAAGGACCAACAACTTACACCACAATCATAAACATTGGAAGGCGGGCCCCTTAATTTGCCTGCCTCCCGGCACTATTCATCAGGAAACATCAATTCCTAATCCGAAATCAAAAACCATGAGCGATCCCTACATCCAGGAACTCTTCGCCGAGCGCATCGGCGGCAATCAATACGGCAAATCGAATGCCATCTACAAGTTCGAGAAGATCAAGCGCGCCAAAAAGGCCGCCAAGGAGGACAAGCCGGAGGTCGAGCTTATCGATATGGGCGTCGGCGAGCCGGACGAAATGGCCTTTCCGGTGGTCGTGGAGACCCTGCAAACCGAGGCCGCGAAACCCGAGAACCGCGGCTATGCCGACAACGGAGGCGAAACCTTCAAACAGGCTGCCGCGAAGTATATGGCCGAGGTTTTCGGTGTGAGCGATATCGATGCCGAGTCCGAGGTGATTCACTCGATCGGTTCAAAAACCGCGCTGAGCATGCTCCCGGCCTGCTTCATTAATCCGAGCGATGTCGTGCTGATGACGGTTCCCGGCTATCCCGTGCTCGGCACCCATGCCAAATACTACGGCGGCGAGGTTTACAACATGCCTCTGGAGGCGGAAAATGACTTCCTTCCCGATCTGGATGCGATCCCGGCCGACATCCTCGCCAAGGCCAAAATCCTGGTGCTGAACTATCCGAATAACCCGACCGGGGCCTCCGCGACGCGAGAATTTTTCGAAAAGGCGGTTGAATTCGCCAAGGCCAACGACCTGATCATCGTTCAGGACGCTGCCTATGCCTCCCTTATCTTCGAAGGCACGCCGCTTTCCATCTTTCAAGTGCCCGGCGCGAAGGAGGTGGCGGTCGAGCTGCACTCTCTTTCCAAAAGCTTCAACATGACAGGCTGGCGCATCGGCTTCGTGGTCGGCAATCCGCTCATCGTCAAAGCCTACGGCGATATGAAGGACAACTCCGACTCGGGGCAGTTTCTCGCCATCCAAAAAGCGGGTGCCGCCGCGCTGGCCAATCCCGAAATCACGGATGAAATCTCGGCCAAATATTCCCGCCGGATGGACCTTCTGGTCGAAGCCCTGAACAAAAACGGGTTCGATGCCAGGAAACCGAAAGGCAGCTTCTTTCTCTACGTGGCGGCTCCGAAATCGGCGACCATCGACGGGCAAACCACCCGGTTCGATTCCGGCGAGGCTTTCAGCCAGTGGTTGATCACCAATGAACTCATCAGCACCGTGCCCTGGGACGACTGCGGCAGCTTCGTGCGTTTTTCCGTGACCTTTGCGGCCCAGGGAGAAGAAGGGGAAAAGGCAATCGCTGCCGAAATCGCCGACCGGCTCGCCAAGTATAAGTTCGAATTTTAAACCCGGCGAAGAGTCACTTGCCTTCCGAAACTGCTTCGGGCTTTCGGGGCGACTTCTAAACGAAGTCGTGGCATCCGCATAAGCGGAGCCACTTCGGGCCGTAGGGCCTCCGCTCACGGATGGCCGCATCGCCGTTCAGGCGATGCCTTTGCAAGAACTGCGCTTCATTTTTCAAGGTCGCCTTTTCCGGAAGGCGACCTTTATTTTAACCTCATGCCGACGCTTTCCAAACTACTTGAGCGCAACCGCGACTGGGCGGACGAAACCGTCGCGGAAGAACCCGGGTTTTTTACCCGACTGGCGAAACAACAAAAGCCGAAATACCTCTGGATTGGGTGCTCCGACAGCCGGGTGCCCGCCAACCAGATTATGGGCTTGGCCCCCGGCGAGGTCTTCGTCCACCGGAACATCGCCAACATGGTCATCCACACCGACATGAGCCAGCTCTCGGTGCTGCAATACGCGGTCGACATCCTTAAAGTCGAACATGTCATTGTGACCGGACATTACGGTTGCGGCGGCATTGAGGCCGCTATGAAGAAGGAAAGCTTCGGCCTGCTGGATAACTGGCTACAGCATATTCAGGACATCCAGTCCTACCATATAGACGAGCTCGAACCGCTCGACCAGGCGGCGCATTACGACCGGCTCTGTGAACTCAACGTCATCTCCCAGGCCGATAATCTACAACGCAGTCCCATCATCCGCGAAGCCTGGGCGCGCGGGCAGCATCTGGAAATCCACGCCTGGATCTACAGCCTGACCGATGGAAAACTCCGGCCGCTGCAGGATGTCATCACCAAGGCAAACGCTCACTGAGGGCGTTTCGGCATGCGGTAGCTCGCCGAATCGAAGGGCACCTCCTTCAATCCTCGACGCTTGTTAATGAGAATGGTCAGGGTGAAAAATTTAGATAAACGGGTAGCACAACTCGTCGATATTGTTACTCTTCTTCAGCTTCATTGCTCTCGAGAATCACCCGGTCACCGGAAAAGCCAATGCTATTTAGATACGCCACCCTGATCCTTTTGCCTCTTTTTGGTATGATGCCATGGGGTCATGGCAGTGAGGTGCGTTATGCGCAAAACTTTGATATCGCCGAGTTTGACGACCATCGCATTCTGACAGTTCGCAACGCCTTCCGCCACTCGGAGAAAGTCTATCGCTATGCGCTGGTGCCCAAAGGGCAAGCCCTGCCGAAGCTGCCGGCAGGCACCCAAGTCATCCGCACGCCGGTGGAACGGGTCGTCGCCATGGAAACCGTCTATATCGGCCACATGGATGCGCTCGGCCAGTTGGACCGCATCGTTGCCGCCGCTACGGTAAACTTTATCA
>Ga0102943_1002670_pt1 | contig 10301 bp, 7 predicted proteins | sample SalPonC_black_MG_FD_78174 | JGI IMG/M metagenome (GOLD analysis project Ga0102943, IMG submission 78174) | Salt pond soil microbial communities from South San Francisco under conditions of wetland restoration - Salt Pond MetaG... | ecosystem: Environmental > Aquatic > Marine > Intertidal zone >...
TATGTGGTTTAGTAACTTGTTCCTCAACACAAAATCAATACATAAGGTTGATGTATTTATACTATATATGTATAAAAAAAGTATATTCTTCTATAGTTTAAATGTTTGGATATGATTCCTATATAGTATATATATTTATATGGTATGTTATACTCATAAATCATTTCATTTTCATCAGAAGATGCATATAGCTCCATGGAAATAATAGGCTATTATGTCTGATATTTTAATAAAGAACACAAAAGTATTTTACAATAACCAATTACAGCCTGCAGAAGTTTTGATCGGAGATGGTAAGATCATTAAAATAGCCAAAGAAATAGATGTTCATAGGCTAGATTCTACAATTAATGCCAAAGGTGCATTGACTCTTCCTGCTGGTATTGATGCTCATGTCCATTTCAGGGAGCCTGGGATGACTGAAAAGGAAGACTGGTACACGGGTTCATGTTCTGCCGCTGCAGGTGGTATCACCACTGTGATCGAACACCCAAACACCATCCCTGCAACCATTGATCGCAGGTCCTTCAAGGAAAAACTGAAACTTGCCAATCGTAAATCTGTAATTGATTTTGGCATTAATGGCGGAGTTACTGGCAATGTTGAGAAATTATCTGAACTTTGGGAAATGGGGGTTGCTGCTTTTGGTGAGATATTCATGGCAGAATCTACGGGTGAATTGAATATTAGTGAAGATAGTTTGGATGAAGCTATGTCTGTTATAACTGGTATGGGTGCTCTGGCATGTATTCATGCAGAAGATGAAAATATCAGATTGGAATGTGAGGCATATCTTAAAAATGACCTCAGTCCACAATCCCATTCGCGCGCAAGGCCGAATATGTGCGAGGCACTTGCGGTCGAGAAAGCTGTTTCTATTGCGCGTAAAAATAATACAAGAACTCACTTTTGTCATATGAGTGCACTCGAGTCATTGGGGTTGATACGTAATGAGAAGTATTTTTCAGATGAAAACTCTAGTGAGTTTACTTGCGAGGTTGCACCTCATCATCTTTTCCTTTCTACAAAAGATTGGGACCGTCTTGGTTCATTTGGTCGGATGAATCCTCCTTTAAGGGATCGACGCAGTGTGAAGATGATGTTGAATGGCTTAAATGATGGGGCTGTTGATGTCGTGGCTTCAGATCATGCACCTCATACTGAGTCTGAAAAGGATACTGATATTAAAACAGCTCCTTCCGGTGTTCCTGGTGTGGAAACTTTGTTCCCTCTTATGATGATGGCAGTTAAGAAAAATCTTATTCCACTTGGCAGGATGCTTGAAGTTACAAGTAAGAATCCTGCCCGTATATTTGGTCTGGATGCTCATTCTAAGGGTAGCTTTGAAGAAGGATTTGATGCAGATCTGGTGATTGTTGATCCCCAAAACATTCAGGTCATTAAAGGGGATAATTTGCATAGTAAAGCCGGATGGACACCTTATGAAGGTATGGAGGCGATTTTCCCTGAGTACACTTTGGCAAGAGGTGAAGTTGTTTGGGATGGGGACATTGTTAGTTCCCGCGGTCGTGGCAAGTTTTTATCCGGAGGTGGTGTAGTTTCTGATTAAATGTGGTCATAAACTCGATTTTGTGCACATGAATCATTAAACTTATGTATATATACTGCATAGTTTGTGTATCTGGTGGTGTGATGAAAACAAAATTCCCAATTCATACTACATTGAGTGCTGATGCTATTAAAGTGCTTGAAAGGTATGAGAAAGAACTCGGTGCAAAGAATGTTGTACTGGAAAAGGCTCTCCTTAATCTTGATAATACTAGATTCAAGGCGAAACTTGACACACAGAATATTGACAGGCTTATAAAAAGAGTAGACTCTGGTATTCCTGGCTTGGATGATTTTCTGGAAGGGGGTTATCCTAAAGGATTTGCTGTGGTAGTGACCGGCCCACCAGGTACTGGGAAGACTACTTTTTCCATGCAGTTTTTGATGGAAGGTGTCAAAAATGGTGAGCGATGTATTTTCTTTTCATTTGAGGAGCGTGCGCAGCAGTTAGTTCAACATTTCATGCGCTTTGGGTGGGATGTTGGTAAATACATTGATGATGGTTATCTGGAAATATTTGGTATTTCAATGCTAACGTCTGAAGAAATGATGGAGATAATTGATTCTCATAAGCCTGATAGGGTAGTTTTTGATTCATTGAATGTGATAAGTGCACCTGGCGATTTTAGAACATCAACATCATGGCGTGCTGTTCATAGGCTATTGAAGAAAAATCTGATCACATCTATACTTGTTACTGAAAAATCACATGGTATAGATATGAAGCAGTTTGATGAATTTGATTTTCTGGGTGATGGTATAATTTTCCTTGATTTCATACAGACAAATGATATTGATACCACGCCTATGCCGGTTATGTCTGTTCAGAAAATGAGGGCTACAAAAGTAGATCATACTCCTCAGCCATTTAGATTTACCAATACGGGTATTGCAAAGTACCGTGCATTGAGCAATCCTTCTCAGATATTGCAGGATAAAATTGCGAAAAGAAGATCAGAGCGCCTGAGTCATGTCTCTTCAGACGAAGTATGATATGAGGCTGGCCAATATGGCAGTTGCGTAAATTGCTTTAAAACTGCCTGCACCACCGATGTTAATATAGGCACTTCCATATTTTTCTTTGTCGAATGTAATGGTTGATAATATTACGCCTAGCAAGATGCCCCCGATACCTGCAACAAATGTTATTACTGCTATTTCTGCAGGTGTGGTTATGAGTGCAAATGGAATTGGGATGATTCCTGTGTATTCGGGTATCACTACGCCTACACCGTTCACGAATTCTGATAGCATTGTTATTGCTACGATGACTATTAGCATTATCTCGAGCGCTGTAATTGTTGGATGTGTGATCAATAAGTAAGCAATGGCAATAACTGGAACTACAAAGCCCCCGAGGTTTAGAGTTACTGTCGTATCAAAAATTCTGTTGCTGCCATTATTCAGTTCTTTGGTCAGAGGCACTGCATATATGTCTTCTATGAGCGGGGCAAATTTGAATAGCTGCTCATTTTTCCTTGTCCTTATGTTTGCGATGGGGATCTCAATAAATGATCCCAGTAGCATTAAAATCAGAATGGAAATAAGTGAAAAAGAAGTTAATGTTCCGATGGACAAATGTTCTTTGTAGCAGAGGATTATAGTTGGTAATAATATCAATGCAAAAATTGCATATGCTCTTATTTCTAACTTGTTCAGGTAGCCTCTCATTTGTTCACCGATAGATATATTCGTATGCTTAGATTTAATATTGATCTTTAAATAAATATGGCTCTAGTAATAATCAAGCTGGGATTGCAGCATCTCTTGCTTCTTCTTTTCAAGGAAGCTGTAAACACTCCCATGGGTTGCGCCTTCAATGATCATTTCTATGGATGTTCGTGCAATTTGGTTTTGCTCCGGATTGCCTATTATGCTCACAGTTTTGCCATACACGGAGAGTTTCACACCTATTAGCCTTTCACTAATTTCTCGGGTCTTTCCACCTTTTCCTATTATTCTTCCTTTGAGGCGGAGCAGTTCCTTCGGAGTGTTTACATATTTAGATAGGTCAATTACTTCGAGCATTAGAAGGTCATCATCAAGCATGGCAATTGTTTTGTCGGGGTTAAATCCTCTTGCAATTGCTTTTACTACTTCTTCAGCACGCATTGCTCCCACAGGGTCATCCCCTGGGATTATTTCTACTGATCCGTTTTCGCTGTCGATGTCAAGTTGTGCTGTTGACTTGTTCTCAATTAACTGTTTTACGGAGCCACCTGGCCCAATTATTGCACCAATTCTGTCTTTTGGGATTTTTATGTGTGTCATAGTGATTCTGCCATTTTATGATTTTGAAGTTTCAATTCGTTTTTTCTCTCTTATATCTGAAAGCATTTGGTCCGGGTCTGCCTTAATTCCAAATTTACGGAAGTAGCGAACGACATTTTCAATATCTCGAATAATGAACTCACGTGCCCTTGGGTGTTCAAGAGTAACTGATTGTCCCATGTCGATGAATATCGGTTCGATGGAATTTGGATCTATAATTATGTTATATTCACTCAGGTCTCCATGGACCAGATTTGCTTTGACGTAGAGTTTTTCTATGTATTCAGAGACAATGTCAAACACTTTTTGTGCTTGTTCTTTATTTAGTGTAAAATCTCTTAATTGAGGATATGGTTGTTCATTTTCTCCAAGAAATTCCATTACGAGCATGTTGCGCTCACTTATTATGGGTATTGGTGCTCTAACGCCTGCTTCTTTTGCACGGATGAGGTTTCTTTCTTCTTTTTTTGTCCATGCAAATATTATATCTCGTTTGGAGTGTCTTATGTTTCTGAAACGGGGGTCTCCGAGAATATACTTTTCCATTGAGTTGAACGTACTGGATGCTATTCTGTATATCTTTATGGCAATATCGGATTCATCCTCTCCTACGGCCAGAAATATGTTTGCTTCTTTTCCTGTACTTATGGATCCGCCAAGTGCTGCTACTATTCCTTTATTGGATAACGTGTAGAGTGTTTTGAGCGTAGGTTCATCAAACACATTGTCTCTTACTTTAAGCGTATCGCTGTCTTTTCGCAGCATGCGCTTTTTGTCGACATTTGTGTCGATGTTCTGCACTTTTTTAACAACTTCTTTTTTCATATTCTTGGCTCTGGATGTAGTACACTATAATATGCTTATTTTTAGCGTAGTGTGTGCTACGCCTCGTATGTTGTTAAATCTTGCGTATATATGATTTCCATTCTTTTCATTTTTTATTGACCGCAAGTTGCATATGTGATTAGATCTAATATTGATATTCCTGAATGGTGGTATGTGGTTGGTCGATCCTTGCCTTCAAAAGCATTTGGCTCAGCAATCTATTTATAGAACATCTTCTATTGTAGGGGTCCGCGTGAACATCACGCGCTAACGGGAATTCATTTCCGTTAAGAAAATATCTTCGCAAAGCTTCATCTTTGCCTCCAAAACCCTTCGGGTTCGGAAGGTATATATACGATGTCTGCCTTTGTAGAAGTCCGCGCAAATCGCGTGCTGACGGGAGCTTTTTCCGTCATGAAAAAACAATCATCAAGGCTTCCTTGGGGGAGTGTTCGAAGTTCTTCCGAACAACGAAACACTTATATACCAACGTTGCCTTTAAAGAAGTCCTCGCATTGCGAGTTCTTTTATCACCTTCATATCATAATAAGTGGAGGCCGGAGTTATTTCCGGTCTGACATTGGATTTGGCAGTTCGGTTAATTCTGACTGGTAGTGTAATTATATACTATCTTCTAAAGAATTAGCCAAACTATGTGCAAAGTGAATAAACTCTCTAGAGTTTTTCCGATCGATTCTTTAAAAATACTTCCAAGTAAGTAGACTAAATTTATGTGTGTGGATCAGCAATTCTGGTTGATCCTGCCAGAGGTCACTGCTATCGGTATTCGACTAAGCCATGCAAGTCATATGTTCTTCGTGAACATGGCGAACTGCTCAGTAACACGTGGATAACCTGCCCTAAGGTTTGGCATAACACCGGGAAACTGGTGATAATTCCGAATAAACCAGATATGCTGGAATGCTTTCTGGTTCAAAGCTTCGGTGCCTTAGGATGGATCTGCGGCCTATCAGGTAGTAGTGGGTGTAATGTACCTACTAGCCGACGACGGGTACGGGTTGTGAGAGCAAGAGCCCGGAGATGGATTCTGAGACATGAATCCAGGCCCTACGGGGCGCAGCAGGCGCGAAATCTTTACACTGCGGGAAACCGCGATAAGGGGATACCGAGTGCCAGCATTTATGTTGGCTGTCCACATGTCTAAATCGCATGTGTTAGCAAGGGCCGGGCAAGACCGGTGCCAGCCGCCGCGGTAACACCGGCGGCCCGAGTGGTGGCCACTATTATTGGGTCTAAAGGGTCCGTAGCCGGTTTGATCAGTCTTCCGGGAAATCTGACAGCTTAACTGTTAGGCTTCCGGGGGATACTGTCAGGCTTGGGACCGGGAGAGGTAAGAGGTACTACAGGGGTAGGAGTGAAATCTTGTAATCCCTGTGGGACCACCAGTGGCGAAGGCGTCTTACCAGAACGGGTCCGACGGTGAGGGACGAAAGCTGGGGGCACGAACCGGATTAGATACCCGGGTAGTCCCAGCCGTAAACGATGCTCGCTAGGTGTCTGGGACGGTGCGACCGTTTCAGGTGCCGCAGGGAAGCCGTAAAGCGAGCCACCTGGGAAGTACGGCCGCAAGGCTGAAACTTAAAGGAATTGGCGGGGGAGCACTACAACGGGTGGAGCCTGCGGTTTAATTGGACTCAACGCCGGAAAACTCACCTGGGGCGACAGCAATATGTAGGTCAGGCTAACGGTCTTACCTGAATCGCTGAGAGGAGGTGCATGGCCGTCGTCAGTTCGTACTGTGAAGCATCCTGTTAAGTCAGGCAACGAGCGAGACCCGTGCCCACTGTTGCCAGCATGTCCTTCGGGATGATGGGTACTCTGTGGGGACCGCTGGTGCTAAACCAGAGGAAGGTGCGGGCTACGGTAGGTCAGTATGCCCCGAATCTCCAGGGCTACACGCGGGCTACAATGGCCAGGACAATGGGTCCCTACCCTGAAAGGGGTTGGTAATCTCATAAACCTGTCCTTAGTTCGAATTGAGGGCTGCAACTCGCCCTCATGAAGCTGGAATCCGTAGTAATCGCGTTTCAACATAGCGCGGTGAATACGTCCCTGCTCCTTGCACACACCGCCCGTCAAACCACCCGAGTGAGGTATGGGTGAGGGCACGGATTCATGCCGTGTTCGAACCTAAATTTCGCAAGGGGGGTTAAGTCGTAACAAGGTAGCCGTAGGGGAATCTGCGGCTGGATCACCTCCTAAGCAAGACTGACACAAAGTCAGTCAACCATTACCAGTCAGAAATCGAAAAACTGCCAGATCCAATTGGGACACTAATATAGTCCTATGGGGCTTGTAGATCAGTTGGGAGATCGTCGCCTTTGCAAGGCGAAGGCCCTGGGTTCGAATCCCAGCAAGTCCATACTAGTGCACCAGGCGAGTAACTTCGCCCGGGAAGGATGAAGTGGTCGTAGCAACGACGACTGCAATGAAATCGTGTATAAGCATGCATATACCAGACGCTCACTGGACAAAGTGAGGTGGACTCTGGTAATTATGCCTTCAGGTGGATGGCTCGGCTCAAGGGCTGAAGAGGGACGTGCCAAGCTGCGATAAGCTCAGGGTAGGTGCATGGAACCTATGAACCTGAGATCTCCTAATGGGTCTTCCTAATGCGTTCTGCGCATTGATCAGTAATGATCGGGAACGCCCCGAATTGAAGCATCTTAGTAGGGGCAGGAAAAGAAATCGAAGAGATGCCGCTAGTAATGGCGAATGAACACGGCACAGTTCAAACTGAATCCCGCCAGTAATGTGCGGGAGATGTGGTGTTATAGGATCTTTCTAAAAGTCCCACTCAATTCAAGTTAAATTTTTCTGGAACGTTAAGCCACAGAGTGTGATAGCCACGTAGACAAGAATTGAAGGATCTGGTTATGATCCTGAGTAGCGTGAGTTGGAATTCTCGCGTGAATTTGGGAGGCACCAACTTCCAAAACTAAATACTTCTTGAGACCGATAGCGAACTAGTAGGGTGACCGAAAACTGAAAAGTACCCCAAGAAGGGAGGTTAAAAGTGCCTGAAACCTGAAGGTGATAGAGCAATATAGCATTAAAGGATCTTTGATGTGAAGGAAACAGTCGCGAGGCTGCAGTACGGGCATCATTGCCAGTGTTATATTTTACGTTTTGAAGAACGGGCCAGGGAGTGTATTCAAGTGGCAATGGCTAACTTTATATTTAGGAAGCCGAAGCGAAAGCAACATGCGCGCAACCGTAAGGTGAGGCGCGGCGTATACAAGTGCGCGGAGTCACTAGGATACGACCCGAAGCCGGGTGATCTAGGCGTGGGCAGGTTGAAGCGTGGCGAAAGCTACGTGGAGGACCGCAAGCGGTATTGATCTGCAAATCATTCGTGTGACCTGCGTCTCGGAGTGAAAGGCTAATCTAACCCGGCATCAGCTGGTTCCTTCCGAAACATGTCGTAGCATGACCTAACTGGAGATAGTCGGTGAAGTAGAGCACTGATTAATGGTCCCGGGGGAGAAATCCCTCAACCGTTTGTCAAACTCCAAACTCACCGTCGTCGAAGAAAGTTGGAGTCCGGACTACTGGGGTAAGCTTGTAGTCCGTAAGGGAGAAAACCCAGCCCGTGGTTAAGGTCCCCAAGTGTCGACTAAGTGTTAATACTAAAGGGCGTCTCAAGCCCTAGACAGCTGGAAGGTTAGCTTAGAAGCAGCTACCCTTTAAAGAGTGCGTAACAGCCCACCAGTCGAGGTTTGAGGCCCCGAAAATGGACGGGGCTCAAGTCGACCACCGATACCACGGAGTACCGAAAGGTAATCTTGTAGGAAGGCGTTGCGTTCGGGCAGAAGCAGGGCTGTGAAGTCCTGTGGACCGTGCGGAAACGAAAATCCTGGTAATAGTAACAGCAAAGATGGGTGAGAATCCCATCCGCCGAAGGGGCTAGGTTTCCTCGGCAATGATCGTCAGCCGAGGGTTAGTCGGTCCTAAGACGTACCGTAATTCGAGTACGTCGAAAGGGAAACAGGTTAATATTCCTGTACCTCATGACATTAAAACTAACGTTTTTGGGCAGGCTGAGCAGCGCTGTCGCGCTGTCTAAGCATCGAATCCTGTGGAGAGCCGTAATGGCGAGAAGCAGGCGAATATGTAACGGCGAAAGTCGGCTGCACCCGGGAACCCGTGAAAAGGAAGTTATGGGTCCGTACCGAGAACTGACACAGGTGCCCCTAGCTGAAAAGGCTAAGGCGTGTCGGAACAAATTTGGTTAAGGGAATTCGGCAAATTAGCTCCGTAACTTCGGGAGAAGGAGTGCCTGCTGTGAAGACAGCAGGTCGCAGTGACAAGAGAGCTCCAACTGTCTAATATCAACATAGGAGATCGCAAATCCGTAAGGACTAGTACGATCTCTGAATCCTGCTCAGTGCAGGTACCTGAAACTCTGTTTCAACGGAACGAAGGGCCTGTAAACAGCGGGGGTAACTATGACCCTCTTAAGGTAGCGTAGTACCTTGTCGCTTAATTGGCGACTTGCATGAATGGATCAATGAGAGCTCTACTGTCCCTAACCAGAGTCCGGTGAAGCTTACATTCTAGTGCAGAGTCTAGAGACCTCTAGGGGGAAGTGAAGACCCCGTGGAGCTTTACTGCAGCCTGTCGCTGGGTTGTGATTTTAAATGTACAGTGTAGGTAGGAGACATCGAAGTCGGTGCGCCAGCATCGATGGAGTCGTCATTGGGACACTACCCTTTTAAAATTACGACCCTAACTCTGAGAAGAGGACCCCGATAGGTGGGCAGTTTGCCTGGGGCGGGACGCCCTTGAAAAGATATCAAGGGCGCGCAATGGTTGACTCAAGTGGGTCGGAAACCTACTGAAGAGTGCAAGAGCATAAGTCAGCCTGACGTTATTCAGCACAGTAGTGGATGACGAGACGAAAGTCGGTTCTAGCGAACTTTTGTACTCGCTTGGTGCGAGTCAAAAATGACAGAAAAGTTACCCCGGGGATAATTGAGTCGTTGCCGGCAAGAGCACATATCGACCCGGCAGCTTGCTACCTCGATGTCGGTTCTTTCCATCCTGGCTGTGCAGCAGCAGCCAAGGGTGAGGTTGTTCGCCTATTAAAGGAGATCGTGAGCTGGGTTTAGACCGTCGTGAGACAGGTCGGTTACTATCTACTAGAGGTGTTAGTGGTCTGAAGGTAAGCTACTTTTAGTACGAGAGGAACAGAGTAGCGGCGCCACTGGTCGATCGGTTGTCTGACAAGGCAATGCCGAGTAGCTACGCGCTAAGGAATAAGAGCTGAATGCATCTAAGCTCGAAATCTGACCTAAAAAGAGACCGCACTAAGGATTCCGGTAGAAGACCGGTTTGATAGGGTCGGGATGTACGCACCAAGGCAACGAGGTGTTCAGTCCACGGCTACTAACCATCCGTACCTTTCTACTTTGCTTTGTCCGGGCGAAATCTGGTTATATGCATGCAATTATACACGAGTTCAATCCATCACTATAATCGTGAATGTGAGCTTGGCGGCCACAGCGGCGGGGCAATTCCTGTACCCATCCCGAACACAGAAGATAAGTCCGCCAGCGTTCCTTACTGTACTGAAGTATGAGAGTCTTCGGGAACTCTGGATCGCTGCCATCTCA
>Ga0102943_1002673_pt1 | contig 10288 bp, 11 predicted proteins | sample SalPonC_black_MG_FD_78174 | JGI IMG/M metagenome (GOLD analysis project Ga0102943, IMG submission 78174) | Salt pond soil microbial communities from South San Francisco under conditions of wetland restoration - Salt Pond MetaG... | ecosystem: Environmental > Aquatic > Marine > Intertidal zone >...
CGGCTTCCCGTTTTCCATGTCCACGATGTAGCGCCGGCCCACGCCAGTCGCATTGGCCACATCCTCCTGGCGCAGCCCTCGTGCCTTGCGTCTGGCACGGACCATCAGACCTAAACGGCGCGCATCTTCGGCACCGGACTGATCCGGTTGCGATATGGCGGACGACTGATCTTCGTTGCTCATGGCAGCACCTCGACTGATTGGCCAGGGAGACTGATGTTCCCGCTCGGTAACATATAGCGCTATCAGATCGATACAAGGCCGAATGTTCCCGGTCGGGAACATATAAGGGGTTGGTGCGATATTTTGGCTATATGTTCCTGCTCGGGAACATATGCGCGAAGAAGGTCCGTATCTTCTCGATCCGTTCTACCTGCATTCGCAACGCCCGGCCAAGGCGCGACTTCCGCGCTTGCGCGATCTGGCGCCGGACCGGTTCTATCAGGCTGAATATTTCCGCAATTAATACGTGCAGACCGGCCTTGCCGAAGAAATAGGCTTTATTGTCGATGTCGGAGACGAGGTCAGCGTGGTGATCTCCGCCATGCGCGAGAACAAGGTGTTCTCGGCCCGCGAATTCCGCGATCTGGAAGTGATCCTGCCGTTCGTCGCGGCCACCGCGCAAAAGCAGTGGGGCGGCCTGATCGGCCAGTTCTCGTCGCAACCGTCGGGCAACGGGCCACGCCTGCCGCAACTGATCGAGGATGCCTTTCAGAGTTTCGGGCGCAACCTGCTCACCCCGCGCGAGGCCAAGGTGGTGGAATATGTCCTCAAGGGCCATTCCGCCGATGCGACGGGCCGCGCGCTCGGCATCACCCCCGGCACGGTGCGCATTCACCGCCGCAACATCTATGCAAAGCTGCGCGTTAGCTCGCAGGGTGAGCTGTTCTCGAAATTCATGGCATCATTGTCGGAACTGGCGTGAACCGCTCTCAGGACGCGCAAAAGACAGGCCCTTGTGCCCTTTGAGTCTAAATTTCATCTTGGCACAAATCTCTGCGTCGACAGGCTGAACCGCAGTATAGCAGCCCAACGTCGGCTCGGGCCGTTCGCGTCTTGAGCCACAGACGTAGCTTGTGTCTGAGCTTAGCGGAAACCGGGTCCGATCTCCCCGGCAAAGCAAGAGAGGTTTCCCACATACGCGGAACTTGAGAGTGACTGTCGCGCAGGCACGCCAAGCGATCCGGAACATCGAAGGATGCAGTTGAAAGGTCGGTCAAAGCACACTCACAGTCTGCACAGATGCGCTGCAGGTTCATCGGAGGGGCGCGCGAAGAGCGTGATCACCAAAGGTATCGTCTCGGTCTCTGCGTCACACACGGTCAGGCTGCCGTTCTGGACCTCCGCGTGGATCATGCTCATCGGAAGCCAGGCAAGCCCCGCGCCAGCAAGCACGAGTTCCTTGATCCCGACGGAAAAAGCGCTTTCGACAACGACGCGCTCGTTGCGCTGTGGACCGGCAATTTTTTCCCTCCAAAGAAGCTCTCCAAAGAAGCTGTTCGGCGGGTAGAGTATGACCGGAGCATCCGTCGGTGCCTTGCGCGGCGACCGCAACGAGGAGCGCAGCGTACCGCCGACAACCGGTACGAGCCGATCGCGCCCCCAAACGGCTCTGATCACGCTGGAGTCGAAGGGCATATCGATGTGGCCCTCTTTTTCGTAACAGATCAAAAGCGAGGCCTCGCCGCTTAGGAAAAGCGAGATGCAGTCGTTCTGGTTTGCCGCCCGCACGCGAAACGACACCAGCGGAAAACGGTCCTGTGCGGAAGTTACGAAATCCGGGAACGTCGACACGATCAGGGAATGCTGCGCGGCGACCGTGACAGTCGTTCGGCTGGGGTCGTATTCCGCGATGCTGCGGCGCAGTTCCTGGATATGAAGGGCGAGGGCCTGCATCTCGTCCTTGTTGGCGATCAGGGCCGGTTCTATTTCGATCCGATTGGGTGTTCGCGTAATGATTGGCCGCCCGAGCCAGGTTTCGAAGCTTTGAATGCGACGGGAAAATGCGGGCTGCGTTATGTTTCTGCGCCGCGCCGCACGGCTCAGATTGCCTTCTTCCAGCAGGATCAGCACATCGTCGAAAAGAGTGAGATCCATGCCGCCCCTCGCTTTAGCCATGCAAACTGTATGAGTAGGCCAAGAAAATAGCATTATTCAAGCAGTTCTTTCTGCAGTTAACCTGCGAGAAACCTTGAGTGAGGAAATTCTGAATGCACCGGTCCGCTTGGTCCGATACATCGCAAACGTCCCGGCCAGCCCATCCGCCCGGCGTCAAACGCAAAGACCTTGCGAGTGCTCTTGCGGCATTTCCCCGGGTGCGATTGGGGCACCTGCCGACACCGCTCGAGCCGATGGACAATCTGAGCGAACATCTTGGTGGGCCGCGTTTCTGGGTCAAGCGGGACGACTGCACCGGGCTGTCGTCGGGCGGCAACAAGACGCGGAAGCTTGAATTCCTGATGGCCGAAGCGCTCGAGGCGGGGGCCGATACCGTCATCACCCAAGGGGCGACCCAGTCGAACCACGCCCGGCAGACCGCGGCTGCAGCCGCGCGTCTTGGTCTGGCCTGTCACATCCTTCTTGAAGACCGAACCGGCTCCGACGACCCGCAATATACCCTCAATGGAAATGTTCTACTCGACCGGCTGCACGGGGCGACCGTGGCAAAGCGGGCAGGTGGGACGGATATGGCCGCCGAACTGGAGGCGCTGGCGGAGACGCTCAGGACGAAGGGACGCATACCCTATGTCATTCCGGGTGGCGGATCGAACCCCACGGGTGCCTTGGGGTATGTCAACTGCGCGCTCGAGCTCAGCGAACAGGCCATTTCGATGGGCCTCGGGATTGACGCCCTTGTCCACGCCACCGGGAGTGCGGGCACCCAAGCGGGCCTTTTGGCGGGTCTGGCCGCCTTGTCCAGCGATGTGCATCTGCTGGGTATCGGGGTGCGCGCCCCGCGAGAGAAACAGGAAGCCATGATCTACGATCTGGCCCGGCGCACCGCCGCACGGTTCGACCGTGAAGACACGGTGCAGCGCACGGACGTGCATGCGAATTGCGATTACGTGGGCGCGGGCTATGGCGTGCCGACACCGGGCATGATCGAAAGCGTAAAGCTGCTGGCCCGCCTCGAAGGTTTGCTGTTCGATCCGGTGTATTCAGGCAAAGGCTTGGACGGTCTTGTCGATCTCACGCGCAAAGGTGCGTTCGATGGGATGGAGAATGTCGTCTTCCTGCATACCGGAGGTTCAGCCGCCCTGTTCGGGTATCCCGACGTGTTCGGGCTGCCCGGATATCAATCACACTAATCATCCAAAACCAAAAGGGAGTTACGATCCATGACACTGAAACCAACCAGACGCATTCTTGCAGCGGCGGCGATTGCCATCGGCCTGTCACCCGCGGCGCTTCAGGCACAAGATTTGACCGGCACGCTGGCGAAAATCTCCGAGGCGGGTGAGATCGTCATCGGTCATCGGGAAAGCTCGGTGCCGTTTGCTTATCTCAACGACAATCAGGAACCAGTTGGCTATTCCATCGACCTGTGCATGAAGATCGTCGATGAAGTCGAGAAGACGATCGGCAAGGACGTGAACATCCGCTACGTGCCGGTCAACCCCAAGACACGCATCGCGCTCATGGCCAATGGCACGATCGATCTGGAATGCGGCTCCACGACAAATAACCTGACCCGTCAGCAACAGGTGGAGTATCTGCCCACTACCTTCGTAACCGGCACAAAGATCCTGACCCGCAAAGACTCTGGCATCACGTCGGTCTCCGATCTGGACGGCAAGGCGATTGCCCTTGCTCAGGGCACGACGAATGAACGCGCCATCAAGGCGGCGGTCGAAGCACAGGGGCTGGACGTCAAGATCCTGCCCGTCCGGGATCATGCTGAAGGCATGCTGTCGCTGGAGACAGACCGTGTGGACGCCTATTCGACCGATCACATACTGCTGTTCGGCTTGATTGCCAAATCGAAAACACCGGAGGAGTTTGCCGTGGTCGGCGATTTCCTGTCCTTCGATCCCTACGCGCTCATGGTGCCACGCGATGACAGCGCCTTTGAGCTCGTCGGCAAGACGGCCTTGGCCAACGTGTTCCGCTCCGGCGAAATCAAAGAGATCTACGCGAAATGGTTCGATCCGCTCGGCGTTCCCGCGGATCCGCTTCTTCAGGCGGCGTTCCGGCTTGGCGCCCTTCCCGAATAACCGCTTTCGACCCGCCCGTGACCGGGCGGGTCACCCTATCCAAGTGAGCGAGGGACAATGAACTATAACTGGAATTGGAGCGTCCTGTTCGAGCCGGAGTATTTCGGCTGGCTGATCTCGGGTCTCGGCTGGACGATTTCGGTCGCCCTGTGCGCCTGGGTCATTGCTCTTGTCGTTGGCTCGCTTGTCGGTGTCGGGCGGACCCTTCCCAACAGGCTGGTCAGCACGCTGTGCACCGCCTACGTGGAGCTGTTCCGTAACATCCCGCTGCTCGTGCAGATGTTCATCTGGTATTTTGCGGTCCCGGAAATGGTGCCCGAGGAAGCTGGCCGCTGGATGAAGCGGGATATGCCGCAGCCTGAGTTCACCACTGCGGTCGTGGCGCTCGGTCTTTATACAGCCAGCCGCGTGGCCGAGCAGGTGCGGGCCGGCATAGAGACTGTGCCGCATGGCTTGAAATCCGCGGCCACCGCCCAGGGCATGAGCATAGCTCAAGTCTACCGTTACGTTCTTCTGCCGATTTCGTTTCGCCTGATCGTGCCGCCTATGACCTCCGAATTCCTAACCGTATTCAAGAATTCCTCGCTCGCGCTGACCATCGGCCTGTTGGAGCTGACAGCCCAGAGCCAGCAGATCGCCGAATACACCTTTCAGAGCTTCGAGGCCTACACCGCCGCCACTGTGATCTACGTGCTGATCGCACTCTGCGCGACCGTAATCATGAGCCTGCTCGAGCGCCAGACACGCATCCCCGGCTATTCAGGCAAGGAGAACTGAGATGGGTGATTTCGATTTCGGTGTCATTATCCAGTCGCTTCCCTTTCTCTGGGAGGGCTTGCAACTCAGCCTGCTTCTGACCTTTCTTGCCATCATCGGCGGCCTTGTTCTGGGCACGCTTCTGGCTCTGGCACGGCTGTCGGGCATCGTGCCGCTGGCGCTTTTTGCTGCGGGTTATGTCAACCTGATCCGTGCGGTTCCGCTGATCCTCGTGATCTTCTGGTTCTACTTTCTGGTACCTTTGGCACTCGGACGCCCCATCGGGGGGTTCTATTCGGCGCTCATCGCCTTTGTCATGTTCGAGGCGGCCTATTATTCCGAGATCATGCGCGCCGGCATCCAGAGTGTGGCGCGCGGGCAGGTTCACGCCGGCAAGGCGACCGGTCTTGGCTATTGGCAGATCCAGCGGTTCATCGTGCTGCCACAGGCGTTTCGCAACATGATCCCGATTCTCGTGACGCAGGGCATCATCCTGTTTCAGGACACCTCGCTGGTCTTCGTGGTGTCGCTGCGCGACCTGATGACAGCCTCCTCCATCGTGGCCCGGACCGAGGGCCGTCTGGTTGAAATGTATCTCTTTGCCGCGCTCGTCTATTTCGTGATCTGCTTCTCAGGATCGCTGTTCGTGCGCAGGCTCCAAACACGGATGGCAACATGATCGAAATGGAAAACGTGAGCAAATGGTACGGCGACTTTCGGGTCCTGACCGATTGCACGACGAAAGTGGCAAAAGGCGAGGTGGTCGTTGTCTGCGGCCCTTCGGGCTCTGGCAAGTCGACGCTGATCAAATGCGTGAACGGGCTTGAGCCGGTGCAGCAGGGCCGCATCACGGTGGACGGTGCAGACGTCACGGCAAAAGGGGCAAAGCTGACGAACCTGCGGTCCAAGATCGGTATGGTGTTTCAGCATTTCGAGCTTTATCCGCATATGAGCGTCCGCGACAATCTCTGCCTTGCCCAGGAAAAGGTGCTTGGCAGGTCGCGCGCCGAGGCCGAGGCGAGGACCGAGACACTGCTTACCCGCGTTGGCATGATCGACCATATCTCAAAGTATCCGGGCCAGCTTTCGGGGGGGCAGCAGCAACGGGTGGCGATCGCGCGCGCCCTTGCCATGGACCCGATCGCGATGCTTTTCGACGAACCAACATCGGCGCTTGATCCCGAAATGATCAAGGAGGTGCTCGACGTTATGGTGCAACTGGCCCGCGAGGATGGCATGACGATGATGGTCGTGACCCATGAAATGGGCTTCGCCCGCAAGGTTGCAGATCGCGTGGTCTTCATGGACGAGGGTGCGATCGTGGAGGACCGCCCGACACAGGACTTCTACGATGACCCCTCAAGCGAACGCGCGAAAGACTTTCTGTCGAAGATACTCAATCATTGAGTGACGTGACTGCCCTGCTCGGTAGTGCCCCGAGGAGTGGTGTAGGAACTGGCGTCCACCTGCTTCTTCATAGCTGGTGCTGCTTGTTCACTGAGCGGCGATCCGAACACGATCCCGCGTGACAAGGCTGGAGAGGGACTCGTCAGGCACTTCCTGATCTTGTGGGAGGGTGAGCGGAGCGCGATCGGCCTGCCGATCCTGTTGCGGTCGGCCGTCTCCAACCAGGATGCCAGAGACAAGATCCATACGATCTTCAAGGAGCAGGTCGCACCGACCATCGCGGGTATAACCTCGGCCGATGACGCGGACACCCGCGCGGGACTCATCGTCAGCCAGCTCTTCGGCCTCGCGCTCTGCCGCTACATTCTCAAGCTGCCGCCAGTGGTTGACATGACGGAAGACGAGATCATCGCGCGGATCGGGCCCATCATTCAGCACCACCTTGGTGGTTCGGCCTGACGCGCTAAGGTCTTGTCCACACCCTATCACGCCGCGAAAGGCACCCGGAAACCAAGGAGCATGCCATGACCGCCCACCCCCTCACAGGACCATTCGATCCGCTCACTCTCCCAAACGGCGTGACCCTGAAGAACCGTCTCATCAAGTCAGCCATGTCGGATTCGCTCGGCGACGGTCGGGGAAATCCATCCTCTACACAGATACGCCTTTATGAGAGATGGGCCGAGGGTGGCGTGGCCGCCTCGATTATCGGTGAAGTGCAGGGGGATCCATGCTTCGCGGAGAAGCCGGGAAACCTCGTCTTGAACAACGCTTCCGGTGACGTGGACTTTCGCGAATTGGCGCAACGCGGCTCTGTTCACAACACCGGTCTATGGCTGCAGCTCGGCCATGCCGGTGCCTTGTCCCACCCGCCAATCAGCACACCCACGGGACCGAGTGCGCTCGACCTGCCCGAGCTCAAGAGCGCCGAGATGTCTCTCGACGATATCAAGGTACTCCCTGCCCGCTTCGCGGAAACGGCGCAAAGGGCACAAGCTCTCGGCTTCGGCGGCGTCCAGATCCATGCCGCGCATGGTTTCCTTTTGAGCCAATTCCTGTCGCCACTGTTCAATAGCCGGACCGATGCCTACGGAGGAGCGATCACACGGCGGATGCGCCTGTTGATCGAGACTGTCGAGGCCGTGCGCGCCTCTGTGCATCCGGACTTCGTCGTCGCCCTCAAGCTCAATGCCAGCGATCAACTTGAAGGCGGACTTGTCGAGGAGGATGCGCTTCGGGTCATTGAGGCGCTCGAGGGGAAAGGGTTGGATCTGCTCGATATCAGCGGAGGGACCTATTTCCCGGGCGCCCCGTCAAGTTCGGATCGCGCGACGCGCGGGCCCTATTTTGTCGAGTTCGCAAGGTCAGCGCGCAGCCTCATCTCGGCTCCCCTGATGGCGACTGGCGGTTTCAAGCACCTCTCCGAAGTCGAGGCCGCCATCGGGTCAGGCGCCGTGGACGGTGTCGGCCTCGCGCGCGCGCTTGTGCTTGATCCGGCCCTTCCACGGCATTGGCGAGCGGGCCAGTCTGACCCGGAATTCCCGCGTTTCACGGCACCGCCACCGGGCGGCATGACGGCTTGGTATTCCATGCGCCTGACCGATCTCGGTGAAGATTGCGAAGATGCGCGTCATCAAGATCTCGATACCGCGATACAGGAATACGAGACCCGAGATGCCGCGCGGGTGCATCTCTGGAACGAGACATACTCATCGGCCCTCACCTGAAGAAACGCTTCGCAAGGGTCAGTGCGCCACCGACAGAATATCGTTACGAACGAGGTGCCGGCCATCGATCCGGAACGGAATGGTTTCGGCGGCGATCGGGGAGTTGATCGCCGCCATCGACCGCGAAAAGAGCTCTAAGAGTAAGAGCCAGCAGCTCGCTGACGCGATCTTGAAGGGCACGCTGATCATCGTCGTGACGATCCAGACCTTCCCCTATGCCATGGAGGCGATCCTCACCGAGAAATCGTTGAAGCATCGGGGGTTCGCGGTCATCGTCGACGAGGCGCATACCTCGCAAACCGGTAGCACAGCCTCGAAGCTCCAGGCGACTCTCGCCATGTCGTCCAACAAGGACACGGCCGGCATGACGGTCGAGGAACGCAGTGCTTCTTCAATGACAGGACGCATGTAGATCTCAATTGCCAAATACAGCAACGGTCAGCCAGCTCAGAATTCCTCGGACGTCAGCCAATCCCTGAACACCTCGACCTCGGGGGTATGCTTCGCATCCTCGTACTGAACCAGAAAGAACTTTTGCAGCATGGGTATCTCGTAAGGAACGGGGGCAATCAACGCACCGCTGTCCACATACTGCCTGGCAAAGCTGCGGCTGATGAGGGCAGAGCCGTGCCCGGACGCAAGGATTTGCAAAGCAATCAGCGACGAGTCCGCCTTCATCCAGTGTACGGGAACCGGCACATTGAGCCCGTATTTGTCGGACAGGCGACCCCAGTCGGTTTCCGATCCGACGACCTGAACGACACCTGCTGTGGCCAACTGATCGATCGAGAGGTCGTCACCAAGGGATGACGCATGGTCGGGATGGCACACGACCACCGCGTCATTGACCTGGAGGGGCCAGATATTGCGTTCCGGCCAGTCGCCATCGCCGTAGCGAATATCCAGATCAATGCCGGCATCGGTCATGCGATCTGACCAGACCGTGGTGAAGAGGTCGATCTCGATCTCGGGGTGCCGTTCTCGAAACCTCTTCAAGCGCGGTGCGAGAACCAGAGCGGCAAAAGAGATCGACGACCGAACACGAAGTGTCGCCTTGCGCTGCCCTCGAAACAGCCCGTCGGTCGCCTGTTCCATCTCGAGAAAAGATTTCCGAAGCGGTTGCGCATAGGCCTGGCCGACATCGGTCAAAGCCACGCCTTTGGGCAGTCGCTTGAACAGCTCGGCCCCCAATCGCTTTTCCAGAAGCCGGACCTGCTGGCTGACAGCGGCCGGGGTCAGATGAAGCTCATCCGCCGCCGCCGTGAACGAACTGTGACGCGCCGCGGCATCGAACGCGCGCAACCAGGTGACATGGGGCAATCTTCGCATCCGGGTGTTCCTTTCGAGGCGAAACATGGCCTTGTGCGCGGCCATGCGCAATTCGCTGAGACCAAAATAATATGAGGCCTCGGCGGTGAAAGTCGTTGTTTGTGAGTGTGCCGGTTTCGTCTCCATATTGGTTACGGTTTGAGCGGAGAATGCAGATGTATGACGTCGACTATGTGATCGTCGGGGCTGGATCAGCGGGCTGCGTGATGGCCAACCGCCTGTCCGAGAGTGGCCGCCACCGGGTGCTTCTGCTCGAGGCCGGGGGCCATGACGCACGCATGTGGATAAAGATCCCCATAGGCTACGCCATGACCTTCGCCGACCCGAACCTGAACTGGGGCTACGTGACCGAGGCGGATACCGGCCTCGCGGGGCGCCGGATCTATTGGCCGCGGGGGCGCGTCATCGGAGGATCAAGTTCGATCAACGCCATGGCCTATGTTCGCGGTCAGCCTCGCGATTTCGAGGATTGGGCAGCAGCCGGCGCGACCGGCTGGGACTGGTCAAAGGTGCAGGGCACCTATGACAGCATGGAAACCAACGCGATGGCTGCGTCGCGGGCAGAGCCGCCTGGCAATGGACTGGTCTGGGTGCAGGATCTCTCGGATCAGATGCATGCGTTCTCACGGGTTTTTCTGGACGCGGGCCGCGACGCCGGGTTTCCCCTCGTCGACGACATGAACCGGCCCGGGGCCGATGGTCTTGGATTCTACCGCAGCACCGTGCGCCGCGGCGTACGGTGGTCCTCGGCTGATGCGTTCCTGCGGCCTGCGGCGCGGCGGGCTAATCTGCGGGTCGTCACCCATGCACAGGTGACCCGACTGGAGTTCAGCGGCGCGCAGGTGCATGGGCTCA
>Ga0102943_1002674_pt1 | contig 10284 bp, 5 predicted proteins | sample SalPonC_black_MG_FD_78174 | JGI IMG/M metagenome (GOLD analysis project Ga0102943, IMG submission 78174) | Salt pond soil microbial communities from South San Francisco under conditions of wetland restoration - Salt Pond MetaG... | ecosystem: Environmental > Aquatic > Marine > Intertidal zone >...
CCGCCTGCCCCGCCAGATAATGGTATGGTCCACCCCCGGACTTCCCACCCGCAAAACAAACGCCCCTACCGGCAGGTGCATATCCACAATGGATTCATATTTTCCCTTTTTCACCATCCGGCCGGCGCCGGGCATTTTTCCCATGCCGGCACCGAATTTTTCATACCGTTCCTCTTCAATGAAGATGGCACCGGTTTTATCCATACTGTGGATTTCCCATATGGGGGCATGTTCCACTGAATGATAATAATGCAGGGTGAAAAGTTCTCCGGGTTCCATGGGCAATACCAGAACAGGGGTATTGTCGTCCACCAGAGTGACATGCAGGGCCAGCCCCGCCGGAAACAGCCAGACAGCCGGAACAAGCAGCAGGACCAAGCCAGACAGTCCCACAGTAAGAATGAAACCCGGCCTGGTCATTTTATCAATCTTTCTTTTGCATACTTTTTCAGGGTATCAGCTTTTCAGGTACACCGAACCCTTCTTCTTCCAGATATTTAATGGTACCCGGATGCAGTGGAATAGGCGAATATTTTACCGAGTTTTCAGGAATGGTGTATGCTGCAGTCGGGTGAATTTTCTTCATATAATCATTATTTTCAAACAGGGATTTTGCCAGTTTATATACCAGGTCTGTTTCAAGGGATGTCTGGCAGATTATCACATTCCACACGCCAATGGTGGGGACATCTTCATCAACCCCGCGGTATACCCCGCCGGACAGATCCACAGCTGCATAGGTCTCTTCAGCCGCCAGAATTTTTTGCGTCTGTTCCGGTGTAAAGGACAGGATCCTGATGTCATGGGTGGTGGCCAGATCCAGAATGGAACTGGTACCCGGTCCCACACACCAGACTCCCACGTCAATGGTGCCGTCCCGAAGGGCATTGGCACTTTCAGTAAAGGACAGACGGCTGTCTTTGTATGAATCCAGGGGAATGTCCAGCGCTTTTAACACCGCTTCTGCCATGAAGTTTGTGCCGCTGCCCGGACTGCCGGTGCTGATATTTCTGCCCCTGACCTGTTCGATATTGGTAATGCCGCTTTTTTTCAGGGTAACCACCTGGAGCAGGTTGGGATACATGGTGGCCATGGACAGCACATTCTGTTTTTTGTCCTTGAATGCATCAGTGCCGTTGTAGGCTGCCATGGCAACATCACCCATGACCAGTCCGATGACGGTTTCTCCCTTGTTGGCCAGTTTGATGTTTTCAACACTGGCCCCGGTAACTTCTGCCACCGCTTTTACGCCGTCCACATTTTTGGACCAGATTTCAGCCACACCGCCGCCGTACGGATAATAAATCCCGCCTGTACCACCTGTGCCGATGCCGATAAAGGTTGTTTTGGCCACCGCATTCCCTGCGAAAAACAAAGCGGTACACACAATGAAAACCATGATCTGTATTTTCTTCATGGGACACATCTCCTTTTATGAATTAGGCAAACCTGCTTGATGAAAAAACATGCATCTCCTACGAAACCGCGAGATCCGGCTGCTCTATACCATCACCTCCTTTTTTTTCCTGTTGAAGAATTCTACTGATACCGGTTCTGCCGTCTGTTCAAGATAAGCTATAGCACAATACCAATCTTTGTGCCAAGAAAGAAAGTCAGGTGCAAAAATGTTTATCCTTGTTTGCTGCAGTGCATGATTTCTTCGAAGCTGATCGGTTCACCATATTTTTATGGTTTTTTTCCATGGGGTTTGGTAATTTACGGGTAAACTTATAATCTAGGGATTACCCATGCATGAAAAAACAGACAAACCTGTTCTGGTAACCGGTGCCACAGGATATGTAGCCGGCCGGCTGATCCCCCTGTTGCTGGATGCCGGCTACAGGGTCAGGGCCATGGGAAGAACCATTGAAAAAATGGCCGGCCGGCCCTGGGCCAAAGATGCCAAGGTGGAACTGGTCACAGGGGATATCATGGACACAGGTTCTCTGCAGAAGGCTGTGGCCGGGTGCGGCACCATTTATTACCTGGTACATTCCATGATCTCCCGGAAAGGTGCCTACCGGGATGCGGATAAAACCGGGGCCGCCAACATGGTGCGGGCCGCTGCAGACCAGGGGGCCGAACATATCATCTATCTGGGGGGCCTGGGGGATATCCATCATAAAAATATCAGTAAACACCTGGTGTCCAGAAACGAGGTGGGAAATATCCTGCAGAGCGGGCCTGTGCCGGGCACCGTGCTCCGGGCCGCCATGATCCTGGGATCCGGCAGCGCCAGTTTTGAAATTCTGCGGTATCTGGCGGAAAGGCTGCCGGTCATGATCACCCCGAAATGGGTGCACATGCCCACCCAGCCCATTGCCATCACCAATGTGCTGGGGTATTTGAAAGGCTGTCTGGAACATCCGGAAACCAGGGGGCAGACCTTTGATATCGGGGGGCCGGATATCGTGTCCTATAAAGATCTGTTCGCCATCTTCGCCCGACAGGCAGACCTGCCTGCGCCGGTGCTGTTACCGGTGCCTTTGCTGACCCCCCGGTTGTCTTCTTTGTGGATTCACCTGGTGACCCCGGTGCCGGCAGCCATTGCCAGACCCCTGGCCGAAGGATTGAGCCTGCCCACGGTGTGCACGGAGAACCGCATCACAAAAATAATTCCCCAGAACCTGCTCACCTGTGACCAGGCCATTTCCCGGGCCCTGGACCGGATCAGACAGGAACAGGTGGATACCTGCTGGGCCGATGCTGGAACGCTTTTATATCCGGAGTGGACCCATTGCGGGGACTCCGACTATTCCGGCGGGACCATCCTCAAGTGCGGATACAAAGCAGATGTCCGGGCAAGCAACCGGGAACTGTGGCCGGCAGTGGAACAGATCGGCGGGATTACCGGTTATTACAGTGCCGATCTGTTGTGGAAAATCCGCGGCATAATGGATGTGTTTTCCGGCGGGGTGGGACTTCAGCGGGGCAGGCGGTCAAAACACCATCTCCAGGTGGGAGATGCCCTTGATTTCTGGCGGGTGCTGGAAGTGGAAAAACCCCACCGCCTCCTGCTGGTGGCGGAAATGAAAATGCCGGGCCAGGCCCTTCTGGAAATCTTCATCACCCAAAAGGACCAGAACCGTTGTGAACTGACGTTGTTGTCCCGGTTTCTGCCCAAAGGCATTTTGGGCATTGCCTACTGGTATGCGCTGTATCCCTTTCACCAGTTTGTCTTTTCCCGGATGCTGGCAGGCATGGCAAAGGCTGCCGGAAAAACCCTTTTAACCCCTCCCATACGGTTTACCCCCAAAATCACCAATGCCTGTTCTTTTCCCCCGGCACAATGAACCTGACAACCCTGCTTGACACTACATGGAGTTGAAATGACCGACACAGAACAACCTGAGTACAAACTGACATTAAGAAATCTGAAAAAACAGGATTATCCCCATATAAAACGCATCATGGACCTGGTGTACGCCGGCATGGGCGGGGCCTGGACCCATGAAGAATTCGCCGTATTGATCGGCCAGTTTCCCGAAGGCCAGATCTGCATCGAAGACAAAGGCAAAGTGATTGCCGCAGCCCTTGCCATCATCGTCAATGCCCAAGAATTTGAAAAACGCAAACACACCTATGAAGATGTGGTGACCGGCGGGGAGATGACCAGCCATGATCCGGAAGGAGATGCCCTGTACGGGGTGGATATCTTTGTGGATCCGGAGTACCGGGGCCTGCGACTGGGCCGGCGGCTGTATGACGCCCGAAAAGAGCTGTGCGAGACCCTGAACCTGAAAAGCATTATTTTCGGCGGCCGGATTCCGGGATACGGCAAATACGCCAAAGAGCTTACCCCGGCCCAATATATCCAGAAAGTCAAAGCCACCGAGATTTATGACCCGGTGCTCACTTTCCAGCTGTCCAATGACTTTCATATCAAAAAGATCCTGAAAAACTACATCCCTGAAGATACCCAGTCCGATGCCTATGGCGTGCTCATGGAATGGAACAATATTTATTATGAAAAAAAACAGGTGCTGTTCGGGGGGCGCAAGGCCTATCCCCGCATCGGCATTGTCCAGTGGCAGATGCGGTCCTTCAACAACCTGGAAGAATTTCTGCACCAGGTGGATTTTTTCGTGGATGCCATGGCGGGGTACAATTCAGATCTCATCGTGTTCCCGGAACTGCTCAATGCGCCCCTGCTGAAAAATTACAACCAGGAAAACCCGGCTGAAGCCATGCGGTCTTTGTGTGAATACACAGAAGACATCAGGGCAGCATTCGTGAACCTGGCCATCTCCCATAACATCAATATCGTTGCAGGCAGCCTGCCGCAGCTTCGGGATGACCATCTGTACAACGTGACCTTTTTATGCCGGAGAGACGGCACCTGGGACGTCCAGGACAAGCTGCACATCACCCCGGATGAGGCCCAGTACTGGGGATTTCAGGGCGGCAGCTCCCTGCGGGTATTTGACACGGATATCGGCAAAATCGGTATCCTGGTATGTTATGATGTGGAATTTCCCGAACTGTCACGGTATCTTGCCGACAAAGGCATGACCCTTTTGTGCGTGCCTTACTGGACCGACACCAAAAATGCCTATCTGCGGGTACGGCGCTGCGCCCAGGCCCGGGCCATTGAAAACGAGTGTTATGTGGCCATATCCGGCAGCGTGGGCAACCTGCCCAAGGTGGAAAACATGGATATCCAGTATTCTCAATCCGCTATTTTCACCCCCTCTGATTTTGCCTTTCCCCATGATGCCATTGCTGCGGAAGCCACCCCCAACACCGAGATGACCCTGATGGTTGACCTGGACCTGGATCTGTTAAAGGAACTGCGGCAAAAGGGAAGTGTGCGCAACCTGAAAAGCCGTAGAAGAGAACTGTATGAGGTGCTCTGGAAACCGGATCTTGCGCCGGATGGCCGGTAACAACCAGTTGGATTTTATGCTGAATAAATGATATAATAAGGGTATTATGAACGCACCTCTGACCCATAAACAATATCAGCGCCTGATCGCTCCCCGGACCAACGTCATCTGGCATCACAACTGCTGCCCGTGTTCAACCATTTTTATCTGTGCTATTTCAAAGATGTCGATATGACGCAGACAGTCGCATATTTGGGCAAATCACCGGATAATGACGAAATCTGTCAATTCCTGACACGTGAGGCCCTGTCATAAAACCGCTGTTTCGTATTCCCATACACCAGCAAAGATGATATGTTTTTTTAAATTTTTAAAGTAATCACCCATGAGATGCCGGATACAAAATACAGGATGTCATCATGTCGAAAAAGCCCTCATATGAAGAGCTGAAAAAAAAAGTTCAAGAATTGACACAGGAACTTCATCTCCTTCAAACCCAAAAAGCTGAAGCTGAGACCGCCCTTCGAAAGAGCAAGGACCGCTATGAAAGAATGCTGGCGGTGGTGCCGGATATGATATCCATTCATGATCCCGACATGAATATACTTTACAGCAACTGGCAGGGATTCGCAGCAGTGCCAAAAGAAAAACAGGTGCTTAAGACCAAATGCTACAGAACCTACCGGGATTTTGACGACATCTGTCCTGACTGCGAGGCAAAAACCGTTCTGAAGACCGGTCAGCCTTTTCAAAAAGAGATCAGGCTGCAGGATGGCACATGGGTTGACCTGCGGGTGATTCCGATCCTGGACAATGACCACCGAATCGACATGTTCATGGAATGGGTAAGGGACATCACTGAACGCAAACAGTCGGAAATGGATTTACGGTCCCAGAAAAGGCTGCTGGAAGGGGTTCTTGATTCCATCAAAGATGTCATAGGGGTCCAGCTTCCCGATCATACCATGGTGCACTATAACCGTGCCGGATATGACCTCCTCGGCTTGACCGAAGACCAGGTCCGGGGGAAAAAATGTTATGAATTGCTGGGCAGCTCCGCTCCCTGTGATTGTTGTGCCACTTCCAGGGCATATATCACCAAAAGGATGGAGACAGTAGAAAAATTCATTCCTGAGCTGGGCCGACATTTTTTGTGTACCAGCAATCCGGTGCTGGATGATAAGGGAAATATCAAACTGATCATAGAACAGTTGACAGATATTACCGAAAAGAAGAAAATTGATGAAAAACTCCACCAGGCCCAGAAAATGGAATCCATAGGCTCTCTGGCCGGGGGTATTGCCCATGACTTCAACAATATTCTGTTTCCTATAATTGGCCTGTCGGAAATGATGCTGAATGATTTTCCTTCCGGCAGCCTGGAACATCAAAACATTCGGGAGATATTCAAGGCCGGCACCAGGGGCAGAGAACTGGTCCAGCAGATCCTGTCTTTCAGCCGGCAGTCCGAACATCAGCCGTTACCGGTTCATATCCAGAAAATACTCAAAGAGGTGTTAAAGCTCTGCCGCGCCACCATTCCGGCGGATATCCCCATTATACCGGATATCCGGAATGACTGCGGTTCGGTCATGGCAGATCCTACCCAGATCCACCAGATCGCCATGAACCTGATCACCAATGCCTTTCATGCCGTCCAACCCGCTGGGGGGATCATAAAAGTACAGTTGAAGGAGATCGATTTCAGCCGCGAGGATGATCCGGCTGTTCAGCTTGCACCCGGCCGGTATGCGGTTCTCACGGTAACCGATACCGGCACCGGCATTGACCCTGCTGTCATGAACAAGATCTTTGATCCCTATTTTACCACCAAGGAAAAAGGAAAGGGAACCGGCCTGGGTCTGGCAACGGTGTACGGCATTGTCAAAGCCCATGGAGGGGATATAAGGGTGTACAGTGAAGTGGGAAATGGGTCTTTCTTTCATGTCTATCTGCCGGTGATGGAGAAATCGGCGGATGCTGCTCCTGAAAAACAGCAGCAGCCCCTTCCCACAGGTACGGAACATATTCTGCTGGTGGATGATGAAGCACCGATTGTTCACCTGGAAAAACAATTGCTGGAACGGCTGGGATATAGCATTACCAGTTTTTCCAGCAGCATGGATGCACTTGCAGCTTTTAAAACAGATCCATATCAGTTTGATCTGGTCATCACCGACATGCACATGCCTCAGGTGACCGGCATGCAGCTTGCGGAAAAAATGAACGCTGTCAGACCGGATCTTCCCGTCATTCTATGCACCGGATTCAGCGAAAGGATCAACAAAGAAAATGCTGCGGCCTCAGGCATAAGGGGACTTTTGATGAAACCGTTGGTGATGAGAGATCTTGCCGAAAAAATCCGGGAGATATTGGACTAAAAATGAATAAAGGGAGCCTTATGGCCGGGAAACCCTCATACGAGGCACTTGAAAAACGGATTCAGGAACTTGAAAAAACCCTGGAAACATATCGGCTGTCACAAGAACCGATGCCGAATCTGGCTGATATGGTTGATATGAACAGGAGTGAAGAGCGATACCGCTCCCTGATAGATTTTTCACCATTACCTTTTCTGGTGACCCAGGAAGAGAAAATCGTCTTTGTGAACCCTGCTGTGATGCGGCTGTTTAATGTCAAAGATAAAAGCAAGATAATCGGCAGCAGTCCGGATGACTGGATTCACCCGGATCTTAAAAAAAAGGCGCTCCAAAGACGCAGGCTGGTTATGGAAAAAGACACGCCGGTTGACCCTGTTGAACTGTGTCTTATTCAACAGGACGGCACAACAATTTCCGTGCTGGCCAACACAGTCCAAATCAACCATCAGGGAGCACCTGCTCTCTTGTCCGTCTTTCAGGATATCACCGAACAGAAAAAAGCAGAAAAAAATCTTGATGACATCATCGAACACCTGCCGGTTGGTATTGGTATACTCGACAGCCAGGGCAATATTTTACGGCTCAATCAGCGATTCAAAGAAATGTTCGGATATACGGAAAACGATATTTCCTCAGTCGAAAACTGGGCTGCCAGTGCATACCCGGACAAAGATTACAGGGAAAAAACTTTAGCTGTCTGGAACCAGTATTTGAGCAAGGCCTTTGAAACCGGATTGAACACACCACCCATGGATGTTGAGATCACCTGCAAGGACAAAACAACGAAAAATATCCTCATCTCCTTACAGCCGGGAAACAATCAGCACTTGACCACATTTGTCGATATCACCGAGCAGAAAAAGGCCGAAGCGGAGCGGACAAGGCTTATGTCTGCTGTGGAACAGGCTGCTGAAATGTTTGTGATTACAGATACTGACGGTATCATCCAGTATGTCAATCCCGCGTTTGAGCAAATTACGGGATACACGGTCAAAGAAGCGATCGGATCCAACCCGCGCATTCTCAAAAGCGGCCGACAGGACCCCGCCTTTTACCGCCGTTTATGGCATACCATCCTGTCAGGCAGTTCCTGGCAGGGCCGGATGACCAACAAAAAGAAAGACGGTTCTTTTTATATCGAAGAGATGGTCATCTCACCCGTGTTTGACCCTGAAGGTGAAATCGCAAACTTTGTGGCAGTCAAAAGAGATCTCACCAGTACCATAAAAATGCAAGAAACACTTCATCAGGTTCAGAAAATGGAATCCATCGGCTCCCTGGCCGGCGGCATTGCCCATGACTTCAACAATATTCTGTTTCCCATAGTGGGGCTGTCGGAAATGATGCTGGATGATTTTCCCCCGGAAAGCATGGAACGTCAAAACATTCAGGAGATCTTGAATGCCGGCACCAGGGGCAGAGAACTGGTCCAGCAGATCCTGTCTTTCAGCCGGCAGTCGGAACACCAGCCGATACCGGTGCATATCCAGAAAATACTCAAAGAAGTGCTGAAACTCTGCCGGGCCACCATTCCGGCGGATATCACAATTACAAAGGATATCCAGACCGACTGCGGCTCTGTCATGGCAGACCCCACCCAGATCCATCAGATCGCCATGAACCTGATCACCAATGCCTATCATGCGGTGGAAACAGCCGGCGGCACCATATCGCTTCAGCTTACGGAAATGGGTGTTAATCAAACGGATGACCCCGTTGAAGACCTGACCCCGGGCCGGTATGCCATGCTGTCTGTTTCCGATACCGGCACAGGTATCGATCCTGCCGTTATCAGTAAAATCTTTGATCCGTATTTTACAACAAAGGAAAAAGGAAGGGGAACCGGCCTGGGTCTTGCAACGGTATACGGTATCGTGAAATCCTATGGCGGTGAAATCAGGGTATTCAGTGACTTCGGCAAAGGCACAACCTTTCATGTTTATCTGCCCCTGCTGGAAAAAGCACAAGAACCTGAAACTAAAAAAGAAACATTCCCGCTCCCCACAGGCACGGAACATATCCTGCTGGTGGATGATGAAAAACCCATTGTTCACCTGGAAAAACAGATGCTGGAACGACTGGGATACCAGACCACCTGTTTCACCAGCAGCAGAGATGCCCTGGCTGCATTTCAAGCAGATCCATCACACTTTGACCTGGTCATAACAGATATGAACATGCCGCATATAACCGGCATGCAGCTTGCCAAAGAGCTGATTGCGGCCAGATCCGATATTTGTATCATCATCTGCACAGGATTCAGTGAAAGAATTAACAAAGAAAAAGCGGCTGATATCGGTATCAGAGGATTTTTGATGAAACCGGTTATCAGATCCAAACTGGCTGCAATGGTCAGGCAGGTGCTGGATGGCACAAAATAATTTTTATGTATATCCAGACAGTTAAAAACTGCTGTTTTTCAACTGTCCTTGAAAACAAAGGAAATGCAGGAAAATGAACAGAACCCAGGAAAAATGGTTTGATCGTTTACGGGAAATGGCTGAACAGGTTGTCAAAGACCAATCAATTGACGTCAAAAAAATCGATCCGGCAGATATCACAAAACTGATCAATGACATCCAGGTATTTCAGGTGGAACTGGAAATACAAAACGATGAGCTGAGAACATCGCTGGATGAACTGGAAAAATCCCGCACCCGGTTTTCACGGCTTTTTGATATGGCCCCTGCCGGCTATATCATCCTTGATGCATCCGGTATTATTCTTGATGTCAACCAGACCATGGTGGATATGCTTCACAAGCACCGGGATGACCTGATGCGAAAACCGTTCTCCCGGTTCATTGCACCAGATGACCAGGGCATTTTTCTGGCACGATTCACCGCCTTTTATAAAAATCCGGCAGACAAAACCATGGAAATAAGACTCCTCAATGCCAGCAGTACCATGTTTCACGCCAGGCTTGAGGGCAGGTTTATTCCTTTGGAAACATATCCGGGAAAACCTGATATTGATCAGTTCTGCCTCATTGTCACCGATATCACTGAAACCAAAAAAGCGGAAAATGAACTGAAAAGCTACGCACACATGCTCAATGAACGGAACAAGGAGCTGCA
>Ga0102943_1002676_pt1 | contig 10279 bp, 10 predicted proteins | sample SalPonC_black_MG_FD_78174 | JGI IMG/M metagenome (GOLD analysis project Ga0102943, IMG submission 78174) | Salt pond soil microbial communities from South San Francisco under conditions of wetland restoration - Salt Pond MetaG... | ecosystem: Environmental > Aquatic > Marine > Intertidal zone >...
CTCCACCTCCACATGCCCGCAAACCGGGCAGGTGAGCGTGGATCGAAGCTCTACGCCGTCCTCTTGCGTCGCCATGGCGCATACCCCGTCAGTCCGATGAAGAAGGCCGGCGCCGGCAGCAGCACGAGATCCAGCCAGCCGACCAGAGCCGAGAGCCCGACCGCCCCGAACAGCACCACCAGCACCGGCGTGAAGCAGCAGAGCGCGACGACGGCCGTTCCGACGAGGCCCGTCGTCAGCAAGGGATCCTTCATGCGGCCTCCTCCGGACGGCGCGGCGTCGCGGGCCGGCCCCGCGAATCGCCGCTCGACGCCTCGCCCCTTCCGATGCATCCTGTAGCCGCTACAGGAGCAAGCCCCATGCATCCCATCGGCGAGGCCGCGCGGCGCAGCGGCGTGAAGATCGAGACCATCCGCTGGTACGAGCGCGAGGGCGTGGTCCCCCCGGCCGAACGCAGCGCCGCCGGACGCCGCCGCTACGACGACGCCGCCGTGGCGCGCCTCGGTTTCGTGCGCCGCTGCCGCGATCTCGGCTTCCCGCTCGCCGAGATCCGCACCCTGCTCGCCCTCCCGGCGGCGGACGCGCCCTGCGACGCGGTCCGGGCGCTCGGCGAACGCCGCCTCGCCGGCATCCGCACCCGGCTCGAGGAGCTGCGGGCGCTCGAATCGGCGCTGAGCGGCCTGCTCGCCGACTGCGCGGCGGGGCGGGAGGACTGCCCCGCCCTCGACCGACTGTTCGAGCCCGCCGCGACGCCCGGTCCTCAGCGCGCCAGATAGCCCCCGTCGACCGGATAATACGCCCCGGTCACGAAGCTCGCCGCCGGCGAGGCGAGCCACAGGATCAGCGCCGCCACCTCCTCCGGCTCCGCGAGCCGGCCGAGCGGGTGCAGCGGCGCGAAATCGGCCTCGTCCAGATGCCCGATCAGCGGCGTGCGGACATAGCCCGGCCCGACCGCGTTCACCCGGACGTGCTCGCCGGCATGGTCCATCGCCGCCGCCTTGGTCAGCCCGACCACGCCGTGCTTCGAGGCGACGTAGGGCGCGATCCCCGCCCGCGCGACCCGGCTCATGATCGAGCCGAGATTGACCACCGATCCGCCCCCCGCCTCGGCGATCGCCGGGATCTGCGCGCGCAGCCCGTAGAACACGCCGTCGAGATTGACCGCCATCACCCGCCGCCAATCCGAGAGCGGGTAACCGCCCGTCAATCCCTTCGGGGCGACCATCCCGGCGTTGTTGACCGCGACGTGCAGCGCGCCGAAGCGCTCGCGCGCCAGCGCGACCCAGGCCTCGTGCGCCTCGGGCTCGGCCACGTCGCCCTCGGCATGGACCGCCTCGGCGCCCGTCGCCCGGACCGCCTCGGCCGCGGCCTCCGCCCGCTCGGGCGCCCGATCCGCGAGAACCAGCCTCGCCCCCTCCGCCGCCATCACCTTCGCCGTCGCCAGCCCGATGCCCGAGCCCGCGCCCGTCACCAGCGCGACCCGTCCCTCCAGCACGCCCGCCATCGCGTCCCTCCGTCGTCCCCGCGGTCTCCGCGCCGCGCCGCGGCCAGCCTAGGCCCGCCCGCCGCGCCGGCAAAGCCCGCCGGCGCGCTCCCCCCAAGTCCGACGGCGTCGGCACGCCCTGCGCATGAAAGGCCGACGCGGGCCGCACGAAAGGCGCATCCCCGGTGCACGCAAGACCGACGGGAGGCCGACGAAAGGCCGACATCGTATGCACGAAGGTCCGACATGTGGCGCACGGCGTGCGCACGCGGTCGGCACGGATGCGGCGCCGCTGCGAGCCCCATGACAGCGCCCCGCCCCGCGTATACCGTGCCGTCCCGACCCCGAGGGAGGACCCCGAATGACCGACGACGCCCCGCACGGCTACGGCTTCGACACGCTTCAGATCCACGCCGGCGCCCGTCCCGACCCCGCCACCGGCGCCCGCCAGACGCCGATCCACCAGAACACCGGCTACGTCTTCCGCGACGCCGACCACGCCGCCGCCCTCTTCAACCTGCAGGAGGTCGGCTTCATCTACTCCCGCCTGACCAATCCCACGGTCTCGGTCCTGCAGGAGCGCATCGCGACGCTCGAAGGCGGCGCCGGCGCGGTCTGCACCTCGTCGGGACACGCCGCGCAGATCCTCGCGCTGTTCCCGCTGATGAGCCCCGGCGACAACATCGTCGCCTCGACCCGCCTCTACGGCGGCACCATCACCCAGTTCTCGCAGACCATCAGACGCTTCGGCTGGGAGGCGAAGTTCGTCGACACCGACAAGCCCGGCGAAGTCTCCCGCGCCGTGACCAAGCGCACCAAGGCGATCTTCTGCGAAAGCGTCGCCAATCCGGGCGGCTACGTCACCGATCTGCCGAAGATGGCCGCCATCGCCGACAAGAAGGGCATCCCGCTCATCGTCGACAACACCACCGGCACCCCCTACCTCTGCAATCCCATCGCCCACGGCGCGACGCTGGTGGTGCACTCGACCACCAAGTACCTCTCCGGCCAGGGCAACGCCGTCGGCGGCGCCATCGTCGACTCCGGCAGGTTCGACTGGACCGCCGCCGGCAAGTTCCCCTCGCTCGCGGATCCCGAGCCGGCCTATCACGGCCTGCGCTTCCACGAGACCTTCGGCCCGCTCGCCTTCACCTTCCACGGCATCGCCATCGGCCTGCGCGACCTCGGCATGACCATGGCGCCGATGAACGCGTTCCTGACGCTGATGGGCATCGAGACGCTCTCGCTGCGCATGGCCAGGCACTGCGAGAACGCCCTCAAGGTCGCCCAGTGGCTCGAGAACGACCCCCGCGTCGAATACGTCACCTATGCCGGCCTCAAGAGCTCGCCCTACTACCGGCGCGCGAAGAAGCTCTATCCGAAGGGCGTGTCCAGCCTCTTCACCTTCGGCGTGAAGGGCGGCTACGACGCCTGCGTCAAGCTGGTCGACGCGGTCGAGATCTTCAGCCACGTCGCCAATCTCGGCGACACCCGCTCGCTGATCATCCACTCCGCCTCCACCACTCACCGCCAGCTCACGCCGGAACAGCAGAGCTCGGCCGGCGCCGGGCCCGAAGTGGTGCGCCTCTCCATCGGGCTGGAGGATCCGGACGACCTGATCGCGGATCTCGACCAGGCGCTCGCCAAGGCGACGGCCTGACGCCGATGCGGACGGGCGCCGCGCCTCTCGCGGTTCTAGCCGCGCTCCTGCTCACGGTCTCCGCGGCCCCCGCGGCGGAGACCGCCCCGCCGCCGCGCGCCAATCCGCTCGGCCAGGCCGACGCCGCCACGCCGGGCGAGACGGCCGCCGCCGAGACGCCGGACGCCGCAGCGGCGCCGGGCCGCATCGTCCCGCGCTCCAACCCCCGCCGCCCGGCCGTGATGCCCGCCACGCTCGCGCCGGCAGCCACGCCCCGATCCGACGCCGACGCACCGCCCGCCCTCGCCGCGGAGGGCGCCGCCACCCGCCCCGGCGCCTCCCCCTCCCGAACCGAGAGCCCGCGGGAGACGCCGCCCGATCCGGCGCCGCTCGGCGTCCCTCCCGGCCAGGACGCCGCCGCAGAAGGGCTCACGGCGACCGTCGTCTCGACCGAGGGGCCGCCATCCGAACCGGCCCCCCGCTCGCCATCTGCCGCCCCAGACGGTCCCCCCGAAGCGCAGCCCGCTCGGCATCACGCGTCCATGCCGGGCGACGCCGCCGCGCTCCGTTTCGCCGCTCCGCGACCGGGTCTGGCGGTCCCGCGTCCCAATCCGCGCCGTCCGTCGGCGCCGCCGGATCCGCCCGCCGCGACGGGCGCGGCCGGCGTGACATCGACGCAGGCGTTTCCGCCCGCCGACGGGCCGTCCCCGGCGAAGCCGGCGACCTACGCCTTCGTCCCGCCCGCCCCGGGTCTCGCTACGCCTCGGCCCAATCCCCGGCGCCTCGACGCGTCGGAAACGGCTTCGGCGCGGTGGGCCGCCGCAAGCCGGACATCGATCGGCGCCGCGACGCGACGGACTCCGCCTGCCGGGGAGCCGCCCGAAACGCGTCCCGATCCCGATGCGCCGACCCGCCTCGCGGCCCTGACGACGCTCGACCCACGCCCGCGGCCGAAGGCGCCGCCAAGGGCCGAGGGTCCGTTCCCGGCGCCTCCCGGCGATGGGGGCCCGTCGGAGGAGGCCAGGCTTCTGCTTCTCGGCGTCCATCAGGGGCCCGGCGGACGGCGGGCCCTGATCCGCCTCGCCGACGGCGCCGTCCGTCGAGTCGCGCCGGGCGGCACGATCGGACGCTGGCGCGTCGCCGACATCGGCCCCGACAGCGTCCGTCTCGCGACCGCGGACCGCTTCCGAACGCTGCGGCTGCCCTAGGTGTCGGCCCGCTCGGCCCGCCAGGCGGCCCAGGCCTCCGGCGTATCTAGGTCGAGCCGCGCGGCCCGGCCCGGCGTGGCGACGTCGACAAGAAACGCCTCGTTCGCCCTCAGGATCTCCCGAGCGCCTTCGTCGCCCGCCAGCCGACCGAGGCTCTCGAAGAAGCGCCGGCCGAACAGCACGGGATGACCCGGCCGCCCCTCCTCGTCGGTCGCGCGCGCGATGGCGCGCCCCTCGCCCGGCTCGAAGGCGCCGAGCAAGCGGTCGACATGCTCTGCGCCGATCTCCGGCATGTCGCCGAGCGCCAGCATCACCGCGTCAGCGTCGGGCCGGACCGCCGCGAGGCCTGCGCGGATCGAGGCGGCCATGCCCTCCGCCGCATGAAGGTTCTCCACCACCCGCACGCCGAGCCCGCGGAGCGCCGCGGCCCGCCCGGCATCGTCCGGCCTCAGCACCGCGACCACCTCGTCGACGCCGCTCTCGAGCAGAGCGCGCGCGGCCCGGCGCAGCGCCGGCTCGCCGCCCACGTCCTCCAGCAGCTTGTCGCGTCCCTGCATCCGCCGCGAAGCGCCCGCGGCCAGCAGCAGCGCCGAGACCACCGGCCGCTGCGGCGCGGAGGCGCCGCCGCCCCGCGGCTGCGGCCGGGAGGGGATCTCCTTCAGCAGCCCGCCGACGCCCATGCCCGCGATGTCCTCCGACGTGACGGGGAGGCCGCAGGCCACCCGCTCCAGCACCCAGTCGACGCCATGCTCCACCGGCGAGCGGGCGGACCCCGGCATGCCGATCACCGGACGCCCGCCGAGATCGCCGAGAAACATCAGGTTGCCGGGATCCACCGGCATGCCGAAGCGGCGGAGAACGCCGCCCGCCGCCTCCACCGCCGCGGGGCCGACGTCGCGCCGGTCCGACGGGGCCGAGCCGCCGAGCATCAGCACCAGATCGCCCTTCGCGGCGGTCAGCGCGGCCGCCACGGCCTCCGTCTCGTGCGCCACCCGCGCCTCGCCCGCCACCGCGACGCCGAGCGCGGCGCAGCGCGCCGTCAGCGCCTCCGCCCCCTTGTCGAGCAGCTTCGGCTTCATCCCCGGCGTCGTCGTCAGCACGAGCCCGGCCGAGCGCAGCCTTACCGGATGCACCCGCAGCGCCTCGCCGGCGCGCAGCAGCGCCGCGGCCGCGGCCACCGCCGCGCGCGGCGCTGCGTAGGGGATGATCTTCACCGTCGCGAGCATCTGGCGCGCGTGCACGCGGGCATAGTCGTCCAGCGTCGCCAGCGTCACCGCCTCGTCGATCGCGTTGACCGCGTCGACCATCGCCCGGTCGACCCGCAGCACCCCACCGCAGAGCGCGTAGACGTTGAGCCGCCCCGTGAAGGGGGCGGCGAGGCTGAGGCCGCGTGCCGAGGGATCCGGCGCCGCGGCCCGGCCCAGCGCCGCGGCCGCCGCGTCCTCGGTCATGTCCTCGGGCCCGAGGCGGGCCGTCGTGACCGACTCGAAGCCCGCCTCGCGCAACGCCGCGACGTCCGCCGCCGACAGCACCGCCCCTTTCCTGAAGCGCGTGCCGCCGGCCTTGAGGGAATGGGCGAGGACGCCGCCTTCGGCCTCCGTCAGAGGGGTGGGGCCGAACCTCACCCGCCCTGCCTCAGGCCGCCGCTTCGGCGGGAACCGATCCCGGTCGCGTCTCGGGCCGACGCAGCCGCTCGGTGATCTCGGCGAGGATCGCGACGGCGATCTCCGCCGGCGTGGCCGCGCCGATGTCGGCCCCGACGGGGGCGTGGATGCGGGCCAGCGTCTCGGAAGCGAAATCGCCCTCCAGCCGCGCCACGCGCTTGGCGTGGGTCTTCTTCGAGCCGAGGCAGCCGAGATAGAACGCGTCCGAGGCCAGCGCCCGGCGGATCGCCGGATCGTCCAGCTTCGGATCGTGGGTCAGGGTCACGACGGCGGTGCGGGCGTCGAGGCCGAGCGCGTCCAGCGCCTCGTCCGGCCAGTCGTGCAGGATGCGTTCGCCCGGGAAGCGATGCTCGGCGCCGAAGGCGTCGCGCGGGTCCACCAGCGCGGCGTCGTAGCCGGCGATCCGCGCCATCGGCATCAGCGCCTGCGCGATGTGCACGGCGCCGACGACGATCATGCGGAGCGGCGGGTTGTGGACGCCGAGGAACCAGTCGTCCTCGAAGCCCGAGCGGTCCGTGTGGCGGCGCCGGGCGGCGGCGGCGCCGAGCTCTCCCGTCGCGCCCTCCTCGATCAGCCGACGCTCCCAGGTCGCCACGTTCACCGCGTAGACCGCGGCCCGCCGCGCCGCCCGCGCCTCGGCGAGGCGGCGGACCAGCGCCGCCTCCGGCCCCTCGCCGACGTCGATCGGCTCGACCAGCACGCGGATCGTGCCGCCGCAGGCGAGCCCTACGGCGAAGGCGTCCTCGTCGCTCACGCCGTATTCGAGTATCCGGCAGGCGCCGTCCTCCAGCGCCTCCAGCGCCTCGGCCACCACCGCGCCCTCCACGCAGCCGCCGGAGACCGAGCCCATGATCTCCGCCTCCTCGGAGATCGCGAGTTGCGAGCCCACCGGCCGCGGAGCGGAGCCCCAGGTCTCGACCACCGTGGCGAGCGCGGCGCGCCGCCCCTCCGCGATCCAGGCGAGGGCGGTTTCGGGAATGCGGTCATGGGCGGCGACGGTCATGGCGGTCCTCCCTTCGGGCGAGTCGCCCGCAAGGGCAACATAGGGTCGGGGCCCCCGCCGCCGCCACCCTTCGCCGCGAGGCCGCCGCATTCGGCCGCGAGGATCGTCCGCGATGCATTCCGCCGTCCTCGCCGCCTTCGCCCTCCTGCTCGCCGCCGCTGCCGCCCTCGCGGCCGAACCATGGCGCACCCTGAGCTGGGGCATGACGCCGGAGGCGCTCGACGTCGCCGTGCCGGGGCTCGAGACGCTGGAGCCGCCCTGGCGCTACGGCGGCGGCCTCTCGGCGCCCCGCGCGCTGCGGCGGACGGAGATCGCGGGGCTCGAAGTTCGGGCTTTGTTCCAGACCGGACCGGACGGGGGGCTCGCGCAGATCCTGTTCGAGCGTCGCCGCCCCGTCCTCGACGCCGGCGACGGGCGGCGCGCGCTGGCCGCCCTGCGCGAGCGGCACGGTCCGGAGACGCGGTTCTGCCTCGACCTCGCCCGCCCGCGCGGCCCGGTCGCGGCGCATGCGCTCTGGCGCGGAACCGAGCGGACGCTGCATCTCACCTGGCTCGACTTCGGGACGGGCGCGGGCCTCGACCAGATCGCCGAGGCCGAGATCCGCCGCCGTCTGCGCGAGGGCGACGTCGCCGGGGCGCTGGAGCGGCGCCGGGAGGCGCCTCCCCCGGGCGCGACCCGCCGCAGCCTCCCCCGACGCCTGCTGATCCGCATCACCGATCCCGCGCGGCCCGCCGGCGGAGACTGCCCGCCCCGTCCGGAACCGCGCCCGCCCGCGCCGCAATGAACGCCGCGCCGCCGCGCGCGGCCTCATCCGTCGGACGGCGCGGGGATCGAGAACGTGACCGAATCGACCCCGGCGTTGCCGTCGGCCACCGCATGGGCCGAGACGAGCACCTCGTAGAGGCCCGGCGCCGCCGTCTCGATCTCTCCTGCGAAACGGCTGGCCTCCCCGGCGTAGTCGAGCCGCACGGTCCCCGCCGGTTCGCCGTCACGGATCACGTGAGCGAGGACGCGGTAGTCGTCCGAGTCCCACGGCACGCCCTCCGGCGCCAGCGGACAGCCGCACATCATCGTCACGTTGGCCTCGATGCGCGTCGTCGCCTGCGGGCCCGCCATCTTGGTCGCCGCCGCGGGGGCGAGCACGTCGACCGCCATCCCCGGCATCTCCAGCAACCAGCCGTCGCCCCCGGCGAGGCCGACGCCGGGCAGCACCCAGCGGGTCGCGCTCACGGTCTCGGCCGACTGGCGCTGCGCCAGCGGCCCCGTCGCCGTCGCCTCGAGCCGGGTCGGCCGGTCGATGTCGATCTCCGTCGCGAACACCGCCGCGCCTTCGGTCGAGAGGCGCGCGCCTCGCGGCTGCGGCCCCATGATGCGCTCGGTGTCGCCGGTGCCGCCGACGGTCCGGCCCGTCGCCAGCAGACGCCCGGTCGCGGCCTCGCGCAGCGTGACCTGCACGCCGCCCATGCTGGAGCCGACGAACTTCGCGCCGTGGCTGATCACCCGGACCTCGAGCGGCGTCGCCTCGGCGAACGCCGCGGCCGGCGCCGCGAGGAACGCGGCCGCGGCGGCGAAGAGTGTCGTGGTGCGTCCCATTCAGACCTCCCGATACGATGGACGTCGATGAAACGTCCCGTCGAAGGCCGGGTTCCGCGCCGGGGGCTCAGGCCCTGCGCCGCGGATCGATCGAGGCCGGCGGCGCCGCCGGCGCCGTCCGCCCCGGCGGCGCCGCCTCGGGCTCCGGCGCCGTCATCGCACGCATCAGCCGCGCCTTCTCGCCCGGATCGTCGGGCCGGGTCAGCGCGTCCGCGAGGTCCTGAAGGCTCTCGACGTTGTGCGCCGCGCGGAAGCTGTCGACATGCGGCAGCAGCGCCCGCACACCCTGCGCGCGCGGCGCGAAGCCGTCCCAGCGCAGGAGCGGGTTCAGCCAGATCAGCTTGCGGCTGGAGAGGTGCAGCCGCTCCGCCTCCCGCGCGAGCCGGTCCGGATCGTCCCGGTCCAGCCCGTCGGTGATCAACAGCACCACCGCGCCCTGCCCCAGCACCCGGCGCGACCAGTCGCGGTTGAAGGCGTGAAGGCACTCGCCGATGCGCGTGCCGCCCTCCCAGTCCTTCGCCTCCCGCCCGCAGGCGGCGAGCGCGGCGTCCGCGTCGCGGCGCATCAGGTGGCGCGTGACGTTGGTCAGCCGCGTGCCGAAGGTGAAGGCGTGGACCTTGGCCCAGCCTGCGCCCTTCTCGTTGGCCGCGGCATGCAGGAAGTGCAGCAGCATCCGGCTGTAGCCGCTCATCGAGCCCGAGATGTCGCAGAGCGCGACGAGATTGGGCCAGCGCACCGCGCGCGCCTTGGTCTTGAACTCGCGCAGATCGCCCCCGTGCTTCATGGCCGAGCGCATGGTGGCCCGCCAGTCCGGCCGGCGGCCCGAGGGGTCCGGCCGCGTGCGGCGCGAGGCGATCGGCTTCACCGGCAGCTCCAGCCGCGCGATGGCGCGCTTCGCCAGCGCCGCCTCCGCCGCCGTCATCTGCTCGAAATCGAGCTGCTTCAGCGTCTCGTCGGCCGAGACGGTGAGCGTCGCGTCGATCTCGATCTCCTCGGTCTCGCTCTCCGCGCGCTGCGGCTCCTCCGCCCCGTCCAGCAGCGCCTCCGCCGCGCGCCGTTCGGCGTCCTGCGGGGGCGGCGGCGCCTCCTGGCTGCGCAGCATGGGCGAGAGCAGGCTCATCATCCGCTCGAGGAACTGCGGATCGCGCCAGAACAGCCGGAAGGTCTGCGCGAAGAGCTGGCGATGCTCCGGCCGGCTGACGAAGCAGGCGTGCAGCGTCCAGTAGAAGTCGCGCTTGTCGGTGAAACCCGCCGCCTCCACCGCCCGGATCGCGTCCGTGACCCGGCCGGGGCCGACGGGCAGGCCCGCCTTCCTGAGCGCGCGCGCGAAATGCACGACGTTGGCGGCGAGCTTGCCGTCCTCCGGAATGCCGAGATCGGAGAGCTTGGCCACCTCAGACCGCCTCGAGCGAGGCCTTCGCGTCGTCGAGGATGCGCTTGGCCTCCGAGCCCTGGAGCTTCGCGATGTCGTCCTGGTATTTCAGGATCGCGCCGACCGTGTCGGCGATCACCTGCGGAGAGAGCGCGACGGCGTCGAGCGCCACGAGGCACTTGGCCCAGTCGATCGCCTCGGCGACGCCGGGCTTCTTGAACAGGTCCTCCTCGCGCAGCTGCTGCACGAAGGCGACGACCTCGCGGCTCAGCGCCTCCTGCGCCTCCGGCGCGCGGGCGCGGAGGATCTCCATCTCC
>Ga0102943_1002679_pt1 | contig 10274 bp, 14 predicted proteins | sample SalPonC_black_MG_FD_78174 | JGI IMG/M metagenome (GOLD analysis project Ga0102943, IMG submission 78174) | Salt pond soil microbial communities from South San Francisco under conditions of wetland restoration - Salt Pond MetaG... | ecosystem: Environmental > Aquatic > Marine > Intertidal zone >...
AAGACACTACTTGGGGTGCTTTATTGGCTATCTCTGAATATGCTGACAATCAGACTATCACCAGAGTACACGGCAAAGGCGATATGACAGAGACAGAGGCTCAGAAAGCAGCTGACAACAATCGTTTCCTGTCTGTCGTAAGCAGCTCCGGTACGGCAAATAAAATCAAATCCGATGCGTGGAAACATCTGGTTAAAGAGGTGATTTAATGTCAGGTGTTTACGAAGTCCAGCCAACTCAGAGCGCACTACCCAAGATTAAAATATGTGCTGTCAAAGTGCCAATCTGGGACGATGAGCTAGACCGAACTCAACAATTAGATGGTGTGCTAGTGGAGGATAAAGATAATCCCGCAGTTAGGGATTATTTTTATCCTCTACCTGTCATCGAAGATGACATTAAAAAGACCATAAACGCTATTCTATGGCAAAAGAACAATGCACTAAATGAGTCCTTAAAACAAGCATATTTGGAAAAAAGGGATATCATGATTGTAAATAAAAAAGGCAAATTAAAATTAGTACCTTGGGTTGATTATGAAGACCTTTTTACATCTTGCTCATTCTACATGAAACCTGAAATTTCAAAAGGTAAGGTAATAGAGATATGAAACCAATTTCAGATGAAATAAAAAAATTATCTTTATCTTCAATATCAAAATCGTTAAAAGATATGTACTATGAAGATAAGAGATTAGACCAACATGTAAACAAGATAATAATACCAAAGGAGTCTTCAAAAAAGATAATAATACCAAAAGGATTCAAAACAAATAACATACCAACTATACACATGAAAACGGAACTAACACCAATATCCGAAACAGATAAAATACGAAAACTAAAGGAACAACTGGATTCCATAACAAATCAGAATATAGAACTGATGAAAGAAGTAGACGCATGTGTGAAAAAGATACAAAAACTCGAAGACGAAAAAATAGTCGTCAAAAAATGCCGATTCTGTAAAACAACAACCTACTACAAAGTGGGTGAAATAAAATGTAAAAATTGTGAAAAAGAAATATAAAAAACACTTGACAATATTATATTCTATGTTATGATACACACAGAATGGAAAGGGGATAACCAATGGATAAGATACTATTTTCAGAAAACGGTGATCCAACAATATCTCTCAACAACATCATTGGTAAAATGAATACCGATGGGTTTATTGTCGCTGTTTTGCATTATGTTAAAATAGTCGATCATGAACCAGAAGAAACAACTCAAATATTCTATTCCAAAGGCGGGACACATCAAGCTACTGGACTTTCTATTGCAAATGAAATAGGATTCTTAGCATTGCAAACGGTTGTTAACCTAATCCCATCAATGCCCAACTTTATTCAACTGCAAAACCTGTCAGAAACAAATATCGAAACCATAATAGATTTCAGTATTCCAGAAGACAGAATACTACCTATTATCAAAACATCATCAGGGTATGTAGCATACAAACAATGCCTTAATATTCTAATTGAACAAGAAGAAAAAATCACATATAGCGTGAAAGGATAAAAGAATATGTATCGGTTCCCTCTCACAAACATCGTCTTAAACAAACAAGAAAGAAACCTACTTGAAGCAATCAATCAAGTACATATGCAAAATAAAAACCCAATGGAAATTAAAAAGTCTTTAGACACATTGGATCAAAAAAAGATCAAAAGCCTATATAGCAAATACTACTTGAAAGAATATGATGGTGTTTACTATAACCCGAATATTACAGATGAAATAACATATATCATCTTTCTTGATAAGAAACATATAGAAATTGAAATACCATTTTATGTAGATGATCAAAATAATAAATATGAATTCCACGAAGACACAAAATTGATTAAAAGAATAATGAAAAAACATGGTGGAATCATTCGATATATGCATGACCATATTAACAGACTGGCCGAAGAAATTGATGGCGATCATCACTACATCTATAGACATTATACAGATTATACAGAAAAATATGATAAACAAAGCCCCAACCCCAACAAATCAAGAGAAGTCATCGAACCATCAATGACAAATGTCAGATATGACTTGAACTTCTTTATTGAAAAAATGAATATAAAACCATATTATGTCGAAAGCAAAAGCATTAAAAAATTAATGAATTTACTCGTTAAACAGAATATGGTAACTGAACAGATATTTAGACTCTTATCTCATCAAAAACATATCCTTATTACTATTCCCGCATTTGAAAAAGAATATATGCTAGAAACATTGGAAAGCATTAAACTCAAATACAAAAGAATCAGCATCGAAACAAACACGTACAAATGCCGAGGGTGTGGGCAAGTCTTCTTCTATCAAATCGACAGAGATCAAATCAGATGCCCACATTGTCAGTTCGTAAATATTTTAACAAAATAACAAAAAAACACTTGACAATATCAAGAAACATGATATGATGCTCACAGAATAAAGAAAGGGGATATCACAATGGCTAAAAAAATTACAAAAAAAGAAGTCAAAGACATTGTTGACTTCATATATAAGTTAAGCCAAAAGTATAATTCAAAACGATTTACAGCTCCAAACGAAGACATCTTAGAACTGTTGCAAGATAAAGAATGGGAAACAGCCAATGATGAAGACAAAGACGAACTAAAACAAAGAGCACTAGACCGTATTCGATTCTATATGGTTCAACAACTAGCCAATCAAGATATAGAAATTGAATGGCTTGGCGATCAATATGAATTTGTTATTAATGACTTTCAGGCAGAAAAGCCTGTCAAAAAAGAAAGGGAAGAGTCAATGGAAGAACTGAGTACATTTACCACATTCGAAACGAAATACATCCCACATCGAGAAATTGATAATATCATCAAAGCAATACAATACGGGGCAAGACCCCTCATTGTAGGGCCAAAAGGTTGTGGGAAATCCCGTGCGCTGGAACATGCAGCTTCTAAACTCGGATTGACTTGTATTCGAGTAGCACTTGGACAGGTCGCTGAACCAGCAGACCTCATCGGAACAAAAGAAATCGTCGAAGAAAATGGCGTTCCAGTTACACGATTCGTACCTGGACTCATCACTGAAGCTGCAATGAAAGGATGGATGGTTATCCTTGACGAGATGGACTCTGTTCAACCACAAGTAGGGCTTGCACTTCATGCGGTATTGGAAGCAACAAATAACATCGTATGCCCAACTGAAAAAGGAACTGAGATTATTGAAGTTGACCCTAATTTCAGAATAGCTGCCACAGCTAACTCTTGGGGATACGGTGACGAAACAGGATTCTACTCCGGTGTGGAAATCCAAAACCGTGCTACTTGGGATCGCCTACACCCCAAAATCGATATGGGATATGACCCTGAACTCGAACAACTGATTTTGAGAAACATGCTGAAAGATGATGAATATGCAAATGAAATCATCAAAATACTCTACGACTCTGAAAGAGGACTGATTACGAAGATCAGAGCATCTATCGCATCAGAAGAAGTACATGATGAATGCTCAATCAGAACCGTTATGTCATTCGCAAAACACTACTTGATCTTCGGATACCATAACGCAATGCATTATATGGTAAATGAATTTAAACCTGAATACAGAGAAACGATTAAAGAAATGTTAATCACATCTTGGGGGGCGGTAGCAGTCGCTTCGGTGAACGATTATGACAGTGCTAAACCCGCATATGTCGATGATGTAATGAAGACCAAATTCAAAGACCTGCTACTGGAAATCAAAGATAACTAAGCAAAGTGTGACTTTAAAAGAAAGGAATATCAAACTATGAAAAATAATATCTTCTATGACAGCGTTAACGAAGCCACACAAATATTAATGGAAAACTTCGGTATTAAATTTTCATACACGGCAAAAGAACACGGTATAGATACAGCTGCGTATGACTTCGACAATGATACCATTTATCTGCCATCCATTAACCCCTTCATGTTGACATCTCAACAACGTGAGGAATATAGAGCTCTAGTTTATCACGAAACCAGACATTGCTTGTTTACAGATAAAGAAATGGTCAAGAAATCATTTGAAGAAAGTGAATTTATCAAACAATTATGTAATGTCATAGAGGATACCAGAATTGAATCTATTAAAGCAAAAGTATGGTACGGCGGAAAACATTCGCTTACTGATCTCCGATTGAGATGGGCAGCTAAATATGAACAGGAAATGAAAGAAAAGAAAACAGCAGAAAAAAATCCTATCGGGTTTCTAATTACAGCAATGGTATATCGTAACTACCAACCATTCGATATACCTGATCATCTATTACCATATTGGAAAGCCTCAGAAGATATTCTGAATGATGGTAGATTAGACCGCTCGTTAAACACAAATAAAAAATCTTCATTGGTTGTATATGATATCGCAAAAGATATCGAAAAAGCATGGAATGAACTAATTGAAAACGACCCCAAAATGCAACAAAAAGCGACTAAAGATAGTGAAGGTGAAGGTAAAGGTGAAGGCAAAGGCGAGGGTGAACAAAAACCCGTTAAAGTCAAAGTAAAAGATGTGAAATATGACAATGGCAAGAACCAAGGTGGTCAAGGAGGGGGAAAGCCTCTTGAAGACGGTGACGAAGTCACATTGGTTGTTTCAGATAAATATGACGAAGACAACCAAGGCGATAATAAAATTGAAATAGATAATATGAAAGAGGCAATGGAAAAATTGGCACAAGCTGCAAGTGAAAAATTCCAAAAAGAGATACTGCAAAACCAAACAATAGATCCTAATTGGAGACCCCCAGAAGGGGATCCAACACTGCCCCTTAATGTGTCTTCACAAGAAGTTATACCCAAAAAAGATCCTGATGCGTTCAAAGCGGTCAGGGATGGAGTTTCAATGCAAATTCAGGGACTTAAAAACCAAATCCTGAGAATGATGTTTGCTCAAAAACAAACAAAGACAACCAGAAATCATAAAAGAGGAAAATTAGATTCAAAACAATTCTACAAAGTAATTGATAACAACTATAAGGTTAAAAAAAGAACATCACAAAAAAAAGAAATCAAATCCGCCGTTACACTCGTGCTGGATCTATCTGGTTCTATGGCAGGACAAAAAGCCGTTATTACAAATGAAATAGCCGTGATATTCGGGGAGTCAATGAAAGCAATCGGAGATATTAAACTCGAAATTATCGGATATAGAACTGGCGGTTCATGGCATTCAGATAATACCGAAGACGTTGAACATTACATGTTCAAAAAATTCGATGAATCATGGGAACAGGCTAAAGACAGACTCGGAGATTATAGAAACTGTGTAGGGGGAGCAAATGTAGATCACTACTCCGTCGAATACGCAGCTCATAGATTAATGCAAAGACCCGAAAAAAACCGAATGATGTTCGTGATATGTGACGGACTACCAAACGGAAACAATGGAACATATGGAAACCTACTACCTAAATGTTTGAAGCACACTGTGAAGAAAATTAAAAAAGCAAAAATAAAATTGTTCTGTTGGGGTATTGTATCAGAAGCTATCAAAGAATATTATGCCCCTGATTGTGTGATTCTGGAATCCATCACAAACCTGAACCAAATCACATTGAAAAAAGCAGCTCAATACATATTGGAGTAAAAAAAATGTATCCAGATTATGATAAATACTATAATAAATATTTTAAAACATTAACAAAATATGATTATCAATATAATTATGAAGATGATTATAAAGATGATTACGCTAAAACAATAATAAACGAATATTATAATGAAATAAAAGAATATTATAATGAATCCCTCAAAACAGAACCAGTTAAACGAAGCAAAACGTTAATCAAAATAGTTAAATGCAGATTCTGCAGAAAAACAATCGAAATATATGATGAAAACCAAAAATGTTGTGGACAACCTCTTATATAAAGAAAGGAAATAAAATGGTTGAAAATGTAGTAGTGAAAAATGACATGTACGAAGTAGCAAAACAAATGTACAAACTCTCAATGAATAATTGTTTCCATTACATTATCTCTAGCCAGAAAGAGATTAAAGAGATAATTATAGAACTATATCAAAACGGATTAAATATACCAAAAGGACCGTTTGAAGATGCCGTCAAATTCCTAAGAGGAAAAGAAAAAAAATTAATTAAAAAAGCAATACCATATTCAGAATACATTACGTATTGGGGGAAAAATTACCAAGAATGTATCCTCGATTATGAATGGATATTCGAGATACAACAAACAACAAACATTAGGTTTCATCAGGTCTGTCAAATTATCGATGTGGACGAAGAACTAATAAAAAGATTATTCCAAAATCTTAAAAAAATGGAAATCAATGAAATGATTGAAACACACAAAAGATATAGAAGCAGTAACATATATAATGATGAAGAATACCAAATGATGACAAAATCTATAAATGCTTAAAAAAGAAAAATAACTTTTCTGCATTTTATACTTGACAAATAAAACACCATCAGGTATATTATATATAGAGTAAACAGAAGACACTCTAAATAAATAAAAAAGGAGACCATTTAAAATGGCTGAAACAAAAACAAAAGCAGAAGTAAAAGAAGCAAAGGAAGAAAAAGAAGCAACAAAATCACGCAAAAAACTGATTAATGATTATGGAAATATCCATATCATCGATATGGCAGACAAATCCACTTTCCACAAAACATTAACCAAAATCGCTCAAAAACACAAAATGGAACATCCCGAAACATTGGCTAAAATAGCAATTCAAATGGCAACACCAAAGAAACACCCTCAGTACATGCCAACCGTCAAAATCTGCAACGAAATGTATCCAGAAAAAGTAGCTACACAAAGTGTACAAATGAAAGTAGGAAGCCTACTAGAAGCATTTGTGCAGGAATGCTTCTTTAGTGTTGAAAGAGACCAGATCCTCAAAGATATCGCCGAACAAGAAGCAAACAGAACAGATAAAAGAAAGAGGCTCACCCCAGAAGAAAAAACCGCCAGAGAAGCTGCAAAATATGTAAACTCTGAGTTCAGAAAAATGAACAAAATGCAGACAAAGGGGGCTATCCCTAAAGACAAGAGAGAAATGCATGAAAAGTATGTCAAAGACAATATCGAAAATGTTGTCAAAAAAACATACAAAGATCTGTATAAAGAGGATATCAAAAATGCAGATAAGATAATCGAACTCGCTATCAAAAAAGCAATCTAAAAACAAAAGGGGAGGGATTATTCCCTCCCCCTTATTAAAGGAGAAAAATAATGATAGAAGAATTTAAAAGCTGGAAGTATACAGACGCAGAAGGAGATGGAAATGGAGAAATTCATTTGCATATGGACTGCAATAAATTAAATGATGTGAGCCTACTATTGCAGTTGAAAATATGGAATGAAAACCCATGTCAACTATGCATAGAAGACGCAAAAGCCTTACATGAAATGTTAGGAATGGCAATAAATGCTTATGAAGAAAGAATCATAGAAGAAAAATAAAATCCAGAAAACCTAATGGAGGTAAACAAATGTATAAATTAGTCTTACAAGAAGTAGAAGAAAACCAAAAAGAAGTGTCTTTAAAAGATGTGCCAAAAACTTTCGGAGAGTTAAAATATAATGATGTGATTTATCATAATGAGGAGATACTTCGATGTATTGATGGTGAATTGGATTATATGGGTATGGTTGATCTCTTTGATAGAAAAAAAGAAATGGTTAATGCATTTGGTAAGAAAAAAGAATTTGGTATAAATGTAAAGTTTGATAAGTTTCTCGGTCCCGTAAGTATCGATATAGGAATTCTTAACAAATAAAAAAAAACCTAATGGGGGGTAAAAAATGGAACACAGACATCAAATAAGCGGTATGTGCAGAGATGCAAGATCTAAATTTCATAATCACAAATGCGCAGAATGCGAAACATGTGACGACTGCGTTATTTACCAAGAGGTTTCGGCTCGAATTTTTGAGATAATGGATTCCAAACAAAAGGACCATCTAAAGGACTCAAACCCAAATCAGTAGAGTCATTTAAAAAATTATACCAATTCTCTTGTTCAATACTATCTTGAACTTGACGATCAATATCACGCAATAAAGCATCAAAAGTGTCAAACTTATCTACATTGTACACTTTGTAATTACCAGCATCTTTAGCATGCTCTCTGAATTTCCAAAAATAATTCTCCCAATTCTCATATTGTTTACGAACAAATTTGGGTTGGTCACTTTCTAATTTAATTAAATCAGTACCACAACGATCACAAATACCAAATTCAACTGGGGGCTTATCATCTAAATGGTGTACATTACCACAACTTGGGCATTTTAAACGTTTAGAAAACCAATCTACCGCAGAATCCTCTTTAGCATACAAATAAATAATATGAGTGGCCCAACGTATTAAATTCAAATCAGGGATCTCACTCACAATAACGCCCTGTTTCATTCTAAATATTATACTTAAGTCCTCTGAACTTAAACAATCCTTCTCAGTGTTAATAACACTGGTAATACGATCCATCTGTTTATCATAATCAACAGAAGCAGGATCTCTAAAATATTGCTGGTGAGCACTACCACTACTGTAATCACCTGTGTCAAAAGTCACTTCGGGTATTGTATCTGAAAAATAATCCGAATCTTCGGCGGGGGTATTCTCTATATAAATAAAACCTAAATCATAAAAATCACTTATTGATTCAGCCAATTCAACTGTAGGGGAACCTGCAACACCATAAATTAATAATCGTAACATTAGAATTTCCTTTTTATTTTATGAGGATCATCATTGAACAATGAATCTACCTTCTTAGTATCTTCCTCGAACTCCGCATATAAATCCGACCAATAATCATTCCAACCATCACTATACAACATCGGGACATTAGTCGTATCTATCTTCTTTTCTATCTCTAACCAATCCTTAAACTGATCTGTTAAACTGCGAACAGTATCTTTATTCGATTTATCGGGGTCCTGAATAGAACCTATGGGCTTTAAGCCAGCCGCTTTAATATTGTTCGCATCCATGTAGTGAGATATACGATTAACCCAGTCTGGCTCTTGTAAATCCTCTACCTGAGAACCAGGATCAACGCTAGCATCATAAGCCTCATTCTTCTTGTTCAATTCCTCTACAATCTTGTTTAATGCTTCTAAAGTATCTACGTCTTCTTCTAAATGAGATATGCCCTTTTCTAATTGAGTTCTAGCACGTTCAAAAGAAGAACGGTCTTCAGGGGACATACTAGAAATACCATCCTCTACACCACCCATTAGATCCTCTTCTATTTCATCTGAGTTAGAACCTACCAAATCCTCTTCTACCTTATCTGAGTTAGAAGAACTCATGTAAGCCTCGGTATCAGCTTTGTAATCAGAGGGGTATTCTGGAACAGACTCAGATATACGAACGAAACTACTCTTTTTAAATAAAGGACTGTCACTATCAAATAAAAAATCATATTTAGACATAATATAAATCTCCTTATATAAAAACATATTCTAAGATAAATAAAAAAAAACCTTTATTATTTTAAAAAATCTTACCAGCTGGCTGGCATACATATATACGATTAAAAATAAATTTATTGCAAATGAAAAAGGATTTTGGGAAAGAAAAAAAGAATTAAGTTTATATCTTTGATATAAACGAAATTCTTTTCTATATACAAATAAACCCAAACAACGAGATATAAAAAAAGTGCTACTGCGGGTGAAGGGGAATATCTACCCACAGTAACACTATGATAGGAGAGCCTTAATGGAAAAAGGCTGAAATAGAAAGAAGACAAGAGGACCAGAAAGGAGGTCTCTGGGTTCGGCCCCCTTGCTACTTTCTAAATATACTATACCACAAAAAGACTACCGTTGTCAAGCTCTATATGAAAAAAAACAAACTTTGTGAACACAGTGACAAAAACACAATTAATTATTATATAAGTCCAAACAACACAGTGTGCTATACGCACACACTAACTAAATTATAATATGAGTTTAAACAACACAGTGTCGAAAACACGCACAACCACAAACACACGGTGAGCGAAGCTCACACTTCTAATGTTTTTAAAATATGAGCAATGCCTTGTTCACATTCCTCTAGAACATCTTCTATATCAATTAAACTCTTACACATAGGTATATCTGCATCGGAGTCATCGATAATATCTTTTTGCATCTCAAACTTTTCCGGTCTACGAACACCTTGTAAAGCAGTATTTAAATCTGTAAGCATATCTAATAGCCTGTTAGCACTAGATGATAATTTATAAATATGTTTACTAACGGCAGGGGGCGGGGGCCTCCTTGGCCCCTGATCTTGTGAA
>Ga0102943_1002680_pt1 | contig 10273 bp, 5 predicted proteins | sample SalPonC_black_MG_FD_78174 | JGI IMG/M metagenome (GOLD analysis project Ga0102943, IMG submission 78174) | Salt pond soil microbial communities from South San Francisco under conditions of wetland restoration - Salt Pond MetaG... | ecosystem: Environmental > Aquatic > Marine > Intertidal zone >...
CGGACGGGGGGGCGGCGCGGTCGGGTTTCGGGGCCTCGCCCTCCCCCGCCCCGTCGAGCTCGGCCATAGGGGCGCCGACGGGGATTGTGTCGCCGAGGCGCGCGATCAGGCGGGAGATGCGGCCGGACTGGAAGATCTCGACCTCGATGGCGCCCTTCTGGGTCTCCACCACCGCGATCACGTCCCCGCGGTCCACGCTGTCGCCTCGCCCGACCAGCCACTCGACGAGCGTCCCGCCCTCCATGTCCGACCCCAGCGAAGGCATGCGGAAGACGCCCATGCCTCAGCCCTTGCCGAGCGTGCGCCGCGCCGCCGCCGCGACCCGCGCGGCGTCGGGGATCGCGGCGAGCTCGAGGTGCTTCGGGTAGGGGATCGGGACCTCGGCCGAACAGACGCGCTCCACCGGCGCGTCGAGGCGCCAGAACGCGCCCTCCATGATCCGCGCGGCGATCTCGGCCGAAAGCGAGCCGGAGCGCCAACCCTCGTCCACCACCACGGCGCGGCGGGTGCGCGAGACGCAGTCCAGGATCGTCGCCTCGTCCAGCGGACGGAGGACGCGGAGATCGATCACCTCGGCCTCGATCCCTTCGCCCGCGAGCGTCTCGGCGGCCTCCAGCGTCTTGCCGAGCGAACCGCCGTAGGCGATGAGCGTGACGTCCCCTCCCGCACGGCGGACCGCGGCGCGGTCGATGTCGACCGGGCCGGCGCTCTCGGCCAGCTCGCCCTTCAGATTGTAGAGAAGGGCGTTCTCGAAGATCAGCACCGGGTCGGGCTCGCGCAGCGCCGTCGGCAGCATGCCGCGGGCGTCCTCCAGCGTCGCGGGCGCGAGGATCCGCAGGCCGGGGATGTGGGCGTACCAGCCCTCGAGGCTGTGCGAATGCTGGGCGGCGAGCTGCTTGCCGGCGCCGGTCGCCATGCGGATCACCACGGGCGCGCCGAACTGTCCGCCGGACATGTGCCGGACGGTGGCGGCGGTGTTGAGGATCTGGTCGAGGGCCAGCAGCGAGAAGTTGACCGTCATCACCTCGACGATCGGGCGCATTCCCGCCATCGCCGCGCCGATGCCGGCGCCGGTGAAACCGGATTCCGAAAGCGGGGCGTCACGGACGCGCTCCGGCCCGAACTCGTCGAGAAGGCCCATGGAGACGGCGTAGCAGCCGCCGTAGGCTCCGACGTCCTCGCCCATCAGGAACGTGCGGTCGTCTCCCGCGAGCGCCTCGCGCAGCGCGGCGCGGACGGCCTCGCGGTAGGTGGTCTCGACCGTCGTCTCCGAAGGCGCGGAGGGCTCCGGCGGCGACGGGCGCTCCTCGGCGACGACGTGTCGGGTCAGGGTCTCGGCCGGCTCGACCTCCGCCGCTTCGGCGAAGGCGACGGCGTCGGCGATCTCGGCCTCCACCTCGGCGTCGACGGTCTCGAGGTCCGCCTCGTGCGCAAGGCCCGTCTCCAGCGCCCAGGCGCGGAAGCGCTTGACGGGTCCCTTCTCGCGCCACGCCGCCACCTCGGCCTTGTCGCGGTAAAGCTGAGCGTCGAACATCGAGTGGGCCCGGAAGCGGTAGGTGCGGCATTCGAGGAAGCGCGGCCCCTCCCCCGCGCGCACCGCCGCGACGGCCCGGCGGGCGGCCGCCTCGACCGCGACGACGTCCATGCCGTCCACGGCCTCGGCGGGGATGCGGTATGCGGCGGCCTTGACGGCGATGTCGGTCTCGGATTCCGAGCGGTCGAGCGCCGTGCCCATCGCGTAGCCGTTGTTCTCGCAGACGAACAGGACCGGAAGGCGCCAGAGCGCCGCGAGGTTCATGCTCTCGTGGAACTCCCCCTCGGCCACGGCTCCCTCGCCGAAGACGCAGGCGGTGACGCGGGGCTCCGCGCGCATCCGGTCGGCCAGCGCGAGGCCGACGGCGAGCGGCAGGCCGCCGCCGACGATGGCGTTGCCGCCGTAGAGGTTCCGCTCTGCGTCGAACAGATGCATGGAGCCGCCGCGCCCGCCGGAGCAGCCGGCGGCCTTGCCCAGCATCTCGGCCATCACCGCGCGCATCGGCACGCCGCGGACGAGGGCGTGGCCGTGCTCGCGATAGGTGCAGACGAGACGGTCGCGGTCCTCCAGCGCCGGTACGGCGCCCGCGGCGACGGCCTCCTCGCCGTCGTAGAGGTGGAGGAAGCCGCGGATCCTCTCCTCGGTGTAGAGACGGGCGCACTCGTCCTCGAAGCGGCGGATGCGGAGCATGTGGCGCAGCAACTCGCGCACATGCGCGCGGTCCAGCCGCGGCTTGTCCCCCGCGGCGCTCACGTCTCCTCCGTCTCGAGCGTGGAGATGTCGCCCTCCGGCAGGCCGAGCTCCCGCGCCTTCAGGAGGCGACGCATGATCTTGCCGCTGCGCGTCTTCGGCAGCGTGCGGCGGAAGACGATCTCGCGCGGCGCGACGGCGGGGCCGAGACGGGCGCGGGCGTGGCCGCGGAGTTCCAGCGCGAGCTCGTCGCTCGGCTCGGCCTCGGCGGCGAGGGCGACATAAGCCTTCACCACCTCGCCCGCCGTCGGGTCCGGGACGCCGATCGCCGCGGCCTCGGCGACCGCCGGATGCTCGAGCAGCGCGCTCTCGACCTCGAAGGGGCCGATCAGGTGGCCGGCGCTCTTGATCAGGTCGTCGGCCCGTCCGACGAACCGGAAGCGCCCCTCCGCGTCGCGCGTCGCGAGATCGCCCGAGAGATACCAGCCGTCCGCGAAGCACCTGGCGTAGCGCGCCGGCTCGCCGAGATAGGCGCGCATCATCGAAGGCCAGCCGGGGCGCAGCGCCAGCTCCCCGACGGCGCCGGGCTCGGCCAACTCCCGGACGCGCCCGTCCCCTCCGCGTTCGACCACGCCGGCCTCGACGCCGGGCAGCGGGCGGCCCATGGAGCCGGGCGCCACATCCTCGGACGGGGCGTTGGCGATCATGATGCCGCCCGTCTCCGTCTGCCACCAGTTGTCGTGGAAGGGCATGCCGAACTGCTCGACGCCCCAGATCACGCCCTCGGGGTTGAGCGGCTCGCCGACGCTCGCCATGAAGCGCAGCTCGGGATAGCTGCGCCCGCCTCGCGGCTCGGGCCCGGCGGCCATCAGCATGCGGATGGCGGTGGGCGCGGTGTACCAGATCTGGACGCGCTCCTCGGCGAGCAGCCGGTACCAGCGCTCGGCGTCGAATTCCGCCTCGTCGACGATCAGGGTGGCGCCGTTCACCAGCGGCGAGACGATGCCGTAGGAGGTCCCCGTCACCCAGCCCGGATCCGCGGTGCACCAGAATCGGTCGCCCGGACCGAGGTCGAGCGCGATGCGCCCGGTCTCGGCATGCGCGACGACAGCCTCGTGGACATGGACGGCGCCCTTGGGCTTGCCGGTGGTGCCGGAGGTGAAATGCAGGAGAGCCATGTCCTCGGGGCCGGTGCGAACGGTCTCGAAGGCCTCCGAGGCCGCGGCGACGGCAGGCTCGAGCGCGACGCAGCCCTCGGGCGGATCGCCCCTGCAGTCCGCCAGCAGCACCAGGCGCAGCGATGGCAGCTCCGCCCGCCAGGGCGCGACCTTGCGCCGATAGAGCGCCTCCGTCGTCACCAGCGCAGCCGCGCCGCCGATCTCCATGCGGGAGCGGACGGGCTCCGGCCCGAAGGCCGAGAAGAGGGGCGAGAACGCCGCCCCTGCGCGCAGCGTGCCGAGGGCGGCGACATAGAGCGCCTCGCGCCGGCCCAAGAGTTCGAACACGACGTCGCCGCGGCCGACGCCGTGCGCCGAGAGGACGTTCGCGAAGCGCCGCGTGCGCGCGGCGAGGTCGGCGTAGGTGAGCGCGGTGACGCCCTCGCGCCCGATCAGTCGCAGCGCCTCCCGCCCGCCGTCTCCCGCGTCGACGTGGCGGTCCAGCGCCTCGTGGGCGATGTTGAGCCCGCCGCCGGGGAGCCCGTCGAGGCGCCGCCGCGCCGCCTCCCAGGAGAAGCCGTCGCGCTCGGCCGGGAGGTCCGGCACGCGAAAGCGCCGCCGCTCGGCCTCCGACTTGCTCAGGATCTCGACGTTCATCGCGTGGCCGCCTCGCCCATGCATCCGACCGCGCCCCGAGAGTGCGGCGACGGGAATTCGAATGCCTTGATCTGAGTCATCGGCGTCGCGACTGGTCGCGCGTCCGACGAGCTCCGAAGCCGATCGGACGCGCGACGGCATGGCGCTTGCTCGACGCCGCGATCGATCCCGCGCAGCCGCGACGCCATGCGATGGCCTTGCCCCGCTCGGAACCGCCGCGAGCCCGGTCGGCCCGGAAGGCGGCACGCCGAAGGTCCGCCCCGCCGCCGTGCCGACCGTGCGAGCCGAAGGCTCTGCGTGGCGGGCACGCGCCGAAGATCGTCGGGCGCCGTCACCGCCGGCGATCCGGTCGTTCGTGCCGCCATCCCTTTCGGCGAGACCGTCGAAGGCCGACAAGATCCGGGCCGATCGGCGCCCGTCCGGACCTTGTGACGGCCCGCGCCCTCGCGGACGCGTGAAGTCTCCGGGCCGATGAGGAAGCGGCGTCTTCCTGTCGGCACGGGCCATCGAGCGACGGTTTCGCGTCATGGCACGAAGGTCCCCTGCGACGGGGCGCAGAACGGGCGCGGCGGCCCTTCAGACGAAATCGCGGGGGATCGTCTCGATCCAGCTCAGCGCCTCGACGCGGGTCTCGCCCTCCCAGGCGTCGAGCTCGGCGGTGAGGTGGAAGTTCTCCGCGTCGCAGGTCAGGCGCGTCCGGGTGCGCGTCACGATCCGCCAGTCGCCGCGGGAGAGGGTGCGAACCCACTCCGTCTCGCCCGTCGCGGAGGCGAAGTCGCCCGGCGAGACGCCGTAGCGCTCGACCGCGCGGGCGCCGACCGTGAGGTCGATGTCGTCTAGGCGGAACAGCCCCCGGTCGTCGATCACCTCGAGCTCCGAGCGATGCGCCCCGAGATCGTGGCGAACCACCCAGCTGTGCGCGGGCGCCTCCATCGCGGTGAGGGCGGGGCCGCGCGCACGCACCGGCGGATCGAATTCCGGACCGTCGGCGAGGCCGGGCTCGGGCCGGCAGGGCAGGTTCAGGCGCGATCTCCCGGTCAGCACGGTCAGCGTCACCGGCTCCGGCGGCAGCCAGGCCAGCGGCCAGTAGACGGTGGAGATCGAGAGGCGGATGCGGTGGCCCTTTCGCACGCGCTGGCCGACATGATTCATCGGAACGCGCACCCGGCAAGGCACGCCCGGCTCGAGCGCCTCGGGATGCTCGCGGCTCTCGCGGTGGCAGAGGTTGAGGAGGCCGTAGGTCATGCGCGTGACCTGCTGGTCCTCGCGCACGTCCGAAAGGCGCACGGCGACGAGGGCGACCGGCCGGTCGGACGAGAGTTCCAGCTCGACATCCGGCGCGCCGAGGATCTCGACGTCCTCGTCCAGCGGCTCGGTCTCGAAGGTGAGCGCGCCGCCGTCGTCCATGCGCTGATCGCCGGCGAGATCGGGGCCGTTGGCGTAGGAGCACCACTTGCCGGAGGCGAGGCCCAGCGTCGCCGGGGACTGCACCTCGACCGCTTCGCGCGACGACGCCTCGTCCGGCACGAGCGTCCGGCCGGGGGCGAGCGCGTGACACCGCGTCTCGAGGGCCGGCGAAGGCCAGCGCGGCTCCGCCACCCAGCGGCCCGGGCGGTGGTCGACGTCGGCGGCCGGCGGGGCGCTGTCCTGCATCCAGGCGGCGATCATGGGATCGTCCTCGACGCCGGTCTCCTCGCCCTTCAGCCAGCGGTCCCACCAGCGCAGAAGTTCTCCGAGGAAGTCGATCGCCGGGCCCGGCCGGCCGAAATGCGGATAGACGTGGCCCCAGGGGCCGACGAGGCCCTTCCGCGGCACGTCCAGATTCTCCATCATGCGGAACACGCCGTTGGTGTAGCCGTCGTTCCAGCCGCTGACGGCGAAGACCGGCACCTGGATCGCGGAGTAGTCCTCGCAGACCGAGCCGTGGCGCCAGTAGGCGTCCCGCCGCTGATGCCGCAGCCAGTCCTTGAGCCAGAGGCCGGAGCCGCGGAGGCGCTCCTTCCACATCTCGCGCCAGCGCTCGCCCACGAGGGCCGGATCGGGCGGCATCGTGTTGTAAGAGAACATGACCCCGGCCCATGAGAGATTGTCGCCGAGGAGCGTGCCGCCCATGTGGTGGATGTCGTCGGCGTAGCGGTCGTCGGTGGAGGCGACGGTGACGATCGCCTTCAGGGGCTCGGGCCGGAGAGCGGCGATCTGGAGCGCGTTGAAGCCGCCCCATGAGATGCCCATCATCCCGACGTTTCCGTCGCACCAGGACTGCTCCGCGATCCAGTGCAGCGCCGCGACGCCGTCGGCGAGCTCCTCCGGCAGGTATTCGTCGGTCAGCACGCCCTCGCTTTCGCCGCTGCCGCGGACGTCGAGGCGCACGCAGGCGTAGCCGTGGCCGGCGAGGTAGGGATGGGTCTGCTCGTCGCGCACGGCGCTGCCGAAACGCTTGCGGTAGGGGATGTACTCGACGATCGCGGGGACCGGTCGGCCATGTTTCGGCCGCCAGATCCGCGCCGCGAGGTGCAGCCCGTCGGTGACGGGGATCCAGACGTTCTCGTCCTCGACGATCTCTTCGGGGAAACTGTCGACCGTCTTCACGGATAGGCCTCCGGCAGCGGCTTGATCGCGAATTCGAGCGAGGCGCGGCAGCGCGCATAGGCGTCCTCGATCACCTCGCGGCTGGAGCCGCCGATGAAGAGGTCGGCGAGCTCGTAGCTGTAGACCTCCTGATCCGGCAGCTCCGACAGGCGCTGCCCCTCCTCCACCAGGATCTCCGGCTCGAGCGCCGGCAGCAGCCGCTGCAGCTCCGCGATCTCGGCCTCGCTCGGCACGCGCTTGACGATGCCGTCGGGCTCGGCCGAACGGATCATGAACTTCGCCGCCATCGGGTGCTCCCCCTCGCCCGCCGGCATGACCGGCTCCTGGCCGAGCGCGAGCTGGATCATCTGGCGGTGGTGCGAGGCGCCGTCGACCATGCGCAGCAACGGCGAATGCGACTTGGAGATGCGCGGGTTGACCTCCAGCAGATCCAGGGTTTCGGCCTCGTCGTCGTAGAAGAACTCGGCGTTGAAGGGGCCGTCCTCGAAGCCGATGTCCTCGAACAGGGTCGCGACGATCCCGCGCGCCTGCTCCGCGGCCGACTCCGGCACCGGGCCGGGATAGAGATAGCAGACCAGGCTGGAGCCCGAGGGGCCGCCGCGCATCGTCTCGATCACGGCGTAGACCGTCACCTCGCCGCCGCGCACGAAGCCCTCGACCGTGAACAGGCGCGGAGCCGAGATGATCTGCTCGGCGATCGCGAAGTTGCCGTCCACGGCGTGATCGACGCCCTCGACGTCCTCCAGCTCGTGCAGGAAGGTCGTGAACGGCTGGCCGTGGCGATGGATGGCGAGACGGCAGGCGTGCAGCCCCTCCTCGAGGTCGCCGGCGTCGCAGACCCGCATGCCCAGGATCGAGGAATGCGCCTTCACCGGCTTGAGCCAGAACGGATAGTCCGGCGCGTCGCGGCGCGCGGAGACCGGATCGAACGGATTGAGCGGCGCGCAGGCCGGCGCGCGGTCCGGGAACAGGCGGGCCTGAATCTGGCGCAGCCAGTACTTGTGCTCCAGCCGCGCCACCGTCTCGGGCGAGGCCCCGCGCAGCCCGTAATGGCGGTTCAGCATCGCCACCGCGCCGGTGACGGGGAAGTCGAGATGGCCGATGATCGCGTCCGGCGGAGCGCCGAGCGCGTCGATGCGCTCTCGCGCGACGTCGACGATCCGGTCGAACTCGATGCCGTCGACGCGCGGCAGCACCTCCTCGTTGTTCAGGATCGGCTCGACCCGCCAATCCTTCGCCTCGGGGATGTCCCGGATCATCGCGAGATTGAACTCGTTGGTCCCGATCACGCAGATGGTCTTGGTCTCGCTCATCCTAAGCCTCCCATCCATGCGGCGTCGCCGGCGGGGCGCGGGCGGGTCGCCGCGGCTCCCGTTCAGGACAACGCGGCGTCGGGCGCGGCGTTCCGGCGCAGGGGCGCGCTCACGGCTCGCCCGGCAGGCCGGGTTCGTCCTCGGTCCCGGCGAGGGCCCCGAGAAGGGCGGCGCGCGAAAGCCTCTCGGCGATGCCGGAGGGCCGCTCGAATCCCATCCGCGCGAGGCAGGCGGCCTGCATCCGCCCCGGCGCCCCGACGCGAAGCCCCGCCCAGACCAGCGCGGCGAGGTCGCGCCGCGAGGCCGCCGCCTCCCGGAGGCGCGAGAGCGCGGGCAGCAGGCGGCGCTCGACGCGGGTGAAGTCCGTGCCGAAGGGAAAGCTCGGCAGGTCGCCCGCCGCGCGGGCGGGAGCGAGCCACCGGCGCACCGCCGCAGGCGTGTTGCCGCGCGCGCCGGCCGGGATCTCGGCGTCGCGCGGCAGCTTGCCGGCGGATTTCGCGGCCTCCAGCAGCTCCGGCTGGAACTCCGCGTCGGCGATGGCGATCATGGCGCGAACCGCCTCCTCGTCGGTCTTCCAGCGCAGGTCCGCGACGCCGTATTCGGTGACGACGAGGTCGCGGAACTGCCGCGGCGAGGTGGCGTGAGGAACCTCCCAGACGATGTTGGACCGGCGCCGACCGCCGCTCTCGCGCGCCGCGTCGAGAACGGTGACCGCCCGGGCGCCGTGCAGCGCGAAGGCCTGGGCCACGAAGTCGAACTGGCCGCCGACGCCGCTGACCTCGCGCCCGTCCGGAAGCGCGTCCGAGGCGATCGCGCCGAGCGGGCTCGCCCGCATCGCCTTGTTGACGAAACGCGCATGCGGGCGGGCGGCCCGGCGTCCGGCCTCGTCGCCGAAGAGGGCGTTGGTGTGGCTGACCGGGACCATGGCGATGCGCCGGCGCAGCTCGGCCGGCATCTCGCGCAGGCGCCGGCGAAAGGCGCGCGAGCCGATGAAGAAGCCGGCGGCGATCGCCGCGCCCTCGACCTCGCGCCGCACCACGCCACCCTCCATCAGGTGCAGCAGCGGCTCGACCAGCATCTCGGTGGAGGCGTGCAGCCCCTCGCGGAACGGCCCCGCCTCGGCGAAGCCGTGATCGCCGGCGCCGAAGGGATCGGCGGCGAGGAGGGCGCGATGCGTATCCGGCACGCCGTGGCGCAGAAGAAGCGCCTGCGCGACGGCGTCGCCGAGCGCGCCGATGCCGATCTGCAGCGTCCCGCCGTCCCGGATCAGGCGCGAGACGTGCAGCCCCTGCGCCTGATCGGAGAGCGAGACGGGCCGCTGCGGCAGCGAGAACAGCCGGTCGGCGCCGTCCCCGCCCTCGGGCTCCAGCAGGACGTCGACCTCGTCCGGCCCCACCTCGGCCGCGCCCGCCATGAAGGGCAGCGCGGGCTCGACCTCGACCGCGAGAAGGAATTCGGCCTCGCCGCGCCGGCGGGCGGCCAGCAGGTCGGGCGTCAGGTCGGGGTTGCAGCTGAGGCTGAAGCGCCCGTCTCCGGGCGAGACGAGCTGGGCGACGACGTTCGGGCGGCGCTCCAGCAGCATCGGCACGGCGTCGACGTAGTTGAGCGGCACGTAACGGCGCTGCGCGGCGTCGACGTGGATCCAGCGGCCCGCCATCAGGAAGAACTCGCTGGCCGAGACGTTCTCCGGCAGCGCGTCGGCGCGCAGCAGCTCGGCGTAGCGGAGCGGCTCGGGCTCGCCGAACAGGCGCGCCGAGGCGGGCCCGAGAAAGCGCCGCTCCATGTCGCCGGAGGGTTCCGGCGGCTCCAGCGTCAGCGCGGTGAGGATCGAGAGGCGGATCGAGGGATCGGCCTCCGCCGCGCGGGTCAGCGCGTTGGCGAGCGCCGCGCTCTTGCCGAGGCCGAGCGGCAGCGCCAGCCGCACCTCGCCGCCGGTACGCTCCAGGATCGCGCCGGCGGCGGCCTCGGCCGTCTCGAAGCGCCGCGGCGGGTCCGCCTCATCCAAGATCGGACCAGCCGGGATCGGGGCGGAAGCGCGGGCCGTGCCGTTCCGCGAGCCGCTCCAGCGCGGCGCGGATCTCCTCGGCCCCGCGGGCCTCGGCATAGGCGAGCGGGCCGCCGCGGAACGGGGCGAAGCCGGTCCCGAAGATCATCGCGGCGTCGATCGCGCCGGCGTCGCGCGCGACGCCGCGGCGCAGGCACTCGACGCAGGCGTCGAGCATCGGCAGCAGCAGACGGTCGGTCAGGTCCTCCGGCGCCTCGGCGCCGGGATCGCCCTTCTTCGCCTCGCCGTCCTCCCACTCGTAGAGGCCGCGGCCGGTCTTCCGGCCGAG
>Ga0102943_1002682_pt1 | contig 10270 bp, 4 predicted proteins | sample SalPonC_black_MG_FD_78174 | JGI IMG/M metagenome (GOLD analysis project Ga0102943, IMG submission 78174) | Salt pond soil microbial communities from South San Francisco under conditions of wetland restoration - Salt Pond MetaG... | ecosystem: Environmental > Aquatic > Marine > Intertidal zone >...
CTTGTTTCATCGCTCATTGTCTCTACAACAGCTTTTCTGACATCGTCCATGTCAGGTGAATTATTCACAGTTAATTCAACTGTTTTACCGGCCAGTCCCTGGAATGCCGCATAGGGGTCTTCATTCGGATCCAGCCGCTCTCCATTCACAGCCAGGATGTAATCACCTTCGGATACCTCTACGCCGGGCATATCGAGAGGTGACCGAACTTCATTATCCCATTGGGCTCCTTCAATGATATTTGCAACGCGATACGCACCGTTTTCAAGTGACCAATCGATTCCAAGTAATCCCACACCACGCGTTTCGGCACTTTCAACATCTCCACCTCCACGATATGTGTGAGAAGCGTCCAGCTCTGCAATCATCTCACCGAGCACATAATTAACATCCGTTCGAGTTACGGCATCATCCAGCATTGCTTGATACCGTTCTTTAATTTCAGCCCAATCAACCCCGTGCAGGTTTGGATCGTAAAAGAAATCGCGTACAAATCGCCAGGAATCATCAAAAATTTGCTGCCACTCCATTTGCGGATGAACTGTCATAGAAAGTTCATTCGTTCGAAGCGGTGTTTCCACGGATTGTCCGGGCGCCAGGTCAATAATTCCAAAACGATTGCCGGGTTGTGCAACAAGAACTTTGCTATCATCAGCTGATAATTGGTATCCAAAAATTCCATCCATTACAGACTGTTCTTCCCGTTCTTCCAGGTCGAAATAAGCGAGGCTGGGCGACGACTGGTCACCGGCACCTGTTCGTGGAAGTTTTAAATAAACAACTTTCCCCGAAACTGCGCTTAGGGTTCCATAATTTCCAGCATCCACGGGAAGTTCAACCAAGCGATCTTCAAATCCATCCAGATCAATTACTACGTCCTCTGATTCTTCAGATTCTTGCTCGCCATTTTTTCCGTTTGATTCTTCATCCGACTCCTCTTCATCTTCTTCGATTGGAACTTCATCATTTTTGGGAGCAAGCGGCGAATCAACATTCTCGCGAAGCGGAATGGCTGCTACATTGGTTGAATTCGCATAGATCCAGGTGTTATCCATATTACTGTACTGCGGACTAAATGTCCGGCTCGTCAACAGGTAGAGATAGTTGTCATCAGGATCAAAAACCGGATTTCGGTCGTGATAATACCCGGAAGTCACCTGGTGACGTACCCCGTTTTCGGTATCAAACAAGAAAATCGCATTTTGCCTGTGATCGAGTCCCCGTGAATATGTAACCCATTTACTGTCGGATGACCAATCAACGCTAAACGTTCGAAGTCCACCTTCGTACATCCAAAGACCTTGATCAATGTCCGTGATCTCATCGGTCTCCATATTGTACATACGAATTCTCATTGCATTATCAACAAATACCAGTTTTTCGCTATCGGGTGACCAGTGCAGGTAGTATTTAAATTTCTCATCCGTTGAGGTTAATGTTTGTTCCTCTCCGCTGCCTGCCTCGTCCCGAATTGTAAGCTCGTATTCACCAGATTGATCACTCCAGTAAGCCACATACTTACCATCGGGAGACCAGGCAGGATATCGTTCAGCCACACCTGATGTTTTTGTTAGATTCAATATGGGGCCATTTTCTGCCGGGACTGAAAAAATATCACCCCTAGCCTGGAATAATACTCGTTCTCCACCCGGAGAGATGTAGGCATCCTGGATCATACTGCTTACATCTTCTGTTTGGGACTGAACCGTCAACTGATCCGTAATTACATCAACATCAATTTCTTCATATTCTTCTGATGCAAGATCCATCAAATAGAGCCTGCCGCCTGCTTCGAACGTCATGCTATTTGGTCCGATTGCAGGGAAATGGATATCGTAATCGGTGAAATTGGTAACTTGTCGAGTCTCACCAGTCTCATTGTTGTAAGCCCAAATATTGTATCTTTGATTCTCTCCCTGATCAGACAAAAAGTAAACAGTTTCACCATTCCACATCGGAAGTTCATCATTCGCGGGATTATCGGTTAAATTTTCCGATTCATACGATTCCAAATCAAATAACCAAATATCCGGTGCCATCCCGCCCCGATACCGTTTCCATGTTCTGTTGGACCTCGTTTTAGGTGTATAAGCGATGGTATTTCCATCCGGCGATATCGAACCAAACTCGCCATACGGAACCGGTAATTTTTCGGCCATACCCCCCTCAGCTGATACTTTGTAGAACTGGCTAAATCGTTGTCGTCCGCTTTCTCTTGATGATGCAAAGAGTACAGATTCTCCATCAGGAAACCAATCCAAGACGCGCTCACCCATTGGGTGATGAGTTATTCTCTTTGGAATTCCGCCCGTGGTTGGCACCACATAAATGTCGGTATTTCCATCATAATTAGCATTAAATGCGATCGTGGATCCATCCGGAGAAAATCGCGGGAAAGATTCCGGTCCATCGGCAGAGGTCAGCCGATTTGCAATGCCTCCCTCCTTCGATACGATCCAAATATCATCAGCGTAAGAGAATGTGATATGAGTTTCGGATACATCCGGTTGCCGCAGCATACGAGCATCGATTTGCGCCTCTGCTTCTTGAATACCAAAAATTGTTGATGCTGCAAGTAGACATAGAGTGAGAATTATATTCTTCATACGTTCGCGTCTTTTGATTAATAAGATTTCTAAATATTTAAGAAGTTTATAAAACTGCTTAAGAATTTTCGTTGGGTTCTTCTTGATTTTGGAGCAAGACATCAACAGGCTTTAATTCAACTGTTGTTGAGACGTTAGAGCTCACTGTAAAGTTCTGCTCGATTAACATTTTTCTGCAACTATTCATTGCACGAGTTCTAACTACCGACAAACCAGCCTCCTGATTTTTAGCTTTTATCCAGAAAAACACCTGGATATTCACAAAATTTGAATCAAATCCCTGGATTTGTACAGAAGCTTCCGGTGTTGACAAAACACCCTTTGTAGCCTTTGTGGTTTCAAGAAGAAGATCAGCTGCTTTCTGCGAGTCATCTGCATAGTCGATACCAACAACAAAATTACCGCGCCGGAGTCCATCAAGTGTATAGTTGTGCAGAGGCCGGGTAAAAAGCTGTGCACTCGGTACAAAAACATCACAGCCTTCGGAGGTTCTAATATGTGTGTGGCGCAATTGAATGCCTTTTACCTGTCCCCTGATCCCTTCCGTTTCAATCACATCATCGGTTGTAAATGGCCTGCTGAATGCCAGGAAAAATCCGGCCAGGAAATTTTCTCCAATATCTTTAAAAGCAAATCCAAGCATGACGGCTGTGAGTCCACCCCCGGCCAGAAGGCTTGCAGCCAGAGTTTGATATCCGATCAGATTCAGAAAAACCACAAAAGCGACAAAAACACCAACAATTCGAATAAGTTTTCCAAAATAGTCGTGGTATGTTTCGGGAATGGAGCTTTTCTTTAAGAAACCTACTGTACCCTTTGCAATCCATTTACCAATCGTATAAACAATAATCGCAATAATAATGGCTATAATTAGCCTTGGCAGAAATGCTATTATGCGTTCATACTCATAAAGAAGAGCTTCTTGTATCGATTCAAACATCACACATATTTATTTATTACAAAAATCTTGAAATTATTAACAGTATCTTCAGTTTCAGTTTTTTGAAAAGAACTCCTCTTGCTATTAAAAATAGTTATTATTAAAAAAACATTTACTATATAAAATAGTGTAGACGAATACTAATAACAGAATTCTACACAAATATTCAATCTACTTCACATAGGCAAGATAGATGACCTGGGACGAAATTTTTAGCTACATCAAGGACATTGTAAACTTGACTCTTTTCCAGATTAAGGAAACGCCAGTCACCGTAATGTCCATTTTTATTTTTCTCATCCTCATCACCGGATTTATTGTCCTCGGTGTACTAGCCCGAAAATCGTTAAACCGGAAAATTCTTAGACGATTTAAGATCGATGAGGGTACTACCTATACACTCTCACGAATTTCTCAGTACACAATAATTACGATTGGTGCTCTGATCTCTTTCCAGTTTGTAGGCATTGATCTTAGCGGATTAGCTGTAATATTTGGATTACTATCCGTTGGCATTGGTTTTGGCCTGCAAAATGTGACCTCAAATTTTATCTCCGGATTGATCATCTTGTTCGAGCGTCCTATTACCGTTGGCGACCGTGTAACGGTCAATAATATTGAAGGCGATGTAACCGAAATAAATATCCGATCTACTAAAGTTCGAACAGTTAACAACATCTCCATTATTGTACCCAATTCGGAATTCGTATCTAAAGATGTGATCAACTATTCACACGGAGACCCAACCTATCGGCTGGATATCGATGTGGGGGTGTCATACGGATCTGATCTCGATACAGTTTTAAAATCACTTCAGGAGGTAGCAGATGAAAACAAATATGTTCTTTCCGAACCGAAATCGGAGGTTCATCTCATTGAATTCGGTGAGTCATCCTGGAATATGCAACTTCGGGCATGGATAGGAAACGTAAAAGATTATCCCCGTGTACGGAATGAGTTAAACAAGGCCGTCGTACGCAAGTTCAGAGAATATGGCGTCGAGATTCCATTTCCTCAGCGCGATCTGCATGTGAAGAGTTCGATCTCTTTACCCCATCATGAAGAGAAAAAAGAGGATGGAGAAAATTAGGCTTATCCAAATGCTAACTGGTTCAAGTTTGTAACTTGGACCTTCATCGCACAGGTTTTAAACTTACCTTAGTCAACAGATCCGCGAAGTCTTCGGAGACTTCGCGGATCTTGTAACAGCTTTACTCCCGCATCAACTTCTTATAGTGAATTCTCTCTGGGTGATATCTAGACCCAAGCCGTTCCTCTCGATTGTCCTCATATTCGGAATAGTTTCCTTCAAACCAGTAGGTCTGGCTGTCACCTTCAAACGCTAAAATGTGGGTTGCAATTCTGTCGAGGAACCACCTATCGTGAGAAATCACAACCACGCACCCGGCAAAATCGAGCAGGGCTTCTTCAAGTGCTCGAAGTGTGTGCACATCCAGGTCGTTGGTAGGCTCATCAAGCAGTAGAACATTTGCTCCCTCTTTCAACATTTTTGCAAGATGCACACGATTTCGCTCACCACCGGATATTTCGCTGCATTTTTTCTGTTGATCGCTTCCGCTGAAATTAAACCGAGCAACGTAGGCTCTGGAGTTGACTTCCCGATTTCCCAACTTAATCAAATCCTGTCCACCTGAGATCTCTTCCCAAATGGATTTATTTGGATCAAGCGGTCGCTTCTGATCGATATATCCCAACTCCACCGTACTTCCGGTTTCAAATGTTCCACTGTCGGGTTTCTCTTCACCGGTAATCATTTTGAAAAGCGTTGTTTTACCGGCACCATTCGGGCCAATCACCCCTACAATTCCTCCGGGTGGAAGTTTGAAATTCATCTCTTCAATCAACAAACGCTCGCCATATCCTTTAGAGACATGATCGGCTTCAATCACTTTATCGCCCAAACGCGGACCGGCGGGGATAAAGATCTCCATATCCTCACGCTTTTTACTTCGCTCTTCAGAAAGTAACTCCTCGTACTTATTAATTCGGGCTTTGCTCTTGGTCCGTCGACCCTTCGGATTCTGACGAATCCACTCCAACTCCTGCTGCAATGTTTTTTGCCGCTTGGATTCCTGCTTCTCCTCTGTTTTCAACCGCTGTTGTTTCTGCTCCAGCCATGAGCTGTAATTTCCTTCAAACGGGATGCCTTCGCCGCGATCCAGTTCCAGAATCCAGCCGGCAACATTATCCAGGAAGTAACGGTCGTGGGTGACGGCAATAACAGTTCCCTCATATCGATCGAGATGCTGTTCCAGCCAGGCCACGGATTCGGCGTCCAGGTGGTTGGTCGGCTCATCTAATAGCAATACATCCGGTTTTTTTAGAAGCAGTCGACACAACGCCACGCGCCGGGCTTCACCACCTGATAGAACTTCAACTGACGTATCTCCAGGAGGTGTTCGAAGAGCGTCCATCGCCTGTTCCAGTTTGCTGTCGATATCCCACGCATCCAGGTGATCAATCCGGCTTTGAAGTTTCTCCTGTTTTTCGATCAGTTTATCAAAGTCGGCTTCGGGATCGCTAAAGGCCGCATTTACTTTTTCATATTCATTGATCAGGTCGATCGTCTCTTGTACACCTTCCTGGACAATTTCTTTTACCGTTTTGGATGGATCCAATTTGGGTTCCTGAGGAAGTAATCCAAATGTCACTCCCTTTTGACGTGAGATATTTCCAAGATAATCTTCATCCTCTCCGGCGATGATGTGCAACAGCGTACTTTTTCCGGAACCGTTTGCCCCAAGCACACCAATTTTTGCTCCATAGAAAAAGGAGAGGTAGATATCGTTTAAAACTTTTTTGTTGGGCTTATAGACTTTGCTGACCCCAACCATCGAGAAAATTACTTTTTTATCGCTCACTGAGTAACTGACTTTAAAATGTTGAACCGATCAAATGTGATTAGGACGAAAGGTACGGAATGGATGGGAGATTTTTGAATATAGAGGAATGAAAATGTTTGGTGAATCTCCCTTTGAGGGAAACAGAGATTCTCAACGGTTCTTGAGAATCTCAGAGGGTAGTTAACGGCAATGAATATAGATCGGTCACTCCAGCGCACAAGTTACAACCTAGCGTCAGGGAGGGATGCATTTGATTTAACGATTTTAGAGAATTCCGATACTCGATTTAATGATTTAGATAACCCAGATCGGAAATATTTAAGTCCCAACTGGTGCAAGTGTTCAGCGAAGCGTCACTTGTGCCTTCCTGACTTCGACAGCAAATTATGGCTGATTCAATAAAAAAAGAGAAACATCGTGGGACAAGTTACAAACTTGCGCTAGTAAGTGTTCATTCGCTGAACGCTCATTTCACATTCCCCCCTTCGAATGGGGATTCTATCAAACCTCAATCGGCTCCAGTCTCTGCTCAATCATGTCTCGTTTTGATTCAAGAAAATCTGGCAGAAAGAGTTCTTTACCCATTTTCTCATCGCTGGAAGAGACGGACTGATATCCAGGTCCGTCGGTTGCCATTTCAAAAAGGACTCCGCCGGGTGTTTGAAAATAGACGGATTTGAAAACGTGCCGGTCAATTACATTTGTTGGGGATAATCTTTTGGCTATCACTTGTTGCCTGAAATCCTTCAACTCGTCCTCATCTTTTGCTCGAAAGGCGATGTGATGAACGGTTCCGCGCCCGGTTTTACCGTATTGAGAGCCATCTTCTTTTTCGAGAATTATTGAATGACCCAATGGGCTTTCGGTTTCAAATAAAATCTGATTCTCTTCTTCCGCGGTTTTTTCAAAGCCTAATATATCAGACAAGATCTTTGCTGTTTCATCTGTTTGTGAAAGCAGCAGATTTGCACCCCAAAATCCGCGGATCGCTTTGTCGAGTGGAACATCGGAATCTTTCCAGCCGGGCAAATCTTTAGATCGGTCATCTTCAACGATTTCCAGCTTCAATCCATCAGGATCTTTGAATGGAAGCACCATTTTCCCAAATCGCTGAATGGGTTCGTCCGCAGGAATCTTTAAATTATCAAATCGATCTTGCCAGTAAGGAATAGAGTTCATGGGCACAGAAAATGAAATTCGCTCGACTTCGCCCGTCCCTGTATTGGATTTCACAGCTCGTTTCCAAGGGAAAAATGTAATGCTCGATCCTGGTTCTCCTTCCGCATTGGCATAAAACAGATGGTATGTTCCGGGATCATCCTGGTTCACGGATTTCAGCACCATTCTTAAACCCAGTTTTTTTACATAAAAATTTACATTGATTTGGGCGTCGCCTGAAATAATAGAAATATGATGTATACCTTTGTTATCGCGTTTCATAAAATTTTGGTTTTACTTTTTCTAATTGTTTAATGTTAAACTAATTTTAACATATAACAGTTCCACAAGCCAACACCAACCATATTATCCAATTGATTGATTATCGCTATTCATGAAGTTTAGAACCTTTACACTTATATTTAAGGACCCAACGTTAATTTATCCAGACGCAATAATAGCCAATGTATATAAAACGATTTGCAACTGCAGTACTCCTAACTATTCTAAGCTTCTCTCCCCTGTTTGCCCAGGTCGATACATTAAATGTATATCAATGGTTAACCCTTGGACCGGTTGAAACTCAACTTCCGGTCTATCACGATCAAGAGAATATCAACAATCAAACATTTTCACTCTCTGACCTTTTGGATGTTGAACCGATTGATGTCGTCAACTGGCGGCCCCGGGAAGGAAGTACGGTGGAATGGTCTCAAGTCAAAGAACTTGAATGGAAATCTCATCAATCCGAAATTCTTGAGTTAGAAAGAGGTGGTAATAATCCGCAGAATTACTGGTCCTCTTTTTACTTATCAACCAACCGATTTACGGAAGCAACTTTGGTTCTAAAGAGCCATCATCCATTTAAGCTATTTGTGAATGGAGCAGAAATGGCAAGTAAAACAACGAGTGAGAAGGACGGTACAGAAGCTGCCTCACATTCAGAGAAGTTGACACTTAGACAGGGAAAGCACCACATTTTGGTTCGCTCTTTATCTGATCCCGAGAACAGCTCAAATTTTACACTATCAGCTTCAGTTGCTTCGAATGTACCACTCACTCTTTCTCTGACTCCCAAACAACCGTTGGATTTAGAAACCTTATCAAATCGGCCATCGGTGAGCAACCTTGGTATTAATGCTGATGGATCTCTTGCCGCAATCCAATTTCATAAACCGGCTCCGCCTGATGGCACCGGTGATTCGTGGCTCGAAATTCTTGAAACCGAAACGGGTGAGCTCTATCGTGAATTTAAAGGCGTTGAAAATTTCGGGGGCCTCGAGTGGGCACCGGAGGGCATAAAATTTACATATACAGAAACTGAAGAAGGCAAAACATCACTTTGGCTTTCGGACCTGAAGACCGGATCCCAGCAACGACTTTTGGAAGACATTGAGAATTTTGACAGTTATGAATGGGCGCCGGATGGCACATTTATTATATATTCAATTTCTGAACAAGCGGAATCGGACGAGTCCGGAGTGGAACTGTTGGGAGATATGGAAGCTCGTCGCCCCGGATTTGATACCCGAAATTTCCTGTACAAGTTGAATGTGCCCGATGGAACCATACAAAGATTAACAGCTGGAAGCCTCACAACCTCTCTTCTTGATATCAGTCCAGACGGATCAAAGCTTCTTTATTCGCGAAGTCATATCGATTATTCGCAAAGGCCTTATAATGTAACTGAATATAAACTTCTTGACCTGGAAACACTGGAAACGGATTCACTTTTCTCTGCGGGATTTGGAGGAAGTGGTCAGTTTTCTCCCGATGGCGAAAGTATTCTATTTATTGGTGGCCCCTCCTTGTTTGGGGATATCGGAATCAACATACCTGAGGAAACCATCCCAAATGATTATGATAACCAAGCATTCTTGTATGACATTGATACTACCGACGTGACCCCGATCACACGAGAATTTGCACCTTCAATAGACAGCGCGATTTGGGGAGAAAACGATAATACGATCTACTTTCTAACAACGGACCGTTCGTTTAATACCCTCTACGAATACAATGTGAGAAGGTCTCAGTTCACCAAATTATCCACCAAACTGGATGTCGTTTCAGATGTGGATATATCTAACGATGGACGTGTTGCCGTTTATTCAGGAACAGGAATTTCTCAGCCCGTACAGGTTTATACTCATGATCTTGAAAGAGATGAATCGAGTTTACTGCGATATCCCGGTGAAAAGCATTTTTCAAATGTAGAATTTGGTAAACATGAAACATGGACATTTACAAATGAGCGCGGAACAGAAATTGACGGTGTGATTTACTATCCGCCAAATTTTGATCCAGACCAAAAATATCCTGTAATCTCGTATTACTATGGCGGGACGGTTCCGGTCAATCGGGCGTTTGGAGGACGTTATCCAAAAGAGTTATATGCTGCGATGGAGTACATTGTTTATGTGATGCAACCGAGTGGTGCCATTGGCTATGGACAGGAGTTCTCAGCACTCCATGTAAATGACTGGGGTAAAATTGTAGCTGATGAAATCATTTATGGCGTAAATGAATTCCTGAATGAACACGATTTCGCTGATCGTGAAAATGTTGGAGCTATCGGGGCATCCTATGGTGGATTTATGACGATGCTCCTGATGACAGAAACCGATATGTTTACCGCTGCCGTGAGTCATGCAGGAATCAGCAATCTTGCAAGTTACTGGGGGGTCGGATATTGGGGATTC
>Ga0102943_1002683_pt1 | contig 10264 bp, 7 predicted proteins | sample SalPonC_black_MG_FD_78174 | JGI IMG/M metagenome (GOLD analysis project Ga0102943, IMG submission 78174) | Salt pond soil microbial communities from South San Francisco under conditions of wetland restoration - Salt Pond MetaG... | ecosystem: Environmental > Aquatic > Marine > Intertidal zone >...
GAAAACCAACAATTGAATTATGAAAGAGTCACAGTTCGGCTGAGGGAAGTCTTAGTTGTATTGTATCTGTTTGTAGGGGAAATAGAATATGCTTTAAAATGGATAGGGCTTAAAGACCAAAAGGTAGTTGATCAAATGCTGACAGGGGAGGGAGCGGAGAAGCTTGGCACTACCAGGCAACTGTTGGAGGATTTCAAAAATCTATTGTCAAGAGAGGCAGAGGGTGGCTGGAAAAAGGGAAAAGGTTTAAAAACTGATAGAATTGTACAGGACCTGGACTATATTCTGAGGGACAGTAAAGAGAATGAGGTACTTGTCCCTGTGGTTGAGACCTTTGAATCAACTGAAGGTGAAGAGAAAGTATACGGTCGGTTACGGCGTCTGAAGGTAACCGTAAATGGAGAAACCAATCTGGAACGTGATCATATTGTTCGCCGGTATAATGTTGTTGGTGTTGAAAAACCGATGTGGCTTGAAGATTTGAGCGTCTCCCTCGCTGCGAGAAAGTTGCTTGAACAATTCTCTCCTGGGAAAGTGATCAACAATTATAAAGGTGAAATCTATTACGAATTTTCGGGTGCGTTGCATCAGGGAAACTCCTCAAACGCCGCAACCGCAGCCTTGTGGTTTACGGGCCTTCAGAATAAATCTGACCTACGGGAACGGTATCAATTAAACAGAGATGTAGTGATTACGGGTAATATAGATGAGAATGGTACGCTACTTCCGGTCTCTGAAAATAGTATTCGTGCCAAAATATGTGCTGCATATTTTTCCTGGGCAACTACGGTGATTGCACCGGCATCGCAGGCAGAACTGTTTAGGAGAGAACTCGAAGAGCTGAGAAAAACGTATCCCCGTAAGCAGCTCACTCTTTTTAGCACTGAAAGCCTCTATGAACTGTTTTATGACAGAAGAATATCCACACACTTGAATCCATCCAAAGTTCGGTATGCAGCAGGTCGAATGTGGGACAAAAAGTTTGAGACAGCAGGGTTAGGGATGGTTCTTGTGCTGTCAATGATCGTTTTTCGGCTTGTTTATGGGCCAGTGGACAAGAATCCTGTTCTTTATGAGTTCAAGGGTGAAATACTAAGGGTATTAAATCAGGGCGGGACTTTTATTGAGGAAATCCACGTGGGAGAAGCAACTGTGAGAGGTGTGGAGAGCATATATAGATACGACATCGTAGATTTTACAGACGTAACCGGAAATGGAGTGAATGAAATTATTTGGGGAGAACTTTCTCCGAATTCAACAGGGAAAGTTTCAATGAAGGAAGTGAACAAATACGCTAAAAGCTGGGAGAAGGAGATTCATTATAATCTTACTTATCCCAACAAACCTTATGTATTTGAAAGCAATTACAAACCCCGCAAAATCGTTGCAGGCGATCTAAACAATAACGGTGAAATAAATTTGCTAATAAATTCGTCTCACAGTCCCTATTTTCCCAGCGTACTCTCTCTTAGAAATGCTTTGACAGGGGAGGAAATTTCACATTTTGTACATCCCGGCCGGATATTGGATTTCACACTGCTGGATATGACGGGTGATGGCAGACTGGAAGTCGTTATATGTGGCATCAACAACGCTTATGATCAGGCATTCCTGGCAATTTTAGATATTGATAATATCCGGGACTTTGGCCCTTCAACTGAAGAATACTCACTGGAAGGTTATACCACAGCAGATATGCTCTCTTACATCCTGTTTCCCAAAACCAAAGTGGCAAATTCTATAACTACAAATGTTCCTTACAACCAGGCAGAAAGAGTTCATTTTATTGAAGATTATGGATTATTGCAGGTCTTTATAAGTGATTTTCAAAATTATGATGGAAACAATGAGTTCCAAAGAATTGAGAGAGCCCCGATTTACGTTTATATGAATGAGGATCTTTCAATACATGGAATCGGTACATCAGATGAGTACGATATGACAGCTGAATACCTCTTTAATAACGGGATAATTGATCGATTTCCCGATCATGAATACTTTAAAGAATATCAGAGATCGTTTTTATATTGGAATGGAGAGGAGTTTATAAAAAACGAAGAAAATCTGGACTTGCTTAATTTAAATAGCAGCGAAAGATAAAATCATTTTCCACTTCGGTTTAAAAAAGAGAGATCCTGCTGAAACTTGCATCTTGAAGCCCTTTTAACGGTGTATACTTGTAAATGAACCAGAATTAATCCATTCTCGCCCTGCTTTGAGGAATCCCGGGAAGCCTGATCGTATCGAAGCGATTTGTGATGACTTCATCCTCTTCCGGCAGATAGATCGTATTTTCGACGGTTCGGTTGATGTACATCAAATCGTAATAGGTGGTGTCTGCAACAATGGTGGAATCACTGTATAAAACATACATCATATCATGAACCCCGATGCTGTCGGGTGTGGCGGGAGGTCGCGGTGTAAACGAAAAAGCTTCTCTTTCGTAATCCCACATTTGAAAGGTAAAGCCCTGTTGATCTCTTTCCAGGCGCAGGCTTATGGGCAATGCATCGTAATTTCTGTTCAGGGATTCGAGCAGATCTGAAAGGATGGAATTTTGAACAAGGTCCATCATTTGCTCCTCAGAAATTAAATCTAAATCGAGCGTATCTGCTCCTTCAGGGTAGAAATAATCTGCAGATAGTTCGTTACTGGCATCACGCTGCTGCTCTTCAAAATTCCAGCTGCGCATGATCTCGGCGATATCGGGGTCGGGCTGTTCGATGATGTACATGTTCATTGACGGGTGAATTACAAGCATATCATCTGGGCCAAAACCATTGTTCGTAATGTCTATAACTTCTATACGCTCAACGTCAACTGGATCATCCGGCAGCAACAGGGCATCAAGTAGCTCCTGGATAGATCCGCTATCGATAATTTCTGCAGTAGGCCTGAAAATTTGGGATACATCTGCATTCTCAGCGAGATTTTGACCTGTAAGTGATGATGTGAACACTGAAATAAGCATGATGGCTACAAAATTTGCTGTTATAACTTTTTGAAAAATATATTTCATATTACATACGATAATTTTCATAATTCACTCCATAGTTGTCGGTAATACCTGGCTTGATTTAAATTGCCATCACGCCGGTAAAGATCAGTAAGGAGACTGTAGAGAGCCTTTGTATCATTTTCGTTCAGCAGGTTAATCTCTTCTTCTGCCTCCTGTGCATGCCGGATCGCCTCCGGAATGTTATTTTTTAGAAGATCCGCTATCTGTAAATTGGCTCTTGCGCTGTACTGCCCCTTTACTTTGGTACTTTGCCTGAAATATTTTAAAGCAGTACGACGGTCTCGTTCTCTTAAGTGCCGCTGTCCAATGTTAAAACAGATAAGCCCGTAATCGCTGAAATATTGATTATAGGTTGAATCAGCGGGCATTCCATTTTCCTGAGTGGGGGTTCGGTTCACAAGCTGCATCAGGCGATCCGCAGCCGTTTCATCTTTTTCCAGTTCATACTCGACAACGGCAAGACGCCAGTCAATTTCATCTCGCGCATTCTGTGTTTGAAGAGATCGTTTCAGCTCCTTGAATCCAATTTCAGCTTCCGAAAGCCGTCCGGAATTTACGAGCGTGACAATTGAATCCCTTGCAAAACTGGCTGTGATGTTGCCTTCATCCCAATTGATGAATTCGATTTCCGCTTCTGCAAACCCTTTCTCTTCTTCGGTGGGGGCGAGCTCTTTTGCGAGTTCAAATGCCCGCAGCGCTTCTGATGCCTGAAGGTAATAAGTTAAAGCTTCACCTTCATAATATGCGTAAAGAAACAGGTCCGACGAATCCTGTTCCGATATATGTCCGTTTTCAAAATAGTAGTCGGTGAGCGTTGAGATCTCCTCTTTCACTTCACGCGCTAAACTGAAGTTTTCGGCAGCTTTTGGATAATTTCCGACAGCTGCATAATTGTCCCCAAGTACTTCATAGAAAAGCGGCTCTCCTTTTTCAATTCTGATAAGCTTCTCTAGAACATCAATCGCATTTTGAAACTCCTGATTATTTTGTAGACGGGTTGCTTTAATTTCATACAATTGAGCTAAATAATATCGTGTTTCGCCTTCGAAAGGGTTAAGCGTTACAGATTCCTCCATAGCTGCGATCGCATTATTCAGATATTCAGCTTGGCGTCTCTGCAGCTCCTGAGAAGGTAAATTTGAAGATGCCCCCAGATTATTCAATTCAATGTAAAATTCAGCACCCCTGTTGAACGTCCGGATAGACTCTAATGAATCCTCTTCAGAAACAAAGTACTCATCTGGATTGTTGAGTGTCAGATAGTACCACACTGTGTCACTTGATGCCCTGTATGCCTCTGCATCCATTTTAAGTTGTTCTGCACGCTGCTCTTCTTCATATGAAACAAAGGAGCTGTCTGCGATCTGTTCAGCTTCAGCTGCAGTAACGCTGTCAACCCCTGCCGGAATAAATAGAGTAGACTCTTCAGGCTGGTGGCTATCCCGTGGAGTTTCGAGTGTGCCGTAGGAAGATGATGTGGCACATGCTGTAGCGAGCAGAAAATATGTGATGATTAACAGATAATGAATTTTCATAGTAGTCTTTCAGTTTATATTGCGATATTGTGTGATCATTGTTCATATTCATCTTTCACTGACTCCCACCAGCTCAGAAATATTCCGTAAAATTCTTCTGTCTGGCTGATTCCCGCATCTCTCATCTGAGAGTCGATCTCAGCAATTTCACCATTCTGAAATCCTACACCTCCAACGCGCAATTGGTTGGACTCCCCACGAAATCCGCGATCGACAAGGTAGGTGGCGTCTTCATTTTCCACCAGAATAATCCTGACTTCAAATCGCTCCTCATTCACCATCAGGAGCAGATCGAACTGACGACCCTCAATAAAGAAGGGAACCCTGGAGGTAAGTTGATTTTGATCAAACTGGCCGCTGCTCATAAGGCGTTCCGCAGGTACAGGAAGGTCACGCGGATTGTCTTTCATCCAATCAAGGAGGGCATTGTAGTCGATATCACTATAATCTTCACCAAATTCATCAAGGCTTTTCATGCCAACTTCAACGCCGGTCAGATCCGTGCCTCTTCCAGTCGGACCGCCAAGACGGCTTCCGGTTCCGCCACCAGCCAATCCTCCTGAATTGTCGCTCAGATTTAATTCACTATCCATGGTTAGTCCTGATCCGGCACCTGTCTCACCGTCACTGCCAGGCGTTCGCCTGTTGGCCCTGGGTGATCTCATTCCGCGATCAGAAAGTGTCTGTAGTCCCCCCATTTGAGCCATTTCTGAATCCTCAATTCGCAGGGAGCGGGATTCTGTTGGCTGAGACTGTTGCTGTGAAGCCGGCTGGCGCGTATCTCGTTGAACGGACAGATCCACTTTTACACCTTCGGGTAACACTTCACTCATATCAATCCTGCGGGGGGCTTCAGGAGGCAATTCCTCAACGGTTTCTTCGGCGGCTTCTTCAACTTCCGGTTGTTCAGCCTCCTCCATTTCTGGCTCGGGTTGAGGTGTAACTCGTGTGATATTTAACTGGCTGATCTCCCGTATGTAATCCCGGGCCGATTCAGCTTCCTTTACTTCCATAAACGCAAGCACCAGGTAACCAAATAGGCAGATTAAGATTGTTACGATCGCTGATACGTAATTCTTTTTCGGACTGCTCTGTTTTTCAGGAATAATCATCTATAGCCGGAGCGTTTCTTCGTTGACATTTTTCGGGATTCCCAGCTTATCACAAAGATCGAGTACATTTATGAAAGTCTGCATCTGGACTTCAGCGCTCAATTCCAAAAGGGCAAGGGGAGAGATACCTCTGGAGCGGAGGTTATTTCTGTACTGATACAGCCCATCTTCAAGTTCATCAATCGATCCAAACACACCTACCAAAGTTTCCGATTCTACTTCAGAAACCCGCAAATTTGTCGCTGATTCAACTTCAATTGTTATCACCAATGGCTGTCGATTTTCAGGGGGCTCACCGGGATCACTTCCCGGCAGTTCAATTTGGGATCGAACGGTGATATCACTGATAATGATAAATCCGAACAGAAGGATTAACCCGATGTCGATAAATCGTATTAAGAATGAGTTATTCTTCATGGTTGTTTTATCTGCTTATGAGTCGTACATCAATCGCTTTTTTCACACCAACCTCATCACATATCCTTGCGGCTTCTATGGTGTAACTTGCCTGTGTATCGTAGTTAGCCCTGATTCGTACTTTCGCCATTTCACCATATCGGTTTTGATGCCGCTGAATATAGTTTTTGAGATCATCAGAGGAGCTGAGACTTACGTTATCCCGTTCATCGAAATAGGTGCCTTCCGGCGTGATTCCAATGTAGATCACGTCAAATAGTTCAGCTTCCGACTGTTCTGTTTCCGTACTGCTGGGCAGAATGACCTGAGAATCTTCATCGATATCAGAGATCACGATAAAGCCAAACAGCAAAATCAAAACGACATCCACGAATCGTAAAAGGTAGCTTCCCTGTTTCATACCGTAACTTCCTGTCCAACAGCCTGGAATTTCTTGTTGATTTTATAGTCGTCCAGATCTACATCCACGGCGTTAAACCCGGGCTCATCTCCAAGAGTAAAACCTGTTTTCACACGCCCATCATGGTTGGTTTTTTGAGTCAGGCTTTTCTTGCCATTGTCAAACATTCCGTTGCCCATCGTAACTTTCATGGTCACAGATACCTCTTTTACCGGGTTGCCAAACGTATCATGAACAACTGCAACAATCGGTTTCTTTATGGGATTACCCGTTGCTACGGCCTGGTGATTGTTCAATATTTTTAGTTCCTCCGGCTCTGCAGCTTGAACTTCTACCGGGATCTCTTTTTTGACTTGGTGGTATTTTTTATCGGACACTCGAACGCCTGCTTTCTGTTTGCCTGTCTTTTTGTGGAGCAGCCAGTTGAAGGTAAACTTCCCTTCTTTATCAGTTTTAAAGGAATTATTACCGGGCTTGCCATTTACTTTTCCGGCATGCATCAACACAACCTCAACTTCTTCGTTCGCTATCGGTTCTCCATTAGTCCCCATGAGCTGCATCTCAATATTTTTGATCTCCTCTCCTGCAGAATATTTCTTATTCAGGTCAGTTTTTTGTAGGATTTTATCTGGATTGTTTTCCGGTTGTGGCTCAATCTTTGGCTTAGGAACTGATGGTTTGTTTTTGGCAGGAGTACTACTTTCGCTCTCGGAAATCTTGTTTCGGATCTCATCTGAAGCTTTCGAGTTATTGTTCAGATTATTTCCGGCTGAGTTTAACGTTGTTCTTGTAGGCGGGGCGTCCGTCGAGTCTGGATTATCTGAAAGTTCGATCAGTCTGAATCGCATCTCATCCGCCTTATCAGTAACCCTTTCCAGACGTTTGGAGAAAAAACCTTCGGTAAGTGTTGATGCAAAGTTGAGAATGATACTGACAATAAGTCCCAGAAGAGTTGACATCAGAGCAAGTCCCATTCCGGCAAGGATAGTCTCTTTTTCAAGGCTGCCGGAATAAAAAACGACAAACATTCCCCAGACAGTCCCCAACAGGCCAAGAGCTCCGGCAGTATCGGAAAGGAAATCGATGCGGTTCTTAAAAGAATTAAAGTTGTTCTGCTGCAGCTGGCTGTAATTCGATATTTCGTCATGCAGGTAATCGGCATTTTTATTGGTTTGGAAAACGTTTATTAGTTTTGCCATCACCCTTGAAAGCATATGATCGGTCTGGCGTTCAAGAGTTCGGACCATCTGCTTCAGGTTTAGATCCGGGAAGGGTGTATTCATCAGAGAGGTTGATTTCTTACTGTCTCTGTAAAGTTCAAAAACTTTTAAACTGATAAGGAAAAGACCCACCATTAGTATTGCAAATATCGGGTATCGAATGTTTCCCGCTTGCCCCACGAGGTTCCACATGCTTGAGGATTCTAGCAGATCCTCTTCACCATCCACAACTTGTGTTGTATCCGTAGTGTCAGTTGCAATCTGAACGGTGGCAAACGCGTTATTCTGAGCAACCGTTAAAGGTATGATGAGTGCAAGAATTAAAATTAGATAGTGCTTTTTCATAACAGCTTTAATTGTTTTTAAGAATGATATCGATTGAATCGGGGTCGGTAAGGATTTTTTGAACATCCTTAGTGATATCGATCGAGATTTTTCGATGAATTTTTTGAACATAGAGACTTCTGGTGTTCGATTGGTACTCGTTACCGTCAGCAGAATTCCAAATCAGTTTATACCTGTAAACGCCGGGTTCAATGAGTTCTCCATTATCCAGTGTCCAGTCCCATTCAATAGTTTCCGGAATAGTTGAACCACCCCTTATTTCATGAACCTGATTTTCATCCCGGTCTGATATTTCCAGAACCCAGTTGCGGATCTGTACCGGATGAGTATTTACAGTTTGAATTCTCGCAACAATCGGGTCCATTTCGGTAAGATTTTCACTTCGAATGCTATTCAGGCTTACGGGAGTATCATAACGAATAGAATCTCTTCTGTTAGGAAGCGTAAATTGTTCTACTATCAAGGGTTTTCCAGTTCTATCCCGTAGTTCATTTCTAAGACCGGCTGCCCTGATTTCGTTGCCTTGATTCGCCTTAATTTTTAAAGAGTCAATTTGTTCACTGCCCAAAAGTGATGTCACAAAATTGAGTGCTTCTCTGTACTGTTGCGAGACAGAAGGGTTCATCGCAACTGTTTCCGGTAGCGGTGCCTCAGGTGGTGTCATCTCCGTTGAATAAGGAGCACTATCTTCTCGTGGGTCATCTCCAAGATCACCAATGTCGTATTCTGACAAGGATGAAAGATCATCCATCGATATAGTCTCTTCATCAATTTCTCTGATGATCTCTTTTTCGTGATAGATTACATGATCCGTTTGCGAACTCAGAAAAATATCGCCCGGTATTATTGGTTCCGGGGTTTGCCGGTCAAAAGATGGAAAAGAAGGAGGTATCGACTGTTTGTCGGGAAGACTCGGAATTTTGTTGAACTCATACACTACAGAGAACATGTGAGTACCACTTGAATTTCCCGAAAACTCTTTGATAGGCAGTTCAAACTGGTAGTTTACGCTATAGCCGCGTCCGATATGTGCCTGCCCTTCCAGGTACGTATTATTAAAATTTGTATTTGCTCCGCTGCGAACATAAAATCCCCGGCTCGAGAATAACTCAGCATGCAGGAAGCTTTCCAGTCCGTACTGTCCGTGAACCAATTCGAAGGTTCCTTTCAACAGTCCAAAGCGGTAGCTGGCTCCTCCAAAGAACTCTCTTGCCTGTGAGGCATCATCAGAAGTGAGTGAGATATTGGGTTCATTTAGATTGCGAACTCCGGCAGCTATCTCTACATCCCTGAGAGGGCGATAATAAACCCCGGCTGATGAATTAAACGTAAATTTAGAGTATCCACCCTCAAATACCGGATCATCAAAATCAAACCCCACAAAATTGTCGCTGTTGTAGCCTAAATGATAGAGTGAAAGACTTGCACCCACCGAAAGATTATTTAGTATACGGTAGGATGTCCCAATCCCGGTTTGACTCCGGCTGAAAATCGGGCTGTCGAAATACTGAATATTTGCACCGCCTCCAAACTTAGAGCCGTACAAGCGGGGAAATAAGACAGAAAAATACCCCTGTCTGTAACCAATCCCTGATTCATCAAAAAAACCAAGATGGTAGCCTTTCAGCCCAAGAGCGATTTGGGAATTTTGGAATGACATGATTGCAGGATTCGAAAATACGGACTTACTGTCCATAGTTCCTGTAGAAGGGCCGAGCAGCAGGTCCTGACCCGATGCAGAAAGGGCCGGAAAGATGAAAAGAGTAACGAGAAGTATGAGTTTTTTTATGCAGTTCATCCTAATATCTGTTTAAAGCGCAAGTGTGATAGAGCCTCTGCCCAGCAGTTGATTGTTTTCTTCAATGACATACAGGTAGACACCCGGACTCAAAGTATTTCCGCTACTGTCTCTTCCGTTCCACGATATTGAGCCGCTGCTTATGTTTTGCAGTGTATGAACCAATCGCCCGTTAAAACTGAAGATTCGTACAGTAGGGTTTGATGCTGTCCCGAGTTGTGAGAAATCGAAATCTACCTGATCGTTGTACCCATCGCTGTTGGGAGTGAATGGATTCGGTGATACGACGAGATTGCCCCTGCGTATCTGTATGGTTGTGGAAACGGTGTTGTTTTCAGTGGTTGATTCATCAATTTCATCTTCCGGATCTACCACGAACTGGACCGTGTTTTCGCCTTCACTGTTAAAGGCGTGCTCA
>Ga0102943_1002685_pt1 | contig 10258 bp, 9 predicted proteins | sample SalPonC_black_MG_FD_78174 | JGI IMG/M metagenome (GOLD analysis project Ga0102943, IMG submission 78174) | Salt pond soil microbial communities from South San Francisco under conditions of wetland restoration - Salt Pond MetaG... | ecosystem: Environmental > Aquatic > Marine > Intertidal zone >...
GACCGATCCGCCGCCGGGCACCCAAATCGGCGGGTGTGGCTTTTGAATAGGCCGCGGCCAAATATTGACATAGCGCTGTTGGTTGAACCGCCCGTTGAAGGCAAACGTTTCCTGCTCGGTCCATGCCTTCACGATCAGGTCGTGCGCCTCGTGATAGCGTTGGCGCAGCATCGACGGATTCTGGCCAAAGGCGTAACAGGTGTCCATCGGCGAACCGACCGGGAAGCCGGCAATCAGCCGGCCACCCGAAATACAGTCCAGCATCGCAAACTCTTCCGCCACACGCGTCGGCGGATTGTAGAGGGCAATAGAGTTGCCCATGACGCAGAGTTTGGTGTCGGTGGTCCGCCGGGCGAGGGACGAGGCGATCAGGTTGGGCGACGGCATGAGACCGTAGCCGTTCGAATGGTGTTCGTTCATACAAACGGCATCAAACCCACAATCGGCTGCGAACTCGAGCTCATCCATGAAGTCGTTATACATGTGATGAGCGCGTTCGGGCTTGAACAGCGAAGAGTGGATGTCGACCCAAACGGAGGGATGGTTCTCACGGAAGTCGTCTGGCAACTCCGTATAGGGCATGAGGTGGAACCACATCAGTTTCATGATCGGCGTTTCCTATGAATTCCACTGGCTTCCGCGACGTGTGCACGGCTTATGGCCAAAATTTTAGGGCAATCATAAGGCGGACGCAAACAGGCTGGCAGCAATCGATCAGCTGCCGGTACGTACTTTATGGGCAAAATACTTTGACGCGGATGTCATGCCATCCCATGTGTACCGTAACTTTCGCATCGGCGAAAGGTAATTGAGCGGGAGAATTCATCATGGCAAACGAGGATCAAGCCAAAGGCGTCGGCAAGAAAATCCAGGGCGTTATCAAGGAAGCGGTCGCGAAAATCACTGGAGATAAATCACGTGAGCGCGAGGGCCAGGGCGATCAAGTTGAGGGCGAAGCGCAAAAGCAAAAAGGAGACGTCAAAGACAAGCTTTGATCGATCGGGCGCCAGCCTTCTTGGTCCGGGGCTATGCGGTTTGACAAGCAGCGCGCTTTAAACCGGCAGTGCTCCATGCGCCGGACAGACAGCGGCAATCACGACAGCGTATCATCAGCGCGGCGCGTTCGGCTGGACTTTTCCTTATTCGGCGGGCCACGTGGCCGAATGGACGGTACCGCCCGGCTCCGGCAGGGAAGGGGGAACGGCAATACCAGGCTGAATCCGCCGCGCATCGGCCTCGTCAAGCAGTTTGCGATGCCAAGAGGTGAGAACCATGTGCCCAAGCCATGGCACAGAAGCCGGATCGGCTTCGCTGAACGGAGTGCCGAGCGCGGGATCAGCACCCAAACCGGAAAAGACCGCTTTGCGCGTCTCCCATCCCGCGATAAGGGCGAGCACCAGAAGAGTGTAGCCGGGTTGCCGGCGGAACAAGGATATAAACGTTTTCAGCGACTCCGCGGGCCGCCCATCCCGCAGCAGATGAAGACAGTACCCGGCAGTCCGGGCTCGTCCCAGGCGGAATACCCAGGCCGGAATGTCGGCGGTCGAATGTTCGATCAGTTCCAATGCCTTCAAATTCGACTTGGCTGAGCGAAGATGGTCCAGTGACATATTATCCTGATGCATGCGATAGCCGACGAGAGCCTCCTGCACGCAGCCGGCCGGGCCGAGCGTAGAAAGCTGGAGTTGTAGCAGCAGGTCTTCGGAGCCTTGGACACCCCAATCCCGCAACCGGGGGTCGTGGCCGCCGAAACGGCGCGCCAACCCGGTGGGAACCATGATGCTGCTGACATTGCTGAAGAAGTTCGTCGCGATCTGCCGGCAAATCATGTGTCCGGAAATATCGGCTAAAGTCCGAAAATTGGGGATGATTCGATCGTTTTCATCGACCAGCCGATAACCAGTATAGACAAAGCTCAACGGCGTCTTTGCCCGCTGAAATACCTGAAGTTGTTTCTCTATTTTGGTCGGATGCCATAGGTCATCTGCATCGATCCAGGTGATGTATTTTCCGGACGCGTGCCGGAGCCCCACATTCCTGGCTGCGGCCACGCCGCTGTTTTCCTGCCGGACGATCTGAAACCGCCGGTCTTGGGCCGCAAAGATCTTAGCAAGCTCGAACGTGGCGTCGGCGGACCCGTCGTCAACGATGAAGACTTCAATGTCGGAATGGGTTTGCGCTTGCACGCTACGAAGCGTGCGCTCCAGCGTGACGGAGGCGTTGTATGCGGGAACTGCGACGGTAATCAGCGCCATGTCATTTACACTCTGCCGCCATCAACTTCCGGTTACGCGGCGAGACAATAAACAGACCGCCCCGCGTGCTGCATGCTGCTCGGGATCTGGGGCCATCTTTCCAAGATCGGCGCCCGCAATGCACTGAAATACATGACGCCTATAAGCATCGAAGCGGCAGATTTCTCAGCGGCGATTTCGATGAGCTTCTCTGCAATAAAATCCGTTCCATTAAGCGGTTCCTCAAAATCTCGGCAAAATAGCTTGCACACCCTAGCCGTCGCTGCACCTTACCAAGATACAGTTTGAGACATAACTAAGTAAGCATGCGCGTCACCAGAACCTTCCGTCTTTCGATACAAATATACGGGCACGGCATACAACAAGCATGTGGAAAACAGTCGCGCATTTTACAGGAGCAGGAGAAACCTTGTCTGAGAGTGACTCTCATCTCGATCAATTCATGTTAGAAAAGCCGCGGGGTTATTTTACCGCCGCGAAGCTAGGCACCCAGGGCTTGATTGAGCAGCTTTTCGAAGCGGTCTCCAGAGATGTTGGGGACTTGAATGCGGGGTATTCGGAAACGATGGCTCCGATGTGTGGCGAGGCCGAAGCGGCTGCATCCCGCATCCGTGTAACCCGCCGCAGCAATTTGACCGCCCGTTTGTTCTCCGAAGCGCCCAAACGGGTAGGCGAAGCTGGAGACCTCCTGCCCTGTCAGCTTACGGAGTGTCTCGCGGCTCTTACGGATTTCTTCCGCCCCGGTTGCCGGCACCACTTGCCCAAGGTCCGGATGAGTGACTGTGTGCCCGCCGATCTCGATCAATGGCGATTTTGCCAAACGGTCCAACTCAGCCTGATTGACCGGGCGAGCGAGATCCGCTTCCGGCGGCGTTGGGGGTACGCCCGCCCATTCGGCCAATTGCGCCAGCGGTTGCTCACGCTGGCAGGGATTGAGCGCTGCCATAAACGCCCAGACGTTCAGAAACGCGCGCTGTCGGGCATCCCGAGGCGGCTCGAAATCCGCTGCCCATCTTGCCGCTCTCCGCAAGGACTTTTGGTCGTACTGACCGCTCGTCCCAAGATGCCAGGACTGGCGCTGCTCGCCAGCCGAAAGCGTCAACGTTGCGGGAAGTGCCGGCTTTTCCAGGAAGACGCGGTTCAGGAAATCCCACCAGAAGGCGTCCGGTTTGCCAACGGCCCCGCTAACGACGTAGACCGTGGCAGGGACCTGTTCGCGTTCGAGGATCGGCAAGGCCGTTCGAACGTTATCAACATAGCCGTCATCGAATGTTACCGTGATCGCATTCTCTGGTTTGCCCGGCTGATACAGCCATTTCGACAGTTCGCTTAAAGGCCGTGCTTCGCGCCGGCGCCTAATGATGGCCATGTGCGCTGCAAAGTTCTCGGGGCTGACCGCCATTTGCCACGGGTCGGAGGCCGGGTCCGCCACGCGATGATAAAGAAGGATCGCGCCCCGCCGGACCCGGCTGGTCCGCAGGCGCTCTTTCCGTCGGTCGATCGCTTCCTGAAGAGGCCGTAAAGGCTGGGAAAGCATTGAAGAATCTCCCCGCTACTCGTCGACGGCAGAACCGGGCTGCATGGCCTTCTTTGCCGACACGCCGATCAACATCTGGTAATCGGGATCATTCACTTCGAGCTCGGCGCGGGTCAGTTCTTCCATCGCCAAACCCTGCAGGAAAGAGATGGTGGAAAGGACATTGCCGAAACTTTCTGCTTTAACTTGCCCGCCCTCAAACACGTCTTCGAAGATTCGTTGGGCTGAGCTCTGAGTAAAGCCCCAATGCCAAGTGCTGCGCCAGTCGGGGTCCGCAATTTGGGTGAGACCTGCCATCGTCACCAACACGGTGCCGCCAGGCTTCAGCGCCCGGTGTAGCGTCTCGACGACGGCATTGTAGTCGTAAATTACCATTAATGTTTGCGTAATGATGGCACAATCGAATGTATTCGAGGGAATCTGCGGCGCATCCGTCAGGTCAGCAACAATCGTTACCGGCGGGTTTGGGTCGTTATAATGAAGCACATCGATGTTAGTGACCCGGTCGCCGCCAAATTTTTTGGTGTAAGTGTTCTCGGATATTTCCAGGACGTGGCCGTGGATCGCTGATTGATTGGCAGCCAAGAATTTTTCGATATAGTAACGGTCGACAGGGGTACCGCGGTCCCACCCATAAAGACGGCTGATGGGATCCAAGCGGCGAAGATCGCCGAAATTCACCGTGTGCGGGCGCGGATTGCCCATTTGTTCAAGCTTGGCCGTGATACGCCAGTGCGCGGGCAGAAGCGACGCGGCGGTCGCCATGGTCCCCTTGGCCGTTCTGACCGGCCAAGACTCACTGGCGGGTGGTGCCGTTCCTGCCTTCTGATCCAAATCTGCTGCCATCGTCACGCCCCTCTGGATGCATAAAATAATATGTTGTCCGATCGATACCCGGGCGACCCGCGCCGTTTATCGCAAACCACTGAGCATCTCTTCCTCAACTGAACACCTTAAACCATTGATTAGTAGCGACCTGACCGATCAACGCGATAAAAGGCCGTTTTCACAGGGCTGGGAAGGCCCTCGGCTGGATTTCTTGTCTCATACATTCGTAGGAAATTGCAACGGTTATTTGCGCTAGCGTGTGACCGCGACTGGTGGAAAATGCCTGTAATTTTTACACATGTGATGCGGTGTGGCGTCGGTTCCGGCCATATGCGTCTGGTTGTATATTATGCATCAATGTGCCATAGGACGATTGCATCGCAACATAGATCTTCGCGGCAAAGGTGACGTACTATGATGAACATCCGGCATGACCGGCCACTGGTCTCGTGCGTGATCATTTTTTTGAATGGGGAAAAGTATATCGCGGAAGCGATCGAGAGCGTCATTGCCCAAACTTACGAGAATTGGGAATTGATCCTGGTCGATGACGGCACCACCGATGGCGCTAGCGCGATTGCGAAACAATACGCGGACGCCTACCCCCGAAAAATCATCTACACTGAACACCCGGATCACGAGAATCGCGGGATGAGTGCCTCGCGCAATGCCGGGATCCGTCTGGGTCGCGGCAAATATGTGGCGTTCCTTGATGCCGACGATGTTTGGCTCCCGGACCGCCTGAAGAAGCATGTGGAGGTGCTTGAAAGCTACCCCGACGCAGGCATGTCCATCGGGCCGACGTTGCTCTGGTCGAGTTGGAACAAAAAGCTTCCGGTGTCCCGTCCCTGGCTGTCCGGCGATATGGTGGCGCCGTTGGGCGTGCCTGTTGGAAGACCTCTGGCGGCGCCTTTCCTCGCGAAGCACTATCTTTTCAGCCACGGCGCAGGCATGCCGGGTATTTGCAGCCTGCTGGTCGATCGCGAGAAGCTATTGGACGTTGGCTGTTTTAATGAGGATTTTCGCGGCCTCTATGAAGACCAAGTCATGTTGTTCAAAATGTTTTTGAACTATACTGTTATAGCAATCGATGATGTGTTGGATTATTATCGGCAGCATCCGGAATCGGCGTGTCAGCAAGGCGGAGCCTTCAAAGGCGATCTGGAGATGCGGCCGGTTTTTTTGGAATGGTTGCAGGCCTATATGGTTGAAGGGGGCGTCAAGGACCCGGAGGTTTGGCGCGGCTTGCGCGGCGAAATGTGGCGGTTCGATAACCCGCGGGCCTGGAAAATCGCCAACCTGCCGCATGCCTTTGTTGGGCGGTGGGGAATGGAAACGCGCCGCGCGGTCATTTGGCTTTTGACGCCAAAAGTCTATCATGAATTGCGGCGCCGGTTTGGCATGAAGCCGGTCGGGATCGAGCAGATGTAACGAGGCCGAACACCAACGGCTACTGTCGGGACGTGCCGTTGGCGCTCTCTTGCCTGGTGCCGCTGATCATTCGGCGGCGACGGCCGGTCCGCTCCGGATGTGGCCGTCCCGGATCTCCACGAGTGTGTCTGCGCCGACTGTAGCATCCGCGCGGTGGCTGACGACCAGGGTGGTCTTGCCCTGCATCATCGCCGCGATCCGCTGCCGAATGCGGGCTTCCCGCTGCGGCTCCAGTGCGTTCATGGCCTCATCCAGAATGAGAATGTCCGGCTCGCGGAGCAGCGCCCGGGCAACTCCGATCCGTTGGCGCTGTCCGCCAGAAAAGCTCAAGCCTGCTGCACCGGTCCGGGAATGGAAGCCTCGCGGCAACGCCTCGATATCGTCGAGAATTTCGACCATCTCGCAGACCTGCTGGACCGCTTCCATCGGGGCATCGTGGTTGCCCAGCTTCAAATTCTGGATCACCGTTCCTTCGGTCAGTTCGACATCTTGGCCGGCAATCGCGATGCGGCTGAGCCAACTCGCGCGGCTGTATTCACTCAGATCGACACCGTCCACAAGGATCCGGCCCTCGTCGGGTTCGTAAAGGCGGAGCAGCAGGTTCAGAATGGTCGTCTTGCCCGACCCGCTCGGACCGGCGAGGAGTGTCGTTTCCCCCCTCCGGAGGGAAAAGGAAACCTGGTTGAGCGTGGCGGGCCGTTCCGGATCATGGAAGAACGTAACGTTTTCGAACCGGATGGTTTCGGTGAAGCCTTCGAACAGGCGTTCACCGTTGGTGGGCCAGGGCTTGTCCGCGGGATCGAGCAGCGACCTGATCTTGCCTAGCGAAGCAGCCATGCCAGCCAGAGCGACCCGATGGGATTCGGCTTCCCGCAGATGCGGTTGGAGGCGGAATAACAGCAACACGCAGGCGACAATGGTTGGCGTATCGACCCCGGCTCGACCGCCGACCAGGGCTATCACGATCAGGGTGCCCAGGCTCGCCATCTCGCCAATGGGGCTGATGAGCGCTTTCACCCGCTCCATCCGGATAGCCAAGCGTCGCACATTCGAGGATGCCTGACCGAAAACGCGCAGGAGATAGGGCTCCTGGGCGAACACCCGGAGGGTTCGCATGCCGTTCAGGCTGACCAACATCCGCTCGGCAAGAACCTGATTGGCGGCCAGCGTCTGGTGGCCGAGGCGGCGTACGATACGGGAGAGCAGGCGTAAGAACATGAACAGGAGCACCGCACACGCTAACGTTGTGAGACCGATGATCCAAGAAAGGGCAAAGACGCCGGCACCGAACACCGCTACGGTGCAAAGGTTCACGCCGATGCGGGCAGTGCTGAAAAATGCATCCGCAACTTCCCACGACTGGTTGCCCAGGGCGTGGATCAGTTCGCCGTGTTCTTTCTTTTGCAGGTAGCGGTAACCGACCGTTACAAACTGGCGATGCAGCAGATCACGCGCACGCTCCGCTACCCGGTTCATCGCGCCTGCCGTAAGTAACTCATACAAGTAGGTGAGTGCGGCGGTGAGCAGGATGAGCGAGAAGAAGACGCCGGCGATGAGGAAAGGGTCTTCCCCGAAAATCCCCTTGATCATGGCATAAAGCTCGGAGAGCAGCCCGCCCGCTTCCTGGATCTGGTCCGTCTGCCCCAAAATGGCAAACAGGAACATGACAGCCAGGCTGATCCCGACCGTTTCCGCCAAAGCCGCTCCGATCCCGATTATCAGCAAGGCTATCGGGATGAAGCGAATGTCCTTGAAATAAGTGACAAGCCCCATCGCCTCACGCCAACTCGACTGGCCGGCGATTTCAGCGGTCTTATCGTCCGGTTGTTCCGACATCATGCTCTCTCAAAACTCACGCCAGGAAATGCGGCTAGTCCCAGCGGTTTTCTTTTATCATTGTATATTCAATCATAGCAGAATTCTCATCGTCGTCAGCCATGGCGGAGGCATGGAAGATGCGGCGGAAGGGCGGCATATTGATCCTGTCCGATGCAGGAGTTTAAACTTACGGCCGTGCATCCGGTGCAGGGGAGGCCCTTACGCATCGATTCCATGGCACCGCATTTCCGTTTCGAGCCGGCCGGCAAGCCAAAGGCCGAACATCCGCCAGTCGCTCACCAGGGACCACAACGGATAGCGGAACGTGGCCGGTCGGTTGTGCTCGACGAAAAAATGCCCGACCCAGGCAAACAAATAGCCTGAGACGATGGCCGCCAGGAGCCACCAGACGTTGCCCGTCAATACCAGCATTCCCAAAAATATCAGCGCCGACGTCGATCCAAAAAAGTGGAGATTACGTGTGCCCGCCCGTGCGTGTTCGCGTAAATAGAACGGCCAGAACTCCTTGTAGGTGTGCAGACGGCGCTGATTTCCCTCAGTTTCTGTCGTCATCGATCTGCCTCCCGCCATCCGGCGAAATGCGCAGCTTGCACTGGCGTGGCCGAATGCGTAAGTGACGCGCTCCAATTGTAGTTTAACTCGCCGAAAGGTCTGGTGACCATGGGCTATAAGATTGCCGTTGCCGGCGCCACGGGCGCGGTCGGACAACAAATCTTTGAAGCACTTGAAGAAGTCGGCTTCCCGGTCGACGAGATCGTTGCGCTTGCCTCGGAGCGTTCCGTCGGCAAAGAGGTCTCGTTCGGCGAAAAAACGCTCAAGGTGAAAGATTTGGCCACCTTCGACTTTGAAGGTTGGGACATCGCTCTGTTTTCCCCGGGCGGCAAGGTGTCTGCCGTGCACGCCCCGCGGGCAGCGGAAGCGGGCTGCGTCGTAATCGACAACACCAGTCACTTCCGAATGGAGCCGGATGTGCCCCTGATCGTGCCGGAAGTGAACCCCGAAGCACTGGCGGGCTACACCAACCGTAACATCATTGCCAACCCGAATTGCTCCACCATCCAAATGGTCGTTGCCCTGAAGCCGTTGCACGACGTTGCGCGGATCAAGAGGGTCGTCTGTGCCACCTACCAGGCGGCCGCGGGCGCGGGCACGGCAGGCATGGACGAACTCTATTACCAAACCAAGGGCATCTATCAGCTCGAAGATGTTGAGCCGAATGTCTTTCAGAAGCAGATTGCCTTCAACTGCATCCCGCAGATCGGCTCATTCATGGACGACGGTTCCACCCACGAGGAGTGGAAGATGGTGCATGAGACAAAGAAAATTCTCGATCCGGAGATTGAGGTCTCAGTAACTTGCGTGCGCGTCCCGGTGCTGGTGGGCCATTCCGAGGCGGTGAATATCGAGTTCGAGGAGCCGATTGACCTGGATCAGGCTTATGAAGCTTTATCGGACGCACCGGGCGTTGTTCTGCTCGACCGGCGGGAAGATGGCGGATACGCAACGCCGGTAGAATCCGTGGGCGATTCGGGGGTGTTCGTCTCCCGTGTTCGGGAAGACACCACTGTGCCGTATGGCCTGACCTTGTGGGTGGTTTCCGACAATTTGCGCAAGGGCGCCGCTTACAATGCTGTGCAAATCGCGCAGGAGCTGGCGCAAGAGTATATGTAATTCGTGCAGGAAGCAGGCCGGGTCACGATCGCCCGGCCTTTTCTAGCCTGAATCCGGTGCCCGCCTCGGGGTTACAGATGTACAGGGCACTGTTTTGGCTCAAACAATGTAGCGGTTCCAGCTTCCGTAAGTATTCAGAACTGGACCCCGCCGCCAGCTAAAGACGATCAGGGCGATGCTGCAAAGCACGGTGATCGCAGTTGACACTAGTCCGGCGCCCATAATGAACGGCATGATCAACAGTCCGGCTCCCAAGACCATGTTCGCGAAGCGAAGTGGCCGGGCAATTTCCGCCATCGCTGTGACCGTAATCGTCAGCACCAAGCTGCCGATCAGGTGATCTGCGTCGGCCATCCCGCCTTCATGGCCAAGCGTCGTTCGGGTGAACATCAGCCAGACGCCAATCACCAGGCAGACTGCGAAATTCCAAGGTAGATCCACGCCGCCGAGGATGAGATCCTTCAGCACGGCGCCCGGCGGATGGCCGAAGATGTCGTCTTCCTTTTTCTCCTGTTCGCCCTCGTCCGTATCGCCGAAGAAGAATATGCGGACCAGGGAGGCGCCGGCCTTCTTGCGGCGCCAGAGGAACTGGCCTGTCGCCACCAGTTCGTCCACCGAGTAGGGGATCTGGATCAGCATAGCGGCCGCCGCGACCAAGCAAAGCGTGCACCAGGTGCCGATAATGATCGGCTGAATC
>Ga0102943_1002687_pt1 | contig 10256 bp, 10 predicted proteins | sample SalPonC_black_MG_FD_78174 | JGI IMG/M metagenome (GOLD analysis project Ga0102943, IMG submission 78174) | Salt pond soil microbial communities from South San Francisco under conditions of wetland restoration - Salt Pond MetaG... | ecosystem: Environmental > Aquatic > Marine > Intertidal zone >...
ACGCGACCTTTCACCGTCAACACGCTGGAAGAGCATCTTGATATGCTCATGGTCTGCCACCACCTCGACAAGTCGATCCCCGAGGATGTGGCCTTTGCCGAAAGTCGTATCCGGCGCGAAACCATCGCCGCCGAGGATATCCTGCACGACATGGGGGCCTTTTCGATCATCGCGTCGGACAGTCAGGCCATGGGCCGCGTGGGCGAGGTGCTGATCCGCACATGGCAAACCGCCGACAAGATGAAGAAACAGCGCGGGCGTCTGCCCGAGGAACAGGGCGACAATGACAATTTCCGCGTCCGCCGCTATATCGCGAAATACACGATCAATCCGGCGATTGCCCATGGCATCGCTCATGAGATCGGCAGCATCGAGGAAGGCAAACGCGCCGATCTGGTGCTTTGGAATCCGGCGTTCTTCGGCGTGAAGCCCGAAATGGTCCTATTGGGCGGGACAATTGCCTGTGCGCAGATGGGCGACCCGAACGCGTCTATCCCGACACCGCAGCCGGTCTATAGCCGTCCGATGTTCGGGGCCTACGGCAGATCGGTGGAAAACTCGGCCGTGTGCTTTGTGTCTGAGGCGGCGCAGGCCAACGGCATCGGCGACGCACTTGGGCTGGCCAAAAAGACTTTGGCAGTCAAAAACACCCGCGCCATCGGCAAAAAGGATCTGATCCTGAACAACGCCACCCCCGAGGTCGAGGTGAACCCCGAAACCTACGAGGTGCGCGCGGATGGCGAATTGCTGACCTGCCAACCCGCCGAAACCCTGCCTATGGCGCAACGCTATTTCCTGTTCTGAGGCCTTCCTGATGACCAAGCTGCCCATCGCGCAAACCCTGCACCGCAAAGGAGAATGGACCGGCCCGGCCCAAACCTGCACGCTTGACTACGAGACGCGCTTTCTGCGCCGCAAACGCCTGACCACCGATAATGGTCAGGGTTTTGTCGTCGATCTGGCGCACACCACTTCGTTGGATCACGGTGATGCCTTGGAAACCGAGGCGGGCGCGCGGGTAATGATCTGTGCCGCAGTCCAAGATGTGCTGATTGTCACGGGCGACAACCTCGCGCGTTTGGCATGGCATATCGGCAACCGGCACACCCCTTGCCAAGTCGAAGACGACAGGCTGCTGATCCAGAATGATCCGGTGATTGCGCATATGCTCAAGCTTCTGGGCGCAAGTTTGACCGAGGCCAAGCTGCCATTTACCCCCGAAGGTGGGGCCTATGGCCATGGCCGAACCCATGCGCATGAACACGGGGCCAGCGCCCATGCCCACTGATCCAAGGCTGTTGATCCTGACGCAATGGCTGTCGCCCGCCTATCCAACGGGGGCGTTTGCGTGGTCACATGGGCTTGAGGCCGCCATCCAGGCCGGATGGGTCCGTGATGCGCAATCGCTGCAAGACTGGCTGGAAGACCTGCTGACCGATGGCTCTGGCCGGTCCGACGCCATCTTCATCGCCCTTGCCGAAACCTGCGGAACGCCCAAGGCGCTGCGCGCGCTGGATCAAACCGCGCGCGCCTTTTGCGCGTCGTCCGAGCGCGTGAAAGAAAGCGAACGCCAAGGCGCCGCCTTTGCGCGTGTCACGCGCGAGGTCTGGGCGCTGGACCTGCCCGATTGCCTTCTGCCTGTCGCTGTTGGGCGCGCGGCGCATCTGGTGTCCCTTCCCGTGCCTGAGGTCACAGCGCTTTACCTGCAAAATTTTGCATCAAATCTGATCGCCGCCGCGCAACGCCTGATGCCGCTTGGTCAAACCGATGCACAGGGCGTGCTTGCCCGGCTCACCCCGCTTTGTGCCTCCGTCGCCGCCGAGACCGAAAACGCCAGCGAGGATGATCTTTGCTCAAGTTGCTTCTTGTCTGACATCGCGGCGATGAAACATGAAACACAAGAACCAAGGCTTTTCCAATCATGACCCAAATGAACGGCCCTTTGCGTATCGGTATCGGAGGCCCGGTCGGGGCCGGGAAAACCACGCTCACCGCCCGGTTGGCCGAACGGCTGAAAAATGATTTTTCCATCGGGGTCATCACCAACGACATCTACACGCAGGAAGACGCCGAGGCCCTGATGCGGATGCAAATCCTGCCCTCGGATCGGGTGATCGGGGTCGAAACCGGCGGCTGCCCGCATACAGCGATCCGCGAGGATGCCAGTATCAACCTTGCCGCCGTGGCCGAGATGCAATCCCGCCATGCGGAACTTGATATCGTGTTGATCGAATCTGGTGGCGATAACCTTTCGGCCACGTTCAGCCCGGAACTGGCAGACCTGACGATCTATGTGATCGACGTTGCCGCGGGCGAGGAAATACCACGCAAAGGTGGCCCGGCCATCACCCGGTCGGATATCCTTGTGATCAACAAAGCCGACCTTGCGCCCCATGTCGGGGCCTCCCTTGACGTCATGCAGCGCGATGCCGCCCGCATGCGTGGGGGGCGACCATTCGTCATCGCCAGCCTCAAGCATAGGCGCGGCGAAACCGAGGTTATTGATTTGATCCGTGAAAATGCGGGCCTGTGATCGACGCGCCGCAATTTGTGTTGCCGGTGACCGGGGGCGGCAAGGGAAAGTTCGTTCATGCAGAAACTGCACCGGAAAAGCGGAATACCAGTGCGTGATGCCTTAAGTTTGAGCATTCCAGAGAATTCTCGGCCGTAAGTGAAGCTGCGCGCTGGCTTTCCCCGGCCTTGCCGATACCCAATCAAGTCTAAAGTCAAAAGGAGCACCCATGGAGAAATCGCCGATCTTCGATGAAATGTGGGGACGCGAAGAGCGGCTAAGAGCGCCATACCAGCGATTTCACGACTGGTTCGATGGGGAAGATTCAAGGCGATTGTGGGCAAAACAACGCGAAGCCGAAGAGCTGTTTCGGCTGACTGGCATCACATTCAATGTTTATGGTCGAGCCGAAGCCGACGAACGGTTGATCCCGTTCGATATCATCCCGCGGATCATTTCCGATCGCGAATGGTCCCGCGTGACCAGAGGAATCGAACAGCGTATCCGTGCAATCAACGCCTTCCTGCACGACATCTATCATGGGCAGGAGATCCTCAAGGCTGGTCGCATTCCGCGCGAGATGATCAGCACGAACAGCGCCTTTGAACCTCGTATGCTTGGCGTAACGCCGCCGGGGGGGATTTATACCCATATTGTTGGAATCGACCTTGTTCGCACCGGCCCGGACGAATTTTTCGTCCTTGAGGACAATGCCCGCACTCCGAGCGGAGTGAGCTACATGCTGGAAAACCGCGAGACCATGTTGCAGATGTTCCCCGAGTTGTTCTCGCAGAACCGCGTCAGGGACGTGCAAAGTTATCCGACCGACCTGCGCCAATCTCTGGCCGACTGCGCGCCAGCTAAAACCGAGGGAACACCGGTCGTCGCCGTGCTGACGCCGGGCATCTACAATTCGGCCTACTTCGAGCATGCTTTTCTTGCCGATCAGATGAGTGTCGAACTGGTCGAAGGTCATGACCTGCGCGTCGTGGATGGCCGTGTGGCGATGCGCACGATCCACGGCTACAAACCCATTGACGTGCTGTATCGCCGCGTGGACGACGATTTCCTTGATCCGTTGAACTTTAACCTCGACAGCCAGCTTGGCATACCCGGTATCATGGATGTCTATCGCGCCGGTGGTATCTCGATCGCCAATGCGCCCGGCACGGGGATCGCCGACGACAAGGCCATCTACAGCTACATGCCCGACATCGTGGAATTTTATACCGGTGAACGCCCAATACTGCGAAATGTGCCGACATGGAGGTGTTCCGAGCCTGACCAACTCAGCTATGTATTGGACAACCTAAAGGATCTGGTTGTCAAAGAGGTGCACGGCTCGGGCGGCTATGGCATGCTGATCGGGCCCGCCGCGACCAAGAAAGAGCTGGCGGCCTTCCGTCGCAAGCTGAAGGCCCGGCCCGGGCGCTACATCGCACAGCCGACGCTTAGTCTGTCCACCGTTCCGATCTTTGCGCAAAAGGGATTGTCCCCGCGACACGTGGACCTGCGGCCCTTCGGATTGGTCAGCCCTGGGCGGATAAAGGTCACTCCTGGGGGGTTGACGCGTGTTGCGCTCAAGAAAGGGTCTTTGGTGGTTAACTCCAGCCAAGGCGGCGGCACCAAGGATACCTGGATTCTGGAGGATTGACGTGATGCTCGGCAAGACTGCCAATGGCCTCTACTGGATGTATCGATTGCTTGAGCGGGCTGAGAACACATCGCGCCTGATCGAAACCGGTCAGCGCATCGCCCTCACGAGTCTTGACTCGGGTGAGGAGGAATGGCGGTCGGTGCTGCAATCGGCGGGCAGCCTGGGCCAGTTCGAAATAAACCGGGACGAGTTGACAAAGGACAATGCCATCGACTGGCTGTTGCGCGACCGTGCCAACCCGTCCTCGGTACTTTCCTGCATTGAAACCGCGCGGCAGAACGCCCGGCTGGTTCGAACGGCGTTAACCAACGAAGTATGGGAAGCGACCAACGCAGCCTACATGAGCGCGCGGCAGATGCTGGCGCGCAAAGTGGCCGAGCGCGATCTGCCAGGGGTGCTGGGCGCCATGCGCCAAACCACGTCACTCGTTCGGGGGATGACGCACGGCACGATGCTGCGCAATAACATCTACAACTTTACACGATTGGGGACTTTTATCGAACGGGCCGACTGTACCGCGCGGATAATGGACGTAAAATACTACGTCTTGCTGCCGTCGGCCAGCGCGGTGGGAACCTCGCTTGACAACGTCCAATGGGAAACAATCCTACGCTCGGTTTCGGCGCGCGGTGGGTTCCGAATGGAATACGGTGCCGGCGCGGGCCGGCGCGAGATCGCCCAATTCCTGATCCTCGACAAGCGCATGCCCCGATCTCTGGCATTTTGCGTGGGCAAGCTGAGCGACAACCTGCGATACCTACAGAGTGGGATGATGCATCCGGGCCCGGCACAGTTGAAGGCCCAGACTATAGAGCGGACCTACCTGAGCCACGACGTCGATGCCGTCTTTGATTTCGGACTGCACGAATATATCGGGACTTTCCTTCGGTTGCTGGCAGAGCTTTCCGGGCAGATAGAAACCGATTTTAGATTCTACGAGTAGACAATGCGCCTCATCATTCGCCACAAGACAACATACCACTTCGAAACTCCGGTGAAATACGGATTGCAACAGCTGCGAAAGACACCAAAATCTTCGCATCAGCAAACCGTTCTGTCCTGGCGCACAGATGTAAGCGGGGGCCAGCGTGAGTTGGGCTATGAGGACGAGCACAACAATACAGTTGAGTTGATCAGCTACGACAGTGAAGCGAAGCCTTTGATTCTTGTCAGCGAGGGTGAGGTTGAGCTGTTGGCAAATGACGGCATCGTCGGGCACCATCGTGGCACTGCACCGCTTTGGCTGTATCAACAGAGCACCGTACGCACGAAGGCAGGCGATGGTGTCCGCAGCATATTAAGTGACACGCCCAGTGCGGAGCCATTGGAGCAGCTACACAAGCTTGCAGATATCATCCGCAACAGGGTTGCCTTTCAGGTCGGCGCGTCAGAGCCGGATTGGGGTGCAGAAGAAGCCATCGCCAAGGGTCAGGGGGTTTGCCAGGATCATACGCACATCTTCCTGAGCTGTGCGCGACGGTTGGGGTATCCGGCCCGCTATGTCTCGGGATACTTGATGTTGAATGACCGGACGGCGCAAGACGCCATGCATGCCTGGGCCGAAGCACATATTGACGGCCTTGGCTGGGTCGGTTTCGACGTGTCGAACGGTATTTCACCTGATACACGTTACGTGCGCGTGGCGACGGGGCGCGATTATGCCGAGGCTGCTCCGGTTTCGGGGAGCCGTGTCGGCGGTGAGGGCGAGACCCTGTTGGTTGCGATAGACGTGGTTCAGCAGTAGGAAAAATCCGATGACGTATTGCGTTGGTATGATGCTTGACCGGGGGCTTGTCTGCATGTCCGACACCCGCACGAATGCCGGGTTGGATAACATCTCGACCTTTCGCAAGATGGCGATTTGGGAAAGCGCTGGTGAGAGGTCGATCACCCTGATGGCGGCCGGAAACCTGGCGACCACTCAGGCCGTCGTCAGCCTCTTGGACGAGCGCAACAAGTCTGCAGATGAGCCCATGCCATCACTGCTTGGGGCTGCATCCATGTTCCAGGCCGCACGCATGGTGGCCGAAACCCTGCGCGAGGTGATCGCGAACCACGCGGATGTCGGCCAACGCGCCGACAGCACCTTCAATGCCACCCTCGTGCTTGGCGGGCAGATAAAAGGCGGGCCGCACCGGCTATTCATGATTTACCCCGAGGGGAACTTCATCGAAGCAGATCAGGACACGCCATTTTTCCAAATCGGGGAAACCAAGTATGGCCGCCCCATTCTTGTGCGGGCCTACGATCCTGCAATGAGTTTCGCGGAAGCGATAAAACTGTTGCTGGTCAGCTTCGACTCCACGCTCAAGGCAAACCTGACCGTCGGAGCGCCCTTTGACTTTCACTGCTATGAAAAGGACAGCCTGACAACTGGCCGGACCGGGCGAATTGCGAGCGATGATCCTTATTTCCAAGGGATTTCGCAGGGTTGGGGTCAAGCGTTGCGAGAGGCCCTGGACATGCTGCCTGCGTTCCATCTCGACCCCGGGCAATGACCAATTGTCTGCGGCGAAAGTCCTAATGAAGGGCAGCGTAGCCAATTTGAAGACAAGCGTTATAGGGTGGTGAATCGCTCCGGGTTTGTCGGAGGCCATCAACTTAGGTAAGAATGATGGTTTTGGAGAACGTGAGGAGGATTAGAAAACAGTCTGGGGGACTGTTTTCCCGACGTAAAACAGCCGCATTGTCATGACAATTACCTTTGCCGCTCATCGAGACCTGGAAGCCATGCTGGCGCAGGATCTTCTGGTAGTGAGCCATTGAAGGCGCCATTGGTCCAAGGATAATGGCGAGTGCCAGATACCGCCACCTCGGGCGACAAGCAAACGCGACTGGACCACATTCAGAAGATTGAAAGCACATGGCACAAAACACGCGCTCTCATTTTGGAACAAATTTGATTGATCTGATCCGCGCACACTAACGCCCTGATATCTGCGGCTTTCGGCTTGAGTGTTCCGCAGGTTGAAAACGCGCCATCACGTAAAAGCATCGATGATTTCGAAGGCGCGTTCATCATATCGGGGAAATCAGGCAGGCTACGGGCCAAAATCTACACGGAGCACGCAAGCGATGACTACCCCTTGGCCGCGTTCAATCGGGTCAGCACCGCTTTGGCCGCGCGCAAGCCCGGGGCCTCGCCACCACGGCCCAGCCTGTCCATCGTCAGGTCCATCGCTTGTAGCTGTGGGCTGGGGTTGTCCATCACCGCACGCATGGCCGGCGCAATCAACTCGGGGCGGCAATCTTTGCCGATGAATTCAGGGATCACCCGCGTCTCCGAGACCAGATTGACCAATGTCAGCGTGTCCACCTTCAACATCCGCGAAATGATAAACCGGCTAAGGGGTTTGAGGTCATAGGCAATGACCATAGGCGTGCGCGCCGCCGCCAGTTCCAACGACACCGTGCCCGAGGCCGCCAAAGCCCAATCCGCCGCGGCGAAGGCTGCGCGTTTCTCTGCCTTGAAGCTGTCGGCATCCATGCCGTCCGGGCTTAGGATCAGCGGTGTCACTGGCCAATCGGCCACCATGTCATGCACCAAAGGGGCAACCGTTTGGGTTGTCGGAATGACGATGGACAGCTCTGGTTTATCCGCCAACACGCGGCGGACCACGTCGGAAAACCGAGGCCCCAGCCACGACACCTCTCCGCGCCGCGACCCCGGCAAGACCATCCAAAGCGGCCCATCTATGCCGTGACGGGATTTGAAATCCACGATATCCGCCGGGGTTGCCTGTGGCTCACTGACAACCGGATGCCCGACAAAATCGCAGGCCATGCCTTCGGCCTCCATATAGGGCGGCTCAAACGGCAAAAGCGCCAGCACGTGGTCGATCACACCGGCCATTTTACCGGCCCGCTTTGCGCGCCATGCCCACACCGAAGGCGCGACGTAATGCACTGTTCGGATTGAACTTTTGGCCTTTACCAACTTGGCCACGCGCAGGCAAAAATCCGGGCTGTCGATGGTGATCAGAACATCGGGCTGCGCCTGCAACACGGCTTCGGCGGTTTGGTGCAACCGCCGCCTGAGGTGCAGATATTTCGGCAAAATCTCGGCCAGCCCCATCACACTCAGCTCGTCCATCGGGAACAGGCTGTGCAGGCCCTCGGCCTGCATCATAGGTCCGCCAACGCCTTGGAATTCAACAGTCTCAAGGGATTTCAGCCCCGCCATCAACGCCGCGCCCAGCCTGTCGCCCGAGGCTTCTCCGGCGATCAGGAAGACTTTCATCACAGCACCTGCGCGCGCAGGAAAATGCCCGCTTTTTCGACTGCCGCGATGGTTTCCTCACGGTCTACGATCATCACCCTATCGGCCTCGATCACCAGACCGGCCAATCCGGCCTTGGCGACCGCCGCAATCGTTTGCGGCCCGATCACCGGCATATCTATGCGCAGATCCTGTCCACGCTTGGCCGCTTTGACATACACGCCCTTAAAATTGCGCCGTAATTTTTCCGGCGTGTCGGCCACAAAACGCAATAGCGCGTCCGTGCCTTGGATGGTTTCAATCCCAAGGCACTGCCCGCCAGCCACCACACAGCCCTGCCCGACATCCAGCGGCGACAACGCCATGAGGATATCCCAAGCCCGTGACACATCTTGCAACTCAGAATCAGAGGGCGTCACGCCAAAAAAAAGCCCTTCTTCGGCGGTCAGATCCGGCACCAATTCATGCGCGCCCATCACCGCCAAGCCCTGATCTTCGAAAATCTCGATCACTTGGGTCAGCAGGGCATCATCCCCGCCCTGCATCGCAGCCATCAGGCGTGGGGCAAGGCGCATCATCGTGGGGTCGAACGCCGTTGGGTCCAGCGGCGGGCGCGCCAAGGCCCCGGCGAACACCACACGATCCACACCCTGCGCTTTCAAGCCCTCGAACAGCTCGCCCATCTTCTCAAAGCGATAGATATGAACATCACCCTGCAAGTCATTGGGCACGCCATGAAAACCTACTTTGACCGCATCAGGGCAGGCCTTTGAAATCCGAACGGGCAGCGCCCCGCTACAGGCCAGAATTGCCAGTTTTCCCGCCATCGTCTTAGACCGACCCCGGTGTCAGGAATGACCGGTCACTGGCCCCTGTCACGAAATCGACGATCTGGCGCACATAGTCGCTTTCGGTTTCTTCGCCCAAACGCTTGGCACGTTCCTGAAAGGCGCCTTCGCCCTGCGCCAGCATCTGAAAGGCCGCCCGCAAGGCAGTGATATCAGCCCGCGACACGCCGCGCCGTTTCAGGCCCACAAGGTTCAACCCGTCCAATTCGCCACGCGGCGCCTGCACAAGACCGTATGGAATGACATCATTGGTCACCATGGTCACCGCACCGATGATTGCGCCCTGCCCGATGCGCACCCATTGATGCACGCCGGACAGGCCACCGATAATAACATCATCCTCAATCACGCAATGGCCAGCAAGGGCTGCGTTGTTCACGATGATCGTTCGGTCACCGATGCGCACATCATGCGCCACATGGCAGCCAGCCATAAACAGGCCGTCATCGCCCACACGGGTTTCGCCGCCGCCGCCAGCCGTTCCGGTGTTCATGGTCACATGCTCGCGGATGCGGTTACGTGCGCCAATCATCAGGCGCGTTTTTTCGCCTTTGAACTTCAGATCCTGCGGCACCTCGCCGATACAGGCGAAGGGAAACACCACGGTGTCTGCGCCGATATGGGTTTCGCCGGCAACCACAACATGAGATTTCAACACAACCCGATCCTCGATTTGTGCGTCAGCGCCGACATGACAGAACGGGCCGATATGGCACCCCTGCCCCAGTTGCGCACCCGGCTCAACAATAGCGCCGGGATGAATGAAGGTGTCTTGCGACTGCGACATCGGGGTCACTCCTTGGGCAGGTCCATCATCGCGGTGAACTCGGCCTCGGCCGCCATTTCGCCCTCGACTTCAGCGATGCCACCGAACTTCCAGACCTTCCCGCCCGGTTTGCCGCGCAGCGTTTGCAGCTTCATCTCAAGCACATCGCCCGGCACCACCATGCGGCGGAATTTGCATTTGTCGATCGACATGAAATAGACCAGCATATCGCGGTCTTCCATGCCAAGCGCCGT
>Ga0102943_1002691_pt1 | contig 10252 bp, 6 predicted proteins | sample SalPonC_black_MG_FD_78174 | JGI IMG/M metagenome (GOLD analysis project Ga0102943, IMG submission 78174) | Salt pond soil microbial communities from South San Francisco under conditions of wetland restoration - Salt Pond MetaG... | ecosystem: Environmental > Aquatic > Marine > Intertidal zone >...
CATCGCCCGTGCCGCGCGCGTGCCCGTGGTCATGGCCTACATCGACTACAGTCGCAAGCAGGTCGGCATGGGTGGCGCATTCATGCCCGGTGACGACCTCGAGGCCGACTTCGTGCAGATGCGAACGTTCTACGCGGACAAGCGGGGCCGGTATCGGCAGCAGGAAAGTGCCATACGCCCGCGACGGGGCTGATCTGCCCCCTATCCCGTCGTCACGAGGTCCGGGGAAATGGTGGGCCCTGCAGGACTTGAACCTGCGAACTACCGATTATGAGGTTCGTGCAAGACATAAGACCGGACCCCGGCTTTTCTTTTTTTTATTGGACAACCCCCAAGCAGACCGCAAGCGAAGAGTCACAAGGCGATGCAGCAAGCAACTCACGGAACTGGAGCGGCGCTCTAAAGGACCTTTGGCACATCCCTGTATCTGGCCACCGTCGTAAGCTGCAAGCCAAATTCCCAAGGAAACGATAAGTGGATCGATCGATGAACGTGGGCGCCGGGGCGGCGTTTGTTATGGCGTTCTGTTATCTCTTCGGCTTTGCCCTGCTGCTGACGGCAATGAATCCGGGCGATACCGAAGGCTGGTCTCAGCTCGATCGACTGGCCTTCCTGCTGGAGCGCGAGAGTCTGTTCCAGTTATGGAACCTGGTGATCTATGTCCTCTTCGGACTGCTGCTGGTGGCGCTGACCACCGTACTTCACCGCCTGCTCGATCGACCCGATTCGATCTGGATGTCGATTGCCACACCCTTCGGGTTCATCTGGGCCGGGCTGGTGATCGCCAGCGGCATGATCGCCAACGTGGGATTGACCACAGTGGCAGAACTGTACACAAACAAACCCGACGAAGCCGCCAGCCTCTGGTCGGCCTTGGGCGTGGTTCAGAGCGGGCTCGGCGGGGGCGTCGAGGTCGTAGGTGGCGTCTGGGTCTTGCTGATCAGTCTCTGGTCGCTGCGCAGCGGCATCGGTTTACCGAAGTGGCTGAACGTAGTCGGGCTGCTCGTCGGCGCTGCGGGCATGCTGACGATCGTGCCGCAGCTGTCCGGCCTTGGCGCAGTGTTTGGTCTGGCGCAGATCATCTGGTTTCTGGCGCTGGGTGTGGTCCTTTTTCGCGTGCGCACCAGTCCGGCAACCAATATTTCGGATGCCCGATCGTGATTCAAGAGGGCTGGCTCTTGATAAGGATTGGCAGTAGTCTGCAGCTTGAGTGTACCCACCAGGTCGGCGCTACCGTTGTGATGCGTGCCAGCCTGGGGCTGGATTGCAGCGAGCAATGCAAGGGGATATTGTGCTCGGCAACCGTGATGCAGCCTGGGTAAGCGACGAGATGCGCCCCCTGCAACACCGAAGTGACGACCCCACTCCCTCCTACACTTAGTCTAGGGGTGCCCCCACGGGAAACCGATAGAAATCAGGAAGATGGTGGGCCCTGCAGGACTTGAACCTGCGACCTACCGATTATGAGTCGGCTGCTCTAACCAACTGAGCTAAGGGCCCGTATTCAATTGCTGGTGAATCGACTATCGATCAGGTTGACGATTCTCCGCCTTGTTCCTCGTCCGCGGCAATCTTCTCGGCGTGCGGAGCGGCGATTCGGCCTTCCTTGTCGGTGCCCAGCGGCTTGGCTTCGATGCCCTGGGCCTTGAGCTCCTGCTGCTTGCGCTCCTGCACGTAACCGAGGTTGTTCTTGTACATCTCGGCGATCTTGTCGACGCCGCTGGGCGCAAGAAATCCCTTGTTTCCTGCCGTGATGAATGTCGCGTAGATACCCGACGCAGCCATCAGCGCGGCCGAGACGATCTTGACATCCTGGCCTTCTTCCCTGGCCAGCTTGTTGGCCAATTCGATAAATGCGGTCGTGGCGCGATTGTGCGCCGCCAGCTGTTTTTGCTGTTCCTGTTTCTGCTGCTCTTGTTTGTCTTGATCCTGATTCATTCGCATTCCGTTTGATTGATTTCGGTCGCATCGTGCATCCCAACGGTCACGACGCGGTGGATTATCCTTCGTTTCCGGCCTCGAGTGCCTGCTCCAGGTCCTGGAAGCCACCGGCATTGACCATCCCATGATAGCCACGCTCGCGCAAAGCGTCGATGGCAATGCCCACGCGCCTGCCGGAGCCGCAGTACATCACCACCGCTCGGCTGGTGTCGTCGCCGATGAACTCGACGATGGCATCGATTTCCGTATGCGGGATGTGGGCGGCGTCTGCCAGCGTACCCGTTTCCTCGACTTCGGCCTCTGACCGTACATCGATGACGGGGACGCCGAGTTCGATCAGACCGGCCGCAAGTGTCGGGTATATCGGCGGCCCGCGGCGTTGGTCCTCCGGTGTCTGGCGCTGCGTGTCCGGACTGTTCTCCCGGGATTGCGCCTGACTCTGGATCGAGGCGCCGGATTCAGACGGCTCCATCGAATTCTGCGCCAGCGAATGCGCGGACCATACCAGAAACATCATAAGCGCCACAGAAGCGGGAATTTGCCTGTTCATCGGAGCTTTCTCGTTTCGGGTCATCGGTCTATGATAAAGCTCACGTCGGCCCCTGTGTCGCGGTCGCCCGAGGTGGCGCGCAGGCCCCAGCGCCGCGACAGCTCCCAGCGCGCGGCCAGCACGTTGCCGGTGTCGAACAGGCCCAGCCCGTAGCTGACGAAAACGTTGGGCAGCACCCAGAACCCGACGCTGAAGGCGCCCTGACCGGAAGCATGGTCGAAATCGGCGCCGGTGAGAATATAGGCCAGGGCGTTTTCGCGGCTCGTCGGCGGCGATGTGAACAACAGGATCTCGGGATCCTGCGCCGGGCCGCGAATGCGCACGCCGGCCTGCTCGACCTGCGGGTCGCCGAAAATCTGGCGGACCGCCTCGATGCCGAGTGTGGGGTTGGTGACCGGGTTGCCCGTAAACAGGACCTGTCCCTCGGTCACTTCCAGATTCTGGCCGTAGGCACGATACGAACCGTCGACCAGGTTCAGTGTTCCGCGGGCCGTCGGCATCGTCCTCTCGCGGGCCCAGTCCAGGTTCAACTCGCCAATCACATTTGTCTCGAGCCCGGCGGCGGAGAACCGGACATCGTCGCTCAGGCCGATACGCACGTTGCCGACGATGTCGCGTCGCGGGAGTGCCTGCGCTTCTTCATCTTGTTGTGTTCGGCCCTCTACAACCACGTCGGAAGAGACTGCCACGCGCTGTTCGCTGCCCGGCGGCAGGCCCAGCCGGGCGCGATCGATGTCGATGCCGCCGTTGATTTCCAGCAGTTCGGCTTGAAACGCCAACGAGAGGTCCGGTGATGCGGTCAGCTCCAGCCAGTCGACGTCGAACAGCCGAAGATCGTCCCCGTCCAGCGCAAGGTTGCCGCGCCAGCCGCCGGGCGCGTCCAGGTCCAGGTCGCCGCGCAACTCGGCCCGGCCTTCGCCGGCTACGAAGCTGCCGTCGATCCGACCGCCGGCTTGGTCGGCTTCCAGGGTCAGGGAAAGCTGTTCCACGCGCGTGCCCAGCGGGGCGTTGAAGAACCGGCCGTCGCTGATCGCCAGCCGGCCGTCGAAATCGGGCGAGGCAAGCGGTCCGCTGAGCCGAAACTCGCCGTCCAGCCGGCCGCCGAGTCGATCCAGCTGGGGGACCAACCGGTTGAGCGCGCCCAGGTTGGGCAGGCTCAAGTCCGCGCTGGCGTCCAGCTGCATCGCCTCGGGGGTATTCAGATCGGGAATGCTGGCGCTGGCGGTCAATACGCTTTCGGCCTCCAGGCGCAGATTCAATGCGGCGTCCAGCGCGCCGGGCTGCGGGGAATGCAGGCCCAGCCGGGCGCCGCGGATGACAATCAGGTCTTCTTCGGCTTCCAGCATGCGCGCAGCACCCGGGCCCAGCAGCAGTTCGGCATCGATCTCCTGCAGGCCGGCCGGGCTCCAGCGTACCTGGGCCAGCCCGCGCAGGTCGCTGCCCAGCGTGAATACCGGATCCATCGGCAGCAGCAGCAGATCCAGCGGTACCGAGTTGAACGCCACGGCCGCGTTGCCGGTAGCACCGCCTTCGAGTTCGTTGAGGCACAGGCGGCCGGTGCCGCCCGGGGTCCAGAGACAGGCCGGGCCGGCGTTGACCACGCCGTCGCGCAGCCGCACGGGCATGTCCTCGTCCAGCTGCCAGGTGCCCAGCGGCGTGTCCGAAATCACCATGCGGCGAATCTGGCCGGTCCAGTTTTCGAGCCGGTCCAGACAACCGGGAAGTTCGCCGCCCACCGCCAGGTCCAGGGTGGCCCGGGTGCCGTTGAAATAGCCGGTGAGCGTATGTCGCTGACAATTGCCGGCCAGCGTCACCTCCACCTGGCCCAGGCGCTCCCAGGGATTCAGGTCGACGTCCTGCGCATTGATCCGCGCGTCGATGCTTTCTTCCTGGCCCCAATTGGCCATGCCCTCGGAATCGATCTGGGCGGCCCGCAAATCCAGCCAGGCCACGCCGGGGCTCTCCAGCGTCCAGTCGAGCGTTTTACTGCCGGGATTGAAGCTGGCATCCATGGACAACTCGCCGGTCAGATCGGGCCATAGCTGTCCCAGCCGTCCGGCCCGAAGTTCGAGCTGCCAGGCGTCACCGCCGTCGGAAGTCAGCGCGACCGCGTTTTCGCCCAGCGACACGTTCAGATCAGCGCGGTCGACCAATGCGTCGTTGAGCGCCAGCGCGCCCGAGCCGGCAAGCGGCTGGTTGCGCAGCGTGCCGCCCAGCCGGTTGATGGTGAGGCTGGCGACCAGCGGCTGGAGCTGATCCAGTGCCAGCGACAGGTCGCCATTGACAGTACCGGGGAGCTCCGGGACCCAGATGCCTGGATCGAGGCCGGCCAGCGTCAGGTTCAGATCGGCGGTCGGGCTTCCGGCGAAGCCGACTCGCCCGGTCAGGCCGATTTCGCCGCCGGCGTCGATAGTCACCCGACCGCTGCGAATTCGCATCGCTTCGGCATTGCCGTCGGCTTCGAGCTCTACCCGGGCGCGTGGCTGTTCGGGGGCGGTCATCCAGGCCTCGAGTTCGGCCCGCCATTCATCCAGGGTGCCGCTGGCGTCAAGTCGGCCAGACTCGCTTGAGAACATCGGCTCGGCATCGCCGAGAACCGGCGGCCAGACCAGCGATGCCCATTCCAATTGCACCGCCAGCGCTTCGCTCGAACTGTTCAGCGAGCCATTACCGGTCAGCGTCAGGGGCGACGGCGGGGCTCGAAGTTCGATGTCGGCGACCCGCAGCACCTGGCCGTCCCAGCGCGCCTCCAGTCCGCCGGAAAGGCGGGCCTGGGACGGCCATTCGGGATACATGGCCGTGAAGTCCAGGTTTTCCAGCGCCAGGCGCGCGTCGGCGGTCACCGGATCGCCCAACCCGGCCGAACCGGTCACCCGGACATGCCCGTCCAGCAGCGCCAGATCGCCGCGCGAGATCGTGATCCGGTCTTCGGTCCCGGCCGCCGCCAGCGTCACGTCCACGGCCGGCTGCTCCGGCCATTCGACCCTTCCTTTCAGTTCGGCCTCCCATTCGGCCAGCGACCCCCGGCCTTCGAGTTCGACACCTTCGATGCGCCCGGCCATGCCCGGCCAATCCTCGAGGCTGCCGGACAGCGAGATGCTGCCGGACAGCGATTCGGTGGCCGGCAATCCGTCGATCGCCGCGCGCGCACGGGCTTCCAGCGGGCCGCTGCCGGCCAACTGAATCTCGAGCGCATCCAGCGGACCTTCGACTTCCGCGCTCAGCGCCTGGCTGGCGTCGTCTTCGACCGCCCAGAGCGCCTCCAGGTCCAGATCCACGTTCCACGGCGAGGCCAAGCCGAGACGGCCGTCGGCCGAGACCGAATACGGCGCCATGTCCAGGGCCAGCGAATCGATTTCCAGCGCCTCGTCATAGCGCCCGGCAAATGCCGCGCGCTGTATTTCCATCGGTGCGCTGTCGCCGGCTGCGCCGTGCAGGGTGAAGTCGATCAGTTCGAAGTCTTCGATCACGACTTCGACCGGCGCGGTGTAGTCGCCCATCTGGAATGGCGCCGCCTCCGGCTGTTCGGGCGCGGCCGGCGGAAGGCGGAGTTCGACGTCGGCCAACGCCAGGCGCCGGATCGTGACCCGGGTGGGCAATGGCCTGATCCCGACGGCCAGTTCCAGGCGACCGGCGCTCAGGCCGAGCCCGGCCTGCTCGAATTCCACGTCGCGCAGCACGATCCCCTTCGAAAGCCCGCCCTCGAGCGCGCCGTACTCGAGCTTCTCCAGCCGCGACTGGGCCTGGCCGAGCAGGAACGCCGCGCCACTGCGGGTGCCGGTGAGCCACCACCAGGCCACAGCCAGCAGCAGCAGGAGTGCAGCAAGACCAATCAGGATGTAGCGCAACATTCGTTTCACAGCAGCTTGGTCCCGATCGTGAAGTGGATTCGAAAGCTGTCGTCGTCCAGCGCGCGGGCCAGGTCGAGCTGGACGGGACCGATCAGCGTATACCAGCGCAACCCCAAGCCGGCGCCCCGCTTGAGATTGGGCTCGGCGAAATCGTTGAACGCGTTGCCGATGTCATAGAACGCCGCGGCGGCGAAATCACCGGCGAAGTTCCACTCGTATTCCATTGAGCCCACCAGCGTGTGGTTGGCGCCGTTGCGGTTGGTGCTCAACGCCTCGTAGCCATACCCCCGCACGGATCGATCGCCGCCGGCCTTGAAGCGGAACAGTTCCGGCAACTCGGTGATGTCGAGCCTGAGTTGACGCGGATCGCCCGGAATACTCAGGTTCAAGGTCGTGGTATCCGCCGCCGTATAGCCGACTTCGCCGCGCACCAGCAGCTTGTGCCGCGGCAGGAAACGCCAGTGCCAGCGAGCGTTGAGATAGCCCTGGAGAAAGCTGGTATCGGAGCCCAGGGGCGCTGCCGATCCGAGCACCCGGGCCTGTGCGTACATGCCCTCTGCAGCGAAACCTTCGCCGACAAGCTGGAACAGCGTCCATTCCGCGCCAAGAGCAACCGTGTTTGTATCGGTATCGAGGAACGGCAACAGGCCGGGGTTCGCGCGCAACAACGCGATCTGCTCGTCGCTCAACGACGATTGCGAGAACGCATCGAACTGCTCGTTGAGATAGGTCACGAACAATCGCTCGCGCAGCGGCTCGAACGGCCGGTCCAGCACCGGGCGCTCGCGCAACCGACCCACCGTCAACTGGGCCTGGTTGCGGTTTCCGCCGAATGGGTCGAACACCGGCTCGATCCGGTCGATGTCCTCGAAACGGAACCGATCGCGCTCGCGCTTGAGCAGCACTTCGCCGGTCAGAAAATTTCCCGGCTGATTGCCGTAGGGATGCTGGTAATTGCTTCTGAGCACGAACTCGCTGTCGGTCTGCTGGGCGCCGAATCGCGTATCCAGCCGGTCGCCGCGGTCGGACAGATAGTGACGCGTCCAGCCCAGCTGAAGCCGTGCACCGGTATCGGTACCGAAACCCGCCAGCACCCGGTAGGTGTTGGGCGGCCGCTTCTTCAGATCATAAGTCAGGTCGACGGTACTTGAATCCGGATTGCGCTGTTGCTGGACGACGACCTGTTCGAAATAACCGGTGCGCACCAGCACCTCGCGCTGCCGGTCCAGTTCCGAGCTCAGATAGGGTGAACCCGGTTCGACAATCGTCTGCGCACGCATCAGATCCTCGTTGAAGCCGGTATCACCGTAATCGATCTCGCCGATCACATAGCGATTACCGGCTGCATAGTCGACCTCGATTCCGGCTTCGTTGCGTTCCGGATCGACCCGGATGACGCGCCTGGCGAATCGCGCATCGAAGAAGCCGTGTGATTCGGCAATCTGTTCGAGCTCCGAAAGCGACTGTTCATAGGGCCGGTGTCGAAGAACCGACCCTTCGGGCAGCGGCCAGCCTGCGCGCCACGCGTTGAATGCTTCGACCGTACTGGCCGGCTCGCTGATCGAAATGGCGACAGCATTGACGATCACCGGCTCGCCCGGCGCGATCTGCACCCGGGCGCGCCACGGCGCGGCTTCACCGGCGGGCTCTTCCAGCCTGACCGAGACATTGGCCGAATAGAATCCGAATGGCTCCAACGCCTGGCGCACCTCTTCACGCGCGTCGGAGGCCATCTGGCGAAGCCGCCATACCGAGACTTGTTCCAGGTCTTCAGCCTGCTTCAGCGAAAGCGACGCTTCCACGTTGGCTCGCATTTCGCCGTCGATGCCCGAAATTTCGGTAATGACCGGTTGCGCAGCAAGCGTGGCCGGCACCAGCAGGACGGCCAGCGCCAGGCGAGTGAGGTTGCCCGTTTTCGAAATAACTGCCATTGCGTCACTTTAACGCCCGAAGCGGACATGTTGGATGAATGTTGGCCGCTTTTTGCTCAGAAAGTAGACCGTCAGACGCTGGAAAGCGCCCACGGAAGAGCCGGCTGAAGTCGTTCGATTCCAGAATCGGCGTCTGGTTTCGTGCCCGCTACGCCGGATAGAATGCGGGGTCAGGCCGCATTGCGCTGCTCACGGTCGAGCTGCCGGTAGCCAATGGCCTCGCCCAGGTGGGCATTGGTGATCCTCTGCGCACCGTCCAGATCAGCGATCGTGCGGGCGACCTTGATGATGCGCTGGTGCGCCCGGGCTGAAAGATTCAGCCGCTCGCAGGCGGTTTCCAGGAGTTTCTCGCCGGCCGCGTCCAGCCGACAGTGCTCGCGCACACCGGCAACGTCCAGCCGCGCGTTGAGTTCAGACCGCTCCAGCTGCAGTGACCGCGCGGCGACAACCCTTGCACGGACTGCCTTCGATGCCTCGCCGGCCGGATACCGGCCGAACTTCTGGCGCGGCACCTCCACGTGCAGGTCGATACGGTCGAGCAGCGGACCGGAAACCTTCGAACGATAACGATGGATCTGGTCCGGCGAACAGTGGCAACGGCCGGACTCGTCGCCGGCGTAGCCGCACGGACACGGATTCATTGCGGCGATCAATTGAAATCGGGCCGGGTACTCGGCCTGCAGCGCCGCCCTGGAAATGACGATCCGCCCGGATTCCAGCGGCTCGCGCAGCACTTCCAGCACCTTGCGGTCGAACTCGGGCAACTCGTCGAGAAACAACACCCCGTTGTGCGCCAGAGAGATCTCGCCCGGACGCGGGCGCGCACCACCGCCGACCAGCGCCACACCGCTGGCGGTATGGTGCGGGGCCCTGAACGGCCGTTCGCGCCAGCGCTCGGGCTCCAGCGCCTTGCCGCACACCGAGCCGATCGCCGCGGTCTCCAGCGCCTCGTCCTCGGCCAGCATCGGCAGGATGCCCGGCAGACGCGAAGCCAGCAGGGTTTTTCCAGTCCCCGGCGGCCCGATCATCAGCAGATTATGGTTGCCGGCCGCGGCAATCTCCAGGGCGCGCCGGGCCCGAGCCTGACCGCGCACGTCCTCCATGTCGGGCAAATCGGTGACCCCGCGCGCCTGGATCCGCGTCGGAACGTCGAGTTCCACCCGCCCGGCGAGCGCGGCGCACACGCCGGCCAGGTCGTCGGCCAGCCGGCAGTCGGTATGGCTCACCAGCCCGGCCTCGGGCGCATTGGCGCGCGGCAGCACCAGGCAGCGACCGGCGTCGCGCGCATGAAGGATGGCCGGCAGGCAGCCGGAGACGCCCTGCACCTCGCCGGCCAGAGACAACTCGCCGAGAAATTCGTAATCGGCCAGCGCATCGGTCTTGAGCTGGTTGGAGGCTACCAGGATACCCAGCGCGATCGGCAGATCGAAGCGCCCGCCGTCCTTGGGCAGGTCGGCCGGTGCCAGCGATACCGTGATGCGTCTGGAGGGAGGAGAAAAACCGGAATTTGCGATCGCCGCGCGCACCCGGTCGCGCGACTCGCGCACCGCCGAATCCGGCAGGCCGACGATGTTGAAGCTCGGCAACCCGCCGGCCAGGTGCACCTCGACCCGCACCGGCGGGGCCGAAACGCCGAGTTGCGCGCGGGTATGGACGATGGCCAGGTTCATGGCGGTTCCCGTGATTGAATCAAGGAGGCCAGTCTGGCTTGAGTCAGCCGAAAACGCGTCGGTAACCGGGCGTCAATCGGGGTAGGGAAACCGGAACATTTCAAGTAGGTAAATCGCCTACACGAAGCCCGACGAAGACGCTAAAAGCTGATTCTCTCGCAGAGACGCAAAGGCGCAGAGAGAAGCAATGAAGCCACCAGGGCGCGAAGAAACAAATGCCGGGAAACGTTGTGGAGCCGATAAACGCAGGCTTGCTGGTGCGCTTCGCTGCGCTCAACAGCACCCTACGCGGGTAGTAGTGAGTTTGTA
>Ga0102943_1002695_pt1 | contig 10243 bp, 9 predicted proteins | sample SalPonC_black_MG_FD_78174 | JGI IMG/M metagenome (GOLD analysis project Ga0102943, IMG submission 78174) | Salt pond soil microbial communities from South San Francisco under conditions of wetland restoration - Salt Pond MetaG... | ecosystem: Environmental > Aquatic > Marine > Intertidal zone >...
GATACCATCGGCAGCGGCATCGAGGGCGCATGGAAACCCAATCCCACCAAATGGGATATGGGGTATCTGAAGGTCTTGTTCAAATATGAATGGGAGCTGGTAAAAAGTCCGGCCGGCGCAAATCAGTGGCTGGCCAAAGATGTGGATGAAGCGGACATGGTGGTGGATGCCCATGACCCATCCAAAAAACACCGGCCCATGATGACCACGGCAGACTTGTCCCTGCGGTTTGATCCGATCTACGAGCCGATTTCCCGGCGGTTCCTGGAAAATCCGGAAGCGTTTGCAGATGCCTTTGCCAGGGCATGGTTCAAGCTCACCCACCGGGACATGGGGCCGCGGTCACGGTATCTGGGTCCGGAAGTCCCGGGCGAGGAGCTGATCTGGCAGGACCCGGTGCCGCCAGTCGATCATGCGCTTATCGATGAAAAGGATATTGCGGATCTCAAGACCAGCATTCTGGCTTCTGGTTTGTCGGTTTCCCAGCTGGTATCCACGGCCTGGGCTTCCGCATCCACATTCCGGGGATCGGACAAACGCGGCGGGGCCAATGGCGCACGCATCTGTCTGGCACCCCAGAAGGACTGGGAGGTCAACCAGCCGGAACAGCTGTCAGCGGCACTCCAGACCCTTGAAAAGATTCAAAAGGCGTTTAACAACTCCCAGACCGGCAACAGAAAGGTTTCCCTGGCCGATCTGATCGTCCTGGGCGGGTGTGCCGGTGTGGAGCAGGCAGCCAGAAATGCCGGTCATGATATCACCGTTCCCTTTACCCCGGGACGGACAGATGCCGCTTCGGAACAGACAGATGCCGCGTCATTTTCCGTACTCGAACCAGCGGCGGACGGGTTCCGCAACTATCTCAAAGACAGATACGCAGTGACGGCAGAAGAAATGCTGATAGACAAGGCCCAGCTGCTGACTTTGACCGCACCTGAAATGACGGCGCTCATCGGCGGAATGCGCGTCCTGAATGCCAATTTTCAGCAGTCTCAGCACGGTGTGTTCACCCGGAACCCGGAAACCCTTACCAATGACTTTTTTGTAAATCTGCTGGACATGGGGACAAAGTGGGCCCCGGTTTCAGAAGATGACAACCTGTTTGAGGGCCGTGACCGGGTCACTGGTGAGCGCAAATGGACTGCCACCCGTGTGGATCTCATTTTTGGGGCAAACTCCCAGCTTCGGGCCCTGGCCGAAGTTTATGGCAGTGCGGACGCCCAAGAAGTGTTTGTCGCCGATTTTGTTGCTGTATGGGATAAGGTGATGAACCTGGACCGTTTCGACACTGCCTGATCACTCCACGGAGGACGTCAACCGCTTTTCACGTTCTCAGCAGTCAACCACTGCGGCGTTTCCATATAATCTGGAAACGCCGCTTTTTTTTTCATCATGTCTGTATTCCATTACCCAGCGATCGAAAACCTGCATGTTTATGGCAAATATCCAGGTGTTATTTCGGGTCTTGACATGTCATTCATTTTACGTCATAATGTTTGCCTATGAAATATTTGAATTGACATAATTTATAACCAAAGGGAATGGCGGTTCATAATTTTGCCGGATTGGTTGTATTTCAGTAAGTGTTTCATCTCATTTTTTTCAAAACCGATATTGGTAACATTATTTCCAGCCAACTTCTTCAACCAGCAAAACAACAGGAGGTATAAAAATGGCCTGTATAGCAGGTATAGTTTCCCAACATGGGAAAATCGATGACGATTGTGCCCAGCTAATCGGTAAGGTACTCAAGGATATGCGCCACAGAGGACCCGACAATACAAGCGTACGCTCCATACCAGACAGCCGCGGCGCACTGGGGGCCAATGAAATGAACCTGTCTCCGGAAAGAACCATCTGCGCCAGCCTTGAAGATGCACCCTATATTCTGTTTGACGGCAAATTGTTCAATGAACGGTCCGACAGCAGTCAGCGTGATATCGATCTGTTTATCGATCTGTATCAGAAATATGACCGGGAGTGTTTCTCCCATATGGACGGCAGCTACGTATGTGCCATAGTGGAAAAAGATGATGAAGTGATTCTGGCAAGGGACGGGGTCGGTGCCAGGCCGCTGTTCTACGGATGGAACGGGGAGGTTTTCCATTTCAGCAGTGAAATGAAGGGGTTGAAGGATCATGTGCAGTTTGATATCCATGAACTCCCCGCAGGATACCTCTACAGCTCTTATCACGGGCTGAAAGAGTATAAACCGTTCAAGCCGGAGGTACCGGAACCGGGGGACACGGTTGCCGAAGCGGCAGCCACTTTGCGGGAGCTGCTCATCGAGGCAGTCAAACGGCGGATGGATGATGTCGATGCCGTTTCTCTGAGCGGGGGGCTGGACAGCTCCATTATTGCGGCCATTGCCAAAACATTCAATCCCAACATCAAGCTGTTCACCGGTGCGGTCAAGCGGGCACCCGGTCCGGATCTTGAAAATGCCAAAGTGATGGCCGATTTTCTCGGATTGGAACATTTTGTTTATGAAATCACGGATGAAGATATCGATCAGATCATTCCCGAAGCAGTCTGGTACCTGGAAAGTTTTGATGAAGACTGCATGTCCGGTATTCTGTCCAACTATTACGTTTCCAGAAAAGTCAAGGAATACAGCAATGCCGTGCTGATTGGAGAAGGGGCGGATGAACTGTTCGGTGGATACCGGATGGTACTGAAAAATCCCAAGGTAAAAAGCCCGGAACAGCGGGACCGGCTGGCCAAAAAGCTGCTGGATATTGCGTACAATACGGCGCTCAGACGGATGGACCGGAGCTGGATGGCCAACAGTGTGCAGTACAAGACCCCGTTTCTGGATACCCGGGTGGTGGCGTTTGCCGAAAAGATTCCCATGAAATGGAAAATATATGGTGACAAGCAGATTGAAAAATTTGTTTTAAGAGAGGCATTCCGGGATATGCTCCCGGAACAGATCGCCAACCGGGAAAAGCTGCGGTTTGCCATGGGAACCGGGATGGATGATGTGATGGATGATATCATTGCCGCCAAAATCGATCCCGAGGAGATCAACCGGCGCCCCAAGGCGGCCTATGGTTTGCGTTTCGCTTCTTTCAAGGAACTGTTTTATTATGATGAATTCCTGAAGCTGTTTCCCCCGTCTTATGAAAAACAGACTATTCGGTGGGATCCGTTTAAATAAGTGACCGGCAGACAAAAATGAGAGGACGAAGACAGAGAAGGGACCACAGAAATCGTGGAGAGTGATGCAGCGGATGGCATCCGATCCCTGGAATGTCCTGCAGACAGGGCCTGGAGGATTTCATGAAGTTTACGGTCCTTGGGTCCGGGGGATGCACGGTAATACCCAAACCATTGTGCCGGTGCCGTATCTGCACACAAGCGCGGCAAAAGGGGGCTCCCTTTGAAAGGGGCGGTCCCGCCGCCTTTGTGCATGATGAAAACATCCTCATCGACACCCCGGCCGAGATCTGCCGGCAGCTCAACCAGTCCGGCATCGAAGCGGTCACCCATCTGATGCTCACCCACCTGGACCCGGACCATATGGAAGGGTTCCGGGTGGTGGAGCAGATCACCCTTGATTTCAGGACCTGGGAGGCGTACCCGGAAAAAACCATCCGCCTGGTGATGCCGCGGCAGCTGCTGAAAGCGTTCCGGCACGTAAACACTGCCTACGGGTCCCTGGTGTCATTTTACGAAAAATCCGGATTTCTGCGCTGTGACCCCTTTGACCGGAACACCATGATCGGGGATGTCCAGGTGACGGCCCTGCCGGTGGACCGGGGAGATCAGGTGGCCTATGTTTACGTGTTTGAAAAAAACGGGTGCAGGGCAGTGTATGCCCCTTGTGACATCAAGCCGTTTCCGGAGCAGGATCCTGCGGTGCAGCACCCGGATGTGCTGTTCATCCAGCCGGGTCTGTTTGAAACCGGTCTGAGACACGGGTATGTGTATCCGGATGATCACATCTCCAGGACCACCCTGTACACCTTTGAACAGACCGTTGCCCTGAGCCGGCGGATACAGGCAAAACAGGTGGTGTTCATTCACCTGGAGGAATACTGGCACCGCAGTTTTACAGATTACCAAGCCCTTGAGGCGGACCTGGACAACATGGTGTTCGCCTGGGACGGGATGACATTCACCATCAACGAGAGAGGCAAATAAATGAATTTAGTGAGCAATGAATATCTGGACCAGATCCATCAGGATGCACTGCGGGTTCTTGAAGAAACCGGGGTACGGTGCAGTTCACCGGAAGTCAGACAGATTCTGGAGGGAACAGGCATGGCAGCCTATGATGACACCACCGAACATCTGCATGTGCTGTCCCCTCTGGTGGAACAGGCCCTTACCGACACGCCCAAACGGGATCAGTACTGGATCAAGGAAAATTCTTTTGGTGTGGGCGGTACCGCCCCTTTTGTGCATGACGATACCACCGGAGAGTTGATTCAACCCACATTCGACCATATTGCACAGATCGCCCGCATCGTTAACCAGACCGATGTGATCGATTTCATGGCCAGGGGGGTGCTGGTTCCCAAACAGGAAGTCAAGGTCATGGAAACCATTATCGAAAACTGCGACAAACCGGTGTATGCTGCCGCAGTCTCGGAAGCGGGCATAGAAAAAGCCCGGCAGATCCATGAAACCCGGGGGGGATTCACCATCCAGTTTTCCATCATCAACAGCCCCTTGAACATCATCGACAGCATGATCCCCCCGTTTTTATCCTGCGTGAAAAACGGGATCCCCATTTATGTTTCCACCATGCCCATGGCCGGGTTGTCCGCCCCCTATTCCATGTCCAGCCTGATCACCCTGACCCATGCAGAAGCCCTGTTCGGCATCACACTGGCCCAGGTGGTCAATCCAGGGGTCATGGTGGTCCATGCCGGGCTGCCGTCCATTGCCAGCATCAAGGACAATTATGCAGTGAACCTCGGGTTGACCTCCTTTAATATTGCCAACCTGATCATGGAAAAGGTCAACAAACGGCTGGATCTGCCCTCCATCCAGACCGCCTGCACCACCAGCCAGGAGCATCCCAACGAGATTGCAGAAAAAGAAGCGGTCAATGGATACGCTTTGATGAAAAAATACGGGTTTCACCAGATGCGGCACAGTTTCGGATTTTTAAAGGAGTTGGTGTCCTTTTCCATTGCCAAACTGGAGCGCCATATTGAATTGTGCCGCCAGACCACACCGGACCAGGCCCCGGACTTTCAGATGGAAGCCTATGACCCGGAAGGACTGGATGCGGTCATGCGCAACGGCAGCCAGGCAAATTACATGCGAGACAACCACACCGTGAAAAATACCGGAAAAACGTTTCTGGCGTGATCGGGATCTAATTTGTCCAACCGGTGCTGTATGGCAGATATAGTCTGGTTTATCACAGGTCGGGGGGTAACGATATGACGGTGGAGAAAAAAAAACAATTTTTTTCCTTGACATGGAAATTTTAATGTGAGATATTTCATATACAAAACATTCACATGAGCAAAGTTTCAGTGCCAAGTCTTTTGCAGTGTGCAAACGGCGCCAACAGGCACATATTAATTTTAGATGAGGAGGAACCAATGGAGAAATCCACACCAATCATTCAATCAACCAATAATATGCAACGTGATGGGTATCAGGTTGTAGCACATTTCGCTATCGTTTCCTTCGCACTTTTTGGATTTACGCTGAATCTGTTCGGTCAACTGTGGGAAAGTGTCAAACAACTGGTAACCGTTCCCGGAAATCTGGTCAGCCGGCCGGCTGCATGGTTCAGGGATAAAATGTCAGATATGGGTTTCAGTGTCTGGCAGGAGCGGGAATCCAATAGCTGATCACCTTTATTAGCTGCAAGACCCTGGGCTCCCTATGGGTCAATTCTTCTTAAACACATCAAAATGTAATGCAAATGCTTTCCCCGGAAGGGCCGTTACTTGATAAATATGGCTGCTTCCGGGGAAACGTTTATCCTGCCCTAAGGTAAGCTGCAGATCCTCCGGCGTTGCAAATTCTGTTTCATGCGCGCATAATGTGATCCTTTCCAGAAGACCTTTTTACACCCCGGGCATTGAAAGAATTCTGAAAAATACGTTTTGGTTTTAGGTTCCAGCAGGTGAACGATGGCCTGTTTTTGAACCGGAACAAGGGGTCTGTTGCACAACGTACACCGGGAAAAAAATGCGGTCCGGTTCTTGAGTCCGAAAAAACAGAGCACCTCCGACACCTGGTCATAGGGAGCATTGGATCGGATGCGGCGGGCAAACACGATTTTCTTTCGTTTCAGCAGGTTGGTATCCCGGGTCAGGACTATGCGGGACTCAGCCAAGGCCCTGTCGGCGATCTCCTGGTCTGAAAACCGATTGGAGCAGGCCACATCAAACCCCAGCAGGATCATCAGCCGCCCGAGTTTCAGGACATTTACATCCGCAATGAATAGGCGTCGTTCCAGCGGGTCCGGCCGCAGGGTTGACGGAGACAGCACATCAAACGGTGCAGATACGGCATGTACCGCCATTGTTCCCGGCGCATCCGGCACAAAAGAAAAATCGATTTCCCGCCCGTTGAAAAAGATGCGCCCCACTTCGGTATGGGGCACGCCCAGAGACTCGATGATATCCTTGACAGAAGCTTTCCGTTCCAGCGGGTAATCAAATATGTGGTCCTGGTGACGGCCCTGCAGGAAAAAATCAAACGCCGGATCGAATGTCAGAGAAATATTCATAATTGGCGGTTCATCCCATGTTGATCAGGAACACGGCCGTGCAGGCCATGGCCAGAAACAGGTAATTGGCGGGCCGCAAAGGTTCCTTCCAGAGCAGCAGGCTGAACAGGGTGGTGACAGCGATCACCCCCAGGCCCAGCGTAGGATAGGCCATGGAGCCGGGCAGGTGCGACAGGGCCTGAATCCAGAAATAGGTGGCCAGGACATTGGTGATTCCCAGTGTCGCACCCCAGGTCAGGCAGGGCCGGCTGATACGGCCCCCGTTCACAAGCCTGGGCAGGGTCAGCACCAGGGCTGTCCCGAAAATGGTGGCCATGAACGCCTTGTGATCGGCTGCCGGTGCCAGTTCCGCCTGTATTTTGAATACAAAATCCGTGATCCCGTATGCCGCAAACAGCAGCAGTCCCCAGATGACGCCTTTCACGGCATTTTTTATGCCCCGGCCCAGCCGCAGCGGTTCGTTCCCCGCAAGGGGCAGGCTTAAAAACGCCAGAGCGATCCCGGCCGCCTGCACATATCCGGCAGTCTCTTTGAAAAAGATCAATGATCCCAGGGTGGGAACAGCAGCGGACAACCGCATGAGGGTGGTGGACAAAGCCAGCCCCCCGGCAGTGATGGCTTTGTTGAAAAGCCACAGGCACAGCACATACATACCCCCGGTAAAGAGCCCTAAACCCCAGACAAAGGGCGGGTTGTCCAGCAGGGTTTTCCAGGCACCCCATGCCAGCAGCCCCCCGGTACAGACCACATAATTGACCGCCAGAAACTGCCACAGGTTCACCCTCCTGATATTTGCGGCCTTCATGCTCAGGGCCACCCCGCTGGAAAAAACAACCGCCAAAAACAAAAACAGACTTCCCTGCATCACATTTCCTCCGATAACAAGCCTATCCGGCAACTGCCTGCCACAGGGACAGCCACAGGGGCATGGCAAGAATGCAGACCAGGTACTGGAGCAGCATCATGCTGGCAACCGTATAGGTGTCCCCTCCGTAATTGCGTACCATGCGGATCAGCTTGGTGGCCGGCCGAAATGATGAACACCTGGAAGACAGCGGAGAACACCTTGGCAAATGTGGGAAAAAACATGGTGTTACGGCCAGTCAATGTGCATGGGCCGCTTCTGTGCCATCAGCCATATGCCGTCACCACCGGATACTTCCTGGCCTGCATCCGGGTTGATGATCACCTTTGCATCGGATGTCTGCATGGCAAATGTCAGAAAATTGTATTTTTCTTTCAGCCGGGTGTGCAGTTCCCACCAGTTCATGACACGGCCCGTCCGGGGGGCGAGCACATAATAGATCTCGTCCCGGGAATCGTTTCTCAAAAGGACCTGAAGCGGCAGGTGGACCTTGTCCTGCATGGCCTGAACCATCATTTCGGCGGTCATCTGCATAATGGTCTGGAATTCTCCCTGAACACTGGAAAAAGTATCCAGCGACTGGGAGTTCAGGCAGCGCACGGTGATTTCACAGCCGTCATTCTTCAGTTTCAGGGCGTTTATCAAAGCAAAAAGGCTCTGTTCATCATTCCCGGTATGGATGATGATCCGGTCGGCTTTTTGAATATTGGCTTTGGTAAGTGTGGCTGACGCATCCGGCCGTCCTTTGACAAAAAATACATTCTCTGCTTCTGGAAACGGATGGCGGTCCTTTTCTGCCACAACGACCAGCGGGTGCTTGAGATAGGTTTCATCCCGCTGGATTTCCTCGATCAAATGCCCGGTTTCATCAATAACCCCGACAATGAGAATATGGTGAGATCCATCGAATTTTTTTTCACCGTGCATTTTTTTGTCTCTCCTTTCAATCAGTGATGACGCAACATAAGTGATGAATGCGGCACCGATGCCGATCCCCATGAACATCGGCAGGATCACTGCCACGATTTTGCCGGGGCTGGATACAGGGAACAGGTCCCCGTACCCGACAGTGGTACTGGTGACAACACTCCACCACAGTGCCTGGTCAAACCGGGTCAATGGCGAATCCGGCGGCTCCACGATCTTGATCAGCAGGCTCGACACGATCAGCAGCGTCAGGTAGGCAAAAACCAGGGTGAAGCCTTTTTTTTGGAGACCTGTACGGATGATTAATCTGATAAAATGGATCAATGGCTGCTCCTTTTGTACACTGATTTGCCTTGATACAATATCTTCCATCCAGCGCCGTTGAGAAACCGGCTATATTGATTTTTGCTTATCTGCTGACCTCCTGGTCATCTTTTTCAAGGGCATCTTTTGCACTTTGCTGATAAGCGGTAATCCTGTCTTTGATGCTGCTGTCTGACAGCGCCAGAATCTTTGCTGCGGCAAGTGCGGCATTTTTGGGATCAAGAACCGTCATGGGTGCAACAACAGAAGGCATCCTCAGGCTTGAATAGACATCTGCCCCGGCAAAGGAGGAACTGTAGGGCGGGCAGGCGATTACCGGACACCAGGTCTGGGAATCGGTAAAGCCACTGAGTGCGTTGCTTCTTCCGGCAACCGTGATAAAGACCACGGATTCTTTTTCATAGTCTTTTATCAGCTCATAACATTTTAATGGCACCTTGTGCGCGGATGCCACCCGAGACACACTCTCCACCCCGAGTTTTTCCAAAGTATCAGAAATTTTTTTACACCACTCAAGATCACTTTTTGATCCCATGATTATTACAACTTTGCCCATAATTACCCTCCAAAAATCAGTGTTTACACTTGTCAAATGGTTTTGTTTTACCTCTTCAAAGTCTGAAATATTGCATATTACCATTGAATTGTCCAGTCTGTCGAATTTCATCTGAAGGCCTCAGTCCATACATTGGACCTCACATTCTCAAGGAAATAGAGCGTGTCTCTGTCGCCGTCTGAATACATTCGCCACATACTACGAATTCTCCGAAAATGGTAAAAATATCTATAATCGGCTCAATGTTGATTCGAGTATATTTTGCGGAAAGCTCTTCTCCGAGGCGTTGATATTCCTGGAGTATTTCTTTGGGAAGAATAATCCGGTTATGGGATTGTCTCCCAAGTTTGAGAATTTTTGACCTCTATCCCCAACATACACAAATCGAGACGCTGATGGATCTACGGCTATGCGGATCTGCCGGTCCTGGTGGCATCCTATTGCCGATTTGCAGGTCAAGGTCAGGGGACGTCATGAGTTCCTGCCTTGGTCCCGGCATCTATGACACGCTCCTTGACCGGGCGGAAAGCCAGGGTTCATCTGGCACTGATGCCGTCAGGCCCGGATCTGGCCCCATCACCATGTATGCGGATTATCCCATCAGCCGGTCCCTGCAGCACTGGGTATTCCAGTCCAACAAGGCCCTGGACTCGCCCACAGGGCAGAACCTGGTGCATCACACCGTCCGGGGTACACCATCCTGGTGTTTTCCCGGGATCGGAAAAAGAACAATAGCTGTACCATGCACCTTGAAAACTATTTTTCTTTTTCGAAATTCTTTTCTGATACTTGACAAAAAATGGAACGTCAGCAATGATAGACGTGTTGATGACGAATGTGCCATAAACAAAAGTACGTATTGTGA
>Ga0102943_1002696_pt1 | contig 10241 bp, 8 predicted proteins | sample SalPonC_black_MG_FD_78174 | JGI IMG/M metagenome (GOLD analysis project Ga0102943, IMG submission 78174) | Salt pond soil microbial communities from South San Francisco under conditions of wetland restoration - Salt Pond MetaG... | ecosystem: Environmental > Aquatic > Marine > Intertidal zone >...
AAGCCGCCCTTCGCCAGGTCGATCGCCGGCATGCCGATCGTCGTCGTCATCGACGCGCCCTCCGCTCGGTCCATGGAACCGTCATGGCATACGAGATGCCGCTGCGTGGGGGCATCCAACGCATCGGTTCAAGTCGCCGAGGGCGATATCCGCATCGACGGGCGCCGCGCGGACGAGATGGAGCCCGCGGACCGGAACATCGTGGCGGTATTCCAGAACTATGCGCTTTGCCTGCACATGACGGCGCGCGGAGACATCGCCTACGGGCTGAAGAACCGAGGGGCGCCGAAGGACGCGATCGCGCGGAATGGGGCCGAGGCGGCGACGATGCTGCAGATCGAAGCGTTCCTCGACCGCAAGCCCTCCCAGCTCTCGGGCGGGCAGCGCCAGCGGGTGGCGATGGGGCTCTGCATCGTGCGCGACCCGTCGATCTTCCTGTTCGACGAGCCGCTCTCCAACCTCGACGCCAAGCTGCGCACCCGGATGCGGCTCGAGATCAGGACGCCCCAGCGCCGTCTCGGCGTGTCCGCGATCCACGTCGCCCGAGACCAGGTCGAGGCGATGACGCCGGCCGACCGGATCGTGGTGCCGAACGGCGGCGAAGTGGAGCGGATCGGCGCGCCGGCCGAGGTCCACGCCCGCCCCGCCTCGACCTTCGTCGCGGGCTTCACCGACGCCCCGGCGACGAACCTGATCGACGGCGTGCTCGAGGGCGGCGCGCTGCGGACCGGCGACGTCTCGATGGCGCTCACGCTCGGTGCGCCGTAGGTCCGTCTCCTCGACGAGATGACCGAGTTCCGGCAGCGGTTCCCGATGGACCGCTAGACCCGACGCACCCGGTCGGAGCGCATCAGCTCCAAGATCGGGTCCGCGGCTCTGCGGCCCTCGGCGACCTCGCGGTCGAGGGCGGTCTCGAGCTGCGCGACGGCATCCGCCTTGTCCGCGATCTCCTCGGCAAGGGCGCCGGGGACGATCACGGCGCCGTCGCGGTCGCCGACCACGATGTCGCCCGTCTCGATCGAGAGACCGCCGAGCAGGACCGGCAGGCCGATGCGTCCGGGACCTTTGGAGAACGGCGAATTCGGCGAGAGGCCGGTGCAGAAGATCGGCAGGCCGGCCGCGATCAGGCCGGCGCGGTCACGCGCCAGGCCGTCGGTGACCAGGCCGGCGCAGCCGTTGTTGCGGGCCATGCCGGCGACCCGGTCGCCGAACGCCGCCGAGCCGCGCCAGCCGTGGGTGGCGATGACGAGGGCCTCGCCCGGCCGGACCTCGGTCAGGGCGCCGGCGAGGGCGAGGATGTCGTCGGGTCCGCAATCGACCGTCAGGACCGGGGCGGCGAGGCCGTCCGGCAGGGCGCCGGGCGCCAGAGGCTTGATCTCGGGCGAGAGCGCGCCGCGCCCCGACATCGCGTCGCAGAGGACGGAGGTGGGATGGGCGCCGAGACGGGCGGCGAGCGCCAGCAGGGCCTCGCCGGGCGCGGCGGCGGGACGGTCCTTGACGGTCAGCAGGGGCGGTTCCTCGATCATGCGGTCTCTCCGAGCGGGTCGAAGCGCTCGACGGGGGCGTCGAGGCGGTTGACGAGGCCTGGGATGACCTCGGGGAACAGGCGGCGCACGGCGGGGTCGTGGCCGGGGATCACCAGATGCGGGGCGGAGGCGAGCCGCTGGATGGTCTTGAAGCCCTCCAGCATGTCCTCGACGTCCACCACGAGGACGAAGGGTTTTCCGCGCAGGTAGTTCTCGTAGAAGTGCGAGGCGTCCGAGGCGAGGCAGAGCCAGCCCTCGCGGGTCTTGACCCGCACCGCCTGGAGGCCGCGGGAGTGGCCTCCGACGCGGTGGACCTCGACCCCCGGCGCGACCTGGCCGGCGCCGTCGTGGAAGGTCACGCGGCCGGAGTAGACGCTCTTGACCATCTCGCAGACATGGGCCGCCGTGAAGGGGTGGCGCAGCGCGTCGTGGCACATGCAGGGGCCGGTGGCGTAGGCCATCTCGGCCGCCTGCAGGTGGAAGCGGGCGTTCGGATAGCGGTCGAGCCCGCCGGCGTGGTCGAAGTGGAGGTGCGTGACGATCACCTCCGAGAGGCTCTCGGGCTCGACGCCGAAGGCCTTGATCGCCTCGGTCGGGTCGCGCTCGATCTCCCGGCCGCGGGAGCGGGCCTCGGCGGCGTCGAAGCCGGTGTCGACGAGGATGCGCCGGCCGGTCTCGGGCTGCACCAGCATCCAGACGAAGAACTCGATGGGCATGGGCGCGGCGTGGTCGTCGTCCATGATGAAGTTGTCGACGCGCCGGCGCTTCGGGTTCGCCGCGTATCTGAGGCTGTAGACCTCCCAGAGATCGTCCATCCGTCTCCTCCCCTGCTCTTGCGCGCGAGCCTACGGCGCGCGAGCGCGGGGGGGAAGGGCGCTCGGAGGGGCGGCGGGCCGTCCCGCATTCGTGCCGCCGTGGTGCGGCGGACGTGCGGACTTCGTACGCCGAACGTACCGACGATGTCGGCCTTTCGTCGGCCTTCGATGCGCCCTGCGTCGGCCTTCGGTCCGCCCTCGGTCGGTCTTTCGTGCGGCCCGCGTCGGGCTTCGGCGCCGACGCGGTCGGACCCGGCCTTCGGGTCGGAGGGGATCCGGGGCCGGGGGCCGCGGCAGGGTGGGGGGCGCAGGGTTGAGATCCGGTGAACGGCGGATTGCCTCGGCGAAGCGCGCATGGCCTTCTCGGGCCCGCGAGGGGCGAGGGAGGAACGGCCATGACGGAATTCGCGATCGCGGTGTTCGAGGGCGACGGCATCGGGCCCGAGGTGACGGCGCCGACGCTGGAGATCCTGGAGGCGCTCGGGCGCGCGCACGACATCGACTTCCTCTGGCGCAAGCTGCCGGCGGGGGCGGGATGCTACCTCGAGACGGGCGAGGCGCTGCCGCCGGCCTCGGTGCAGGCGGCGCGGGAGGCGGACGCGATCCTGCTCGGCGCCTGCGGGCTGCCCGGGGTGCGCTACGAGGACGGCACCGAGATCGTGCCGCAGATCACGCTGCGCATCGAGCTCGGCCTCTACGCCGGGGTGCGGCCGGTCTTCGTGCCCGAGGGCTGGCCGAGCCCGCTGAAGACGCCCGGTCCGGTCGACTTCGTGCTGATCCGCGAATCGACCGAGGGGCTCTTTCACACCATGGGCCGAGGCCTGGTGGAGCCCGACCGCGCCGAGGAGACGCTGCGCATCACCCGCGCGACCACGGCCAAGGTCTCGGCCTTCGCCTTCCGCCTCGCCGCGAAGCGCAAGGCCGAGGGGCGCGGGCCGGGCCGCGTGATGTGCATCGACAAGGCCAACGTGTTCCGCGCCTTCGCCTTCATGCGCGAGGTGTTCATGGCCGAGGCGGAGGCCTGGCCCGAGCTGGAGGCCGAGGCCGGCTACGTCGACGCCATGGCGCTGCGCATGGTGACCGCGCCCGGAAGCTTCGACGTGATGCTCACCGAGAACATGTTCGGCGACATCCTCTCCGATCTCGGCGCGGGGCTGATGGGCGGGCTCGGCGTCGCGCCCTCGGCCGACATCGGAGACGCGCACGCGGTGTTCCAGCCCTGCCACGGCACGGCGCCGGACATCATGGGCAAGGGGCTGGCGAACCCGGTGGCGATGATCCTCTCGGGCGCGATGATGCTGGACTGGCTGGCCGACACGCGGGGCGTCGCCGCCTGCGCCGAGGCCGGCACCCGGCTGCGCGAGGCGACGCTGGCGGCGGTGATCTCGGGCGAGGCGCGGACGACCGATCTCGGCGGGAGCGCGGGGACGGAGGCGGCGGCGGCGGCGGTGCGGGCGAGGCTCGGCCTCTGAGGACCGCGTCGGGCCGGGCCGGAACGCGCTCCGCCGGCGCGGCGGCGGCCGGGCGCGCGACGGGACCTCGCAGGGGCCGCCGAGGGAGGGAGGCGGCGCCCCGGATCGCCGCGGAACGCGGCGCTCCGGGGGCATGGCGTGCCGCCGCGCGTCCCGCGCGGCGGCGCCGTCAGGTTCGGAGGTTCGCCGCGTGAACCGGCGGGCGGCGGGAGGCCCAGGGCATGGCCTGCTCCAGCTCGGCCGAGAGAGCCATCAGCTCCAGGTCGCGCCCGAAGGGCATGGCGACGTGGACGCCGATCGGCAGTCCGTGGTCGTTCCAGAAAAGCGGAAGCGACGCCGCGGGTTGACCGGAGGCGTTGAAGGCCGCTGTGAAGGGCGAGTAGGCGTAGACCCCCTTCGGGCCGAGGCGATAGTCCATGAAGTCCTCGGTGACGTGGGCGAAGCGGCCGACTTCGGCCGGGGGTTCGGCCAGCGTCGCGGTGACGATCGCGTCGAAGGGCTGCATCCAGCGCGCCATGTCGCGGCCGTAGGCGTGCAGGCGCGCGATCTCGACGAAGGCGTCGCCGCCGGAGATCCCCTCGGCCACGGCGAGGGCGCCGCGGGCGACGGACTCGATCGGCGCCTCCTCGAGCGGGATGCCCTTGGCGGCGCAGAGGCTGCGGATGCCCTCGGCGGTGCCGCAGGCGATCATGTTGGCGACGCCGACGGTGACGCCGTCGGTGTCGGCGTCGGGCAGGGGCGCCGCCTCGACGCGGTGGCCGAGCGCCTCCAGCGTCTTCATCGCGGCCTCCACCGCGGCGCGGTTGTCGGCGTGGATCGGCAGGCCGGTGAGGGTGGTCGTGAGGAACCCGATGCGCAGGCGCCGGGGCGGCGCCTTGATCGCGTCCGAGAAGCTCCCGCCCAGTTCGGGCGCGGCGTAGGGGGCGCCGAGATCGGCGCCGGCGGTCGCGTCGAGCAGCGCCGCCTGGTCGCGCACCGTGCGCGAGACGAAACCGGACGTGGCGAGGCCGCCCCAGCCTTCGCCCTTGAGCGGGCCGTTCGGCATCAGCCCGCGGGTCGGCTTGACGCCGAAGAGGCCGCAGGAGGCGGCGGGGATGCGGATCGAGCCCGCCCCGTCCGAGGCGTGGGCGGCGGGCAGGATGCCGGCCGCGACCGCGGCGCCGGAGCCGCCGGAGGAGCCGCCCGAGGTGCGCTCGAGGTTCCAGGGGTTGCGGGTCGGGCCGCCGTAGACCGCGGCCTCCGTCGCCGGGCCGATGCCGAATTCGGGGGAGGTGGTGCGCCCGAAGGTCACGAGGCCGGCGGCGCGGCAGCGCTCGTGGAAATGCGAATCGGCGGGGGCGGTGGTCTCGGCCGCGAGGCGGGAGCCGGAGTTGGAGGGGAAGTCGACCGCCTCGGCGCCGAGATCCTTCAGAAGGAACGGGACGCCCTTGAGCGGGCCGTCGGGCAGGCCCGCCGCGACATGGCCGCGGGCGGTGTCGGGGCGCATGAGGGTCAGGGCGTTGAGCTTGGGGTTCAGCGCCTCCGCCCGGCCGAGCGCCTCCTCGAGGAGTTCGGCCGGGGTGACCTCGCCCGTGGCGACGAGCGCGGCGAGGCCGAGGGCGTCATGCGAGTCGTAGGCGTCTGCGATGGACATGGGCGGGCGTCCTCCTTCACTTTGCGGCGTCAGCATGGACCGCGGCGCGAGCGGGCGCCAGAGGTCGAAAAGCCCTGCGGGACAGGGCGTTATGGGAGGAAGCGGCGATGAACCGTGTGGATCTGGAGGGCCGCGTCGCGGCGGTGACGGGCGGCGCGCAGGGGATCGGGCGCGCGGTGGCGGAGCGCTTCGTCGCCTCCGGCGCGACGGTCGTGATCTGGGACCGCGACGCGGCCCTGGCCGAGGAGACGGCGGGCGCGATCGGGGCGGAGGCGGTGGCGGTCGACATGACCGACCTCGCCTCGGTCGAGGCGGCCGAGCGCGAGACGACGGCGCGGCACGGCCGGCTCGACGTGCTGGTGAACAACGCCGGCATCGCGGGGCCGAACGTTCCGCTGGCGGACTACCCGACCGACGCCTGGGCGGCGGTGATGCGGCTCAACGTCGACGGCGTCTTCCACGGCTGCCGCGCGGTCGTGCCGGGGATGGTGGAGCGCGGCTACGGGCGCATCGTCAACGTCGCGAGCGTGGCGGGCAAGGAGGGCAATCCGAACGCGAGCGCCTATTCGGCGTCGAAGGCGGCGGTGATCGCGATCACCAAGTCGCTCGGCAAGGAGCTGGCGGGCCACGACATCGGCGTCAACTGCGTGACGCCGGCGGCGGCGCGCACGGCGATCTTCGACCAGATGACCGAGGCGCACATCCAGTTCATGCTCTCCAAGATCCCCCGGGGGCGCTTCGTGGAGGTGGGCGAGGTGGCGGGCATGGTCGCCTGGCTCGCCTCCGAGGAGATGCGCTTCGCGACCGGCGCGGTGTTCGACGTCTCCGGCGGGCGCGCGACCTACTGAACGCTCAGCGTTCGGTGATCCGGACGTCGTCGATGCGGAACACGGCGGGCGACCGGCCGCCGCCCTCGTCGGCGAAGGTGAGCTGGAGGTATGGGCGGTCGTCGGCGGGGCCGAGCGGAGCGCCGAGGGCGAGACCGGCGAGCGCGTCGGAGCGGTCCTTCGGGTCCGTCGGGCGGTGGTCCGTGTTGATCACCGCGACGTCGTAGGTTCCGGCGTCCACGTCGACGTCGATGGAGACCTCGAGGACGTCGCCGGTCGCGTAGGCGACGTCGAGGATCTTCGGATTCTCGCCGTCGAGGGCGCGGACGTCGCCGTTCTCGAGGCGGACTTCGGCGAGGACGGCGCCGATGGCGGGATTGGGCACGGGCGTCTTGCGCACTTCGGCGAGCATCGGGTCGGGGCCGAGGACGAAGGCTTCGGCGGCGAAGACGTAGCCGTAGCCCGAGGCGTCGCCGATCTTGCCCGGAACGGGCACGGCCGCATATGTGAGGATGTCCGGATCCGGGCCGACGCGGGCGAGCGTCAGGCCCTGACCCGTCCCGAAAGGTCCGATGCCGTATTCGGAGGCGGTGCGGTTCTCGTCGCCCCTCGGCGGGCCCGGGGAGGGGCCGTTCGGCGCGACTCCGCGGCCGTAGCTCTCGAAATCCTCCTGGTGGACGACGTCGGCGCCGCATCCGGCGAGGGCGAGTGCGAGGGCGGGCGCGGCCGTGCGCGCGAAGGGGTTGCGGCGGGTCATGGTCCCTCCCGGGGCTCTGCGGGTCGGGACATGAACGCGATGCGCCGGGCGGCGTTCCGGCGCGCGGCCCGCCTCCCTCTCCGAGCGCCCGTCGAAGGGCGCCCGCCGGGCCCCTCGGGGCACGGCCGGCGGGGCGAGCGGGGGGCTCGGCCCCCCCGAGCTCCGCCGTCGCCCCCCGAGGACGAAACGTCAGACGTTCGACCAGCCGCCGTCGATGACGTGGGCGACGCCGGTGACGAAGGCGCTCTCGTTCGAGGCGAGATAGACGGCCAGCGCCGCGATCTCCTCCGGCGTCGCGATGCGCCCCATCGGCTGGCGCGCGACGAAGGCGGCGCGGGCCTTGTCGTAGTCGCCGAGGGCGTGCAGGCGCGCCTCGAGGCTCGGGCTCTCCACGGTGCCGGGGCAGATCGCGTTGCAGCGGATGCCCTGGGCGACGTAATCGGCCGCGACGGCCTTGGTCAGGCCGATCACCGCCGCCTTGGTGGCGCCGTAGAGCGCGCGGTTCGGCGCCGCGATGATCGAACCCACCGCGCTCGCCACGTTGACGACCGAGCCGCCGCCGCGCTCGATCATGCCCGGCAGGGCCGCCGTCAGCATCCGGTGCAGCGACTTCACGTTGAGGTCGAAGGAGAAGTCCCAGGCCTCGTCCGAGGTCTCGAGGATCGTGCCCTGGTGGACGTAGCCGGCGCAGTTCATCAGCACGTCGATCCCGCCCGCGCGGGCGACGCCGGCGGCGACCGAGGAGGCGTCGCGCACGTCGAGCGCGTAGGTCTCGAACGCCGTGGCGCCGAGGGCCTCGGCCTCCTTCGCGAGCGAGGCGAGCGCGCCCTCGTCGACGTCCGTGGCCGCGACCGCGGCGCCTTCGCGCGCGAAGGCCAGCGCCGTGGCGCGGCCGATTCCCGCGCCCGTCGCGGTGACGAGCGCGCGTCTGCCTTCGAGTCTCATGCCGATCTCCCTTCCTTGGTTTCGGTCCCGCGTCCGACGCTCAGGCCCGAGAGCGCCTCCGTCGCGGCCTCCCACGGGCCGAGGCGATGCGGATCGGGCGCGAGCGTGACGCCGTCGCGCGCGCTGGCGAGCGCCGCCATGGCGGCGGCGAGGCTCGCGAGCCCTTCGGCGGCCGGCGCGAGCGGCGCCGCGCCGTCCCGGACCACCGCCGCGAAATGCGAAAGCTGCGCCGCGCCGGGATCGGTCGGCGGGCAGGGCATCGGCAGCCGGTCCAGCGGTTTGCCGGAATCGCCGCGCCCTTCGCCGGCGTAGCGCCAGTAGGCGAGCGAGGGCAGCGAGAGCGCGCCTTCGGCGCCGACGAGGCGCAGCGCGTCCTCGCCGGTGCGGTGGATCGCGGGGCTTTCGCCCGTGCCGGCCTCCCAGCCCCAGGGCGAGAGGCCGGCGTCGGTGAGCAGCGCCGAGCCGAGGGCGCCGCCCGCGAAGCGCAGCGCGAGCGCGACGGTGTCCTCCTTGGCGCCGCGCGCCTCCTGATGCGCGACCTGGGCCGAGATCTCGGCGACGTCGCCGGCGAGAAAGCGCAGCAGGTCCAGCTCGTGCGCCAGCTGCACAAGCGCCGTGGCGGCGCCGGATTCGACGCGCCAGCTCCAGCGACCGCGCGCCGACGGCGCGCGCAGCGCCCAGAGCGACTGCACCGCCACCAGCCGCCCCAGCAGGCCGCCGGCGAGCGCCTCCCGCGCGGCCCCGACGACCGCGAGGTGGCGGCGATGATGGCCGACGAGGAGCGGGACGCCCGCCGCCTCGGCCGCGTCGGCGGCGCGGCGCGCGTCGCGCAGCGAGACGCCGAGAGGGCGGATCAGCATGGTCGGCCAGCCCTCCGCCGCGCAGGCCTCGACGTCCGCGCCCTGGCTGGCGAAGGGGCCGGCGACGACGGCGCCGGCGGGCGCGCCGGGCAGGTCGTCGAGACCGGCGGCGACGGGCAGGCCGGCCTCGGCCGCGCGCAGGCGCGCCTCCTCGGCCGGCTCGACCATCGCGAGGAGGCGGACCTCCGGGGCGGCCTCGATGCGCCGGGCCTCGGCGAGCGCGGCACGCCCCGCCCCGAGCACGACGAGCGGAACCGGAGCCGTCACATCACGGCCCCGATCTGCCAGGGCACGAACTCGTGGTCGCCGAGGCCCTGCGCCTCGGACTTGGTGGGCTCGCCCGAGGCGGCGCGCAGCAGCAGGCGGTGGATCTCCTCGCCGACCTCCTCGACCGTCTTCTCGCCGGTGAGGATCGCGCCGGCGTGGACGTCCATGTCCTCGGGCATGCGGCGGGCGAGTTCGGAATTGGTGGCGATCTTGATCGTCGGCGCGGGCTTGGAGCCGAAGGCGGAGCCGCGACCGGTGGTGAAGGCGACCATGTTGCAGCCCGAGGCGATCTGGCCGGTGACGGATGCGGGATCGTATCCGGGGCTGTCCATGAAGAGGAAGCCCTGGGCGTCGCCGATCGGCTCGGCGTATTTCAGGACGCCGTTGAGCGGCGTCGTGCCGCCCTTGGCGGCGGCGCCGAGCGATTTCTCGAGGATCGTCGTGAGGCCGCCGCGCTTGTTGCCGGGCGAGGGGTTGTTGTTCATCGAGCCCTTGTTGCGCGCGACGTAGTCCTCCCACCAGCGGATGCGCTCGACGAGCCGCTCGCCGATCTCGCGGGTCGCGGCGCGGCGGGTCAGAAGATGCTCGGCGCCGTAGATCTCCGGCGTCTCGGCGAGGACGGCGGCGGCGCCTTCGGCGGCGAGCCGGTCGGCGCACCAGCCGAGGGCGGGGTTGGCGGTGATGCCGGACCAGGCGTCGGAGCCGCCGCATTGCAGCGCGAGGGCGAGATGGGACGCGGGCACGGGCTCGCGCGCGGTCTCGTTCGCGATCGGCAGCATCTCGCGCACCTTGGCGATGCCGGTCTCGACGGTGCGGCGGAGCCCGGCGACGTCCTGGATGTTCATGGTCTGGAAGCGCGGGCCGCGCCGGATCCCGTAGGCCTCGAGCAGCCAGTCGATCTGGTTCATCTCGCAGCCGAGGCCGACCATGAGGACGGCGGCGTGGTTGGGGTGCTTCGCGTAGCCCCACATCACGCGCTGCAGCGCCTCGAAGCCGTCGCCGTCGCCGGCCATGCCGCAGCCGGTGCCGTGCACGAAGGCGGTGACGCCGTCGACGTTGGGGTAGGGGGCGAGCGCCTCGGGGCCGAAGGCGTCCGCGATCATGCGCGCCGCGGTGGCCGAGCAGTTGACCGAAGTGAC
>Ga0102943_1002697_pt1 | contig 10238 bp, 12 predicted proteins | sample SalPonC_black_MG_FD_78174 | JGI IMG/M metagenome (GOLD analysis project Ga0102943, IMG submission 78174) | Salt pond soil microbial communities from South San Francisco under conditions of wetland restoration - Salt Pond MetaG... | ecosystem: Environmental > Aquatic > Marine > Intertidal zone >...
ATCGAAAAAGCAAAACAGATAATGGAGGATCAGCCATGGGTGTGAAAACCAGCAAATGGGATGCCAGTAAATACCTGGACAGCCCGGAAATCATTTGTGAATACTTGAAAGCAACCCTGGAAGAGGGAGATACAGATCTTTTAATGATGGCCATAGGCAATGTGGCAAAGGCAAGGGGAATGACGGAAATAGCCCAAAAAACCGATCTGAACCGGCAAAATCTTTATAAAGCCCTGTCTGGAAAGGGCGCGCCTAAATTTGATACCGTGGTAAAAGTCCTGCAGGCTTTTGGTTTAAAATTGACCCTGGAACCTGCGGATGAATCCATGCCCGCAGCATAAATGATCACTGGAAAGTGCAGCAACGATAAGCCCTCCCCCCAAAAAAAAATTCCAATTAAACAAAAAATCATCAAACTATCAAACTGGATAAGTCGCTGGCTGGGATTCGGGAGCCATCAGAAGAAAACGCCATATTTTTAAAGAAGATGTTAAACCGCTTTATCAAAAATCTAATAGCTAACAGCTAACAGCTAAAAGCTAACAGCTAACAGCTATTACCTTAGACTATCCCTTTGGAAGCTGCATCGCAAATAATGGGGTGACATTTGCCCCTGGTGTGCTTATGGTAGGAATGGGTAAATGACAAAAAGGAGCGTTTCATGCAGATTTCCGGTGTCCAAAAACTGACCCACATGCACCATTTGAACCTGTTTTCCGTTGCGTACCAGGACAAAAAAGGCACAGACAAGACCTGGACCTTTGCCTCCCGATCCAATCCTGAGAATCCAGCCGGCAGCACAGAAACTGTGCCTGATGCCGTGGTGGTGGTGCCTTTTCACATCACAGAAAAAAAGCTGGTCATCATCAAGGAGTTCCGGGTGGTGCTGGGGGGATACCAGTACGGGTTTCCGGCCGGGCTTCTGGATTTGGATGAAAAAACTGAGCAGGCCGGCAAACGCGAGCTGTTTGAAGAAACCGGGCTGCGCCTGACCCGGGTGGTGCAGAAGAGTCCTGCGGTGTATTCCTCTTCCGGCATGACCGATGAATCGGTGAGTCTCTTGTATGCGGAGTGCGACGGCACCCCCTCCAGCGCCCACACCGAGGATTCAGAGGATATCCAGGTGAAGCTGCTGTCCCGGGAAGCGGCAGGGCAGCTGCTGCAGAAGCCCCGTGCCATGTTTGATGTCAAAACCTGGATTGTGCTGCAGACCTTTGCCTCCCATGGCGTTTTTTAGGAACCGATACCCGTGTTTTCCAATTTCATATATTTTCTGGTGGCCCTGATCATCTATGCCACATCTGACCTGTTTGACCAGGGCGCTGCCCATGACCCGTCAGGGTGGCTGCACAGCCTGATACTGGGGCTTTTTTTCGTGCTGGCCTGCCACCTGAGCTTCCGGCGCATCAGCACCAGGGCAAATGCATATTCTTTTGCCGGGGTGGACCATGCGGTTTCTGCCGCCACCTTCCGGCTCTCCATTCTGGCCCTGGTGGTATTTGCCGCCAATATCTATATATACCGTCTCAATGCCGTGTTTTCAGACATTTCCCTGTTCCAGGCGGTCCCCACCCTGGAAGCGCTGCTGTTTCTGGGATTGTTTGTGCTGTATCTGGTCATCATCTGGAATGCGGCGTACCGGGTGCAGAAAGATTTCTATGCAAAGGATTTTTCCCGGCGCGACTACATCGTGTCAAACCTGTCCTTTTCTTTGCCTGCCTTGATTCCCTGGCTGTGCCTTTCCCTGTTTGCCGACCTGATCCGGCTCTTTCCCTATGCACCGGTAAAGGATTTTTTCACCACGCCTGCAGGTGAAATCGGTTCTATCCTGGTATTCCTGGTGGGGATTGCGGTTTTCGGTCCCAAATTGATCAAGACCGTGTGGCGGTGCCGGTCCATGGAAAACAGCCCTGCCAGATCCCGGATCCAAGCGGTGTGTGAAAAAGCCGGGCTCAGGTATGCAGATATCCTGAAATGGGACCTGTTCGGCGGGTCCATGATAACCGCCGGGGTCATGGGGCTTGTGGCCCGGTACCGGTATATCCTGGTAACCCCGGCCCTGGTGGATGCTTTGAATGAAGCGGAGATGGAGGCGGTCATGCTCCATGAGATCGGCCATGTCCAGCACTACCACATGCTGTTTTACCTGCTGTTCTTTGCCGGTTTCATTGCCTGCAACTTTGTTTTTTTTGAACCTGTGATGCTCCTGCTCTTTATCGCAGAGCCGGTTTACCAGGGATTTGCCTTTTTCGGGCTGGAAAGAGAACAGGCCCACCCGGTGATGATCTGTGTGCTGCTCATCAGTTTTTTTGTGTTGTATTTTCGGTTTGGATTCGGGTTTTTCATGCGCAATTTTGAACGCCAGGCAGATATCCACCTGTACCGGTTTTATCCGGATGCCACCCCGTTGATCCGGACATTTTACAAGATTTTGGCCCTGGGCAGACAAGCCATGGACCGGCCCAACTGGCACCATTTCAGTATTGCCCAGCGCATCGGGTTTCTGGAAAAATGCCAGCACAACCCGGCCCTGGTGGACCGGCACCACCGCCGGGTCAGGCGGATGATCACAGGATTTGCCCTTGTGCTGGCCGGGGTGTTCTGGGCAGGCTACAGCATCAATTATGGACAGCTGCAGCCGCAGTTCGACAATTTTATTGCCGGCCGGCTGCTGTTTCAGCAGATGGCAGTGGCGCCTGAAAACGCGGACCTGTATGTGTATGTGGGGGATTACTATTACAACCGGCAGGAATTTGCCAAAGCAAAAGATGCCTGGGAAAACGTGATCCGCATTGACAATGACAATGTCCATGCCCTCAACAACCTGGCCTGGCTTTTGGCCACCTGCCCGGATGAAAATCTGCGCGACCATGAACAGGCCCTGGCCCTGGCATCAAGGGCCCTGGCAGTTGCCAGAGAACCCTTTGTCCTGGACACCTATGCCGAGGCCCTGTTTGTCAACAACCGGGTGGCAGAAGCGGTTGATGCAGCAAAACAAGCCCTGGCCCTGGCCGATGACAGACACACCTATTACCAGGACCAGGTCAAACGGTTTGAAGCACACGCCATGTCCCTGTGACAAGATCACTGCAAAGCCGCAACCCCTATAGTCGGAAGGCTTTACAGTGATTTGCTTTTTTAAAAACCACGAAGGACACGAAGGGCACGAAGATACCTTTTCTTCGTGATCTTCGTGTCCTTGGTGGTGTAATAAATTGTCGCAAAGCCTATAGGTCGCAAAGCCTATAGATTGATGGGCAGAAACACCATACCGGCTACCTGGTGCACGGTTTTTGTGACCATGCGGCCGCCCCGGGATGCCACTATCCGGCTCATGGTGTCCTGCAAAGAAATCAGCTTGCCGAAAAGCCGCTCAAAACTCAGGTTCTGCACCGGCCCCCCGCACTGGTTGGTGGCCAGAAACACCTGGCCATCCCGGTCTTTTCGATGGGACAGCCGCCACACCAGCACCTCGATGTTCCTGGCGCTGTTGTACAGGTTCTGGGCATCCAGAAAATCCAGGATATACAGTTCGCATTTGGCTGCATAGGACTTGTGGATCATGGTATACAGCCCCAGGACAACGGCATACACCCGGTCTCCCGTGTAGTCCGGATCAAATCCCGTTAAAATGGTATCGATCTCCTGATGATCTGCTGTATGCTCTTCTGCTGCAACCTCTTCTGCTGCAATCTCTGGGGCTGCATCCGCGTCTGCTGCACCTGCTGCTGCCGGAGCCGGAAAAAAAGAAGGCGGCGGGCATTGAAAGATCTGTTCTATCCTGGCATCGATGGTGGCGCCCGGGGTTTTTGACAGCTCTTTTGAATTCATCTTGTACAGCTTTTCCGTCAGGGTCTTGAGCAGGGACACTGCCTGCTCCCGATGGATGTTGGCCACCACATCCATATCGGTTTTGGCCAGCTCCTGTATCCTGAATTCAGCAGATCCGGTACACCCGGCCATCAGCATCAGGGCCAGAAAAAAACATCCGGCCGTTCTGACGCGGAAAACCCGCAACCCATGTGTATGCTTCATTTTCTTGTTTTTTGACAGAAACTGAGGAAAAACAGCACTAATGGGGTCTGCCTGCCTTGTATTCCTGGATCCCCTGGTGCATGGTTTTGACCGCCAGCTGGATACAGTGGTGTTTTTTTTCCGGAATGTTTTCAAGCTTTGTAAACACATCTCCGTCGTTAAGCGCCAGGGCCTGGTCAATATGCCGGCCCTTGATGAGATCCACCACAGCCATGGCAGCGGAAACCGCACCGGCACACCCGGTGATCTCATACCGGACATCCTGCACGATATTGTCGTTGTCCACCTGGAGGTAGATTTTCATGATATCGCCGCAGGAGCCGACTTTTTCAGATACCTGGCTGGCATCCGGGATTTGGCCCATGTATTTTTTTTCAAGAAAATAGGTAATTGCCGGTTCTGCATACCCTGCTTCAGACAGCATTTTCCGCTGGGACCGGGTAAGGTCAATGTCAGTTGTGGTCACGTATGTTGTTTCCTTTTATCTGTCTCTGGCTGCCGCTGCCGGGAAAAAGGCCGTTACCAGCACCGGCAGCCCTGAATTGCATTAAAGTCGGAATCTGGCACGTGTCATAAAATAAAGGATTTGCCTTTGATGTCAAGAAAAATGCACGCAAATGCAAACAAGATCCCAAATAGTGCTTGTGAATCTAAAGGATTATGATATGGTAAAAAAATGATTATTTCAGCTGGCGGACCATGAACCCAGACACCCTGATCGGTTGACCGGGAAAAATATAGATTTTCATTATCATCTTGGCACACAGAAAAAGGAGATCCCGTCATGAAAGAGTTAATCACCTACATTGCAAAATCTCTGGTCGATGATCCGGACAAGGTGGATGTCCAGGAGGTAAAAGCCCAGCAGACACTTGTTCTGGAGCTTCGGGTTGCAAAAGAGGATCTGGGAAAAGTCATCGGCAAAAAAGGCAGAACCGCCCAGGCCATGCGCACCATCCTTTCCTGCGCATCTGCCAAAGAACAGCAACGTGTCATCCTGGAGATCGTGGAATAACCGCTGACATCCATACCGCTAACAGCTAAAAGCTAACAGCTAAAAGCTAACAGCTTTAAGCTAACAGCTTTAAGCTAATACCGGCCCAGCACCTTTTTTGCCTCTTCTGCGCCCTGAAAATCCTTTTGCAGGGCAAGGGCCTTTTTCAGGGCGGTTTCCGCTAACCCATAGTTACCCAGCCGGTTGTGGGCAAGCCCGAGGTGGTAATGGAAAATCGGGTTTTCCGGCTCTTTTTCCACACACGCGGCAAACTCTGCCACTGCAGAATCATACAGCCCTTTTTTATAATACACCCATCCCAGGGTATCCATGATGGCCGGCAGGTTTCCCATCCGCTCTTTGGCCTGCCGGGCCAGATCCAGGGCCTTGTTCAACTCCTTGTCCTGTTCGGCATACAAAAAGGCCAGATTGTTCACCGCCGGGATATAGTCCGGGTCGATCTCCAGGGCTTTTTTGTAGTGCGCCTCTGCCAGATCGGTTTTTTCCAGCTGTTCATACAAGGTGCCCAGCAGGCTGTGGGGGGAGGGCTGGTCCGGCCTTTGTTCGGTCAGGGTTTTGTAAAGCGACAGCGTTTCCTCCAGGTTTCCCGCATTGCGGTACATGCCGGCCAGGGTCAGATACGGGGTGATGTGCCCGGGATTTTTTGCAATGGACTGCCTGAGCATCTCCTTTCCCTGGTCCAGTCTGCCCTCGGCCAGCAGCAGATTGGCCTTGAGGTTCAGCACCACCGAGCTTACCACCGGAATATCCCCGGTTTTTTCCAGGTGTGCATCACACCGCTGGATGGCTGTCTGAAACTGTTTCTGGGAGGCAAGCACGGCAATGAGGTTGGTGAACACATCCATGAGATTGGGGTTCAATGCCAGGGCCTGGTCAAAGTTTTGAAGGGCTGCGTCCGGGTTGTTCCGGTGCCGGTGCAGCATCCCCAGCTTGAAAAAGGCGGACGGGTTGTCCGGATTTTGGACGGTCAGTGTTTCAAACACCTCCTGTGCTGTATCATATTCCTGCCGGGCCAGTGCAATATCCCCCAACAGCAGGTTGGCATCATAGTGGCCCGGCATTTTTGCCAGCACTTTTCTGGCATTTTCTTCTGCCAGAAACAGATCGCCCTGGCGAAAATGCACGGTGGCCATCATCAATGCGGCCCGGGAAAGGCCGGGATTTTTTTCCAGGGCTTTTGCCAGGAACGGTGCGGCCTGCTGAAAATCATTTTTTTCAAAAAACACAGACCCCAGCAGAAAATTGTACTGGTCTGATTCCGGCTCGTCCTTCACCAGTTCCTGAAAGATCTTTATGGCAGGGTCATACTCTTTTTTTGCCGCCAGGATCTTTCCCTTGAGCAGTTTGGCGCTCTGAAAATCCGGCCGAAGGGCCAGCATCTCATCTGTGAGGGTTTCTGCTGCGGCAATATTTTTGTTGGAAAAATGGAACTCTGCATAGGCGTTTTTCACGGCAAAATTATCCGGATCGATTGCCAGCGCTTTTTCAATGTGGTCTTTTGCCGGTTCTTTTTTGCCCTGGCGGTTCAGCAGTTTTGCCAGCACCATGTGGGGATTGATGTTGTCCGGATCCAGGGCAATGGCCTGGTGAAATTTTTCTTCTGCTTTGTCCGTCTTGCCCTGGGCTGCATAAAAATTGCCGGCAATCAAAAGCGGTTCCACCGCGTCCGGTTTTTTGGCAATCAGGCTGTCAAGGACATTTTGTGCTGCATCCAGGTCTTTGCGGGAGAGATAAAACTCAAACAATGCCCTGTACATACCAATGTTCTCAGGTTCAGCATCCAGGGCCTGTTTCAGACTTTGCTCTGCCTGTTTTGGATCATTTTCCGCCATATGAATTTTGGCCAGCACCATGTGTGCCTTGGCCTGGGCCGGGTCGATCTCCAGTATCTTGTGGTACACCGCCTTTACCGCCGCAAGGTCCTGGCCTTTGGCCCCGAGGATGCCGGCCTGCAGATACAATGCCTGGATATTGTCCGGGGCTTTTTCCAGCACTGCATTCACCCGCCGTTCCGCCTCGGGCCGCTGCTGGGACAGCAGAAAAAAAGAGGCCGCCTGCAGCGGATATTCCATATTCTCCGGGGCCAGCTGCTCCAGGCGCAGAAACTGCTTGAACGCTTCCTGGCCATCCCCGAGCGCTATGTACACCTTGGACAAAAGATCACGGGCTTCCACAGAGTCGGGCGCCACCTGGATAGCATTTTGCAGCTGGATTTTGGCCTTTGCATATTCCTGTTCCTCAAAATAGGTCCGGCCTTCTGCAACAAGGGTCTGCACTTTTTTTGCATCAGAGGAACACCCTGAAGCAACTACCAAAAACACCATAAAGATAGCAACCAGACCTGCATATATTTTCTGCATATATATTTTCCTTTTCCCAGGGAAGTTTGTGATTTTTGAAGCTACGCTGACTCAAACTGTAAGGATGACAGACCTTTCAGAGATGTTCTTTTTGAGACATTCAGTATTTCAAAACCGACCACCTGACGGGAATCATCAAAGTCAAGAATAACGCCGGGTTGGACTTCTTCAGATTCAAAAATTTTGTTTTCATCAAGGCGAAAATATAGCGCATCAGCCTCTTTATCCACTTTTATTCTCATTTTGCTTTCTCCTTAACCGTCTATCAAAAAAAGCAGTGATTCTTCGTGGCGGGTCTCTTTCCATATTCACGACAACACGGAGCCAACGACCGCCAGCAGTATCAAACTGTTTCAGGAAATGTTTTGTGCCATCTTCTATATCTTCAATCCGGTCCGGAACAGTCATGGCCAAATCGACCATTTCCATGGAAATATCACGTTCTTTCAGCATTTCTATAAAATGTCTGGTATCTATCATTTACGGTTGTTATAAAATACTTTCGAAATTTAATCAATATTAACTTCTACCTGAAGCCTCTCTTGCTGCGTTTGATTGATACGCAGAAACAAACTGAATATGAACCGCTGTTGCCAAAATCGCTGTTGCCTAAGCCGGCAGTTTCAGGTATAAAATAAATACCTTATTATTTTTTCAGGGGGATACAGGTTATGACCGATTCGCAGCACACCCAATTGTTTAAAAAAGGCATCTGGATCAAGGAGCAGCAGGGCAGTCTGACCATGGGATCGCTGGCGGATGATACACAACCCGTCATGAAGGTGCCTGATGATCTGTGCGGGCGCATATATGCATTTGAATCCGAGATGATCGATGCCCTGTACGGGGAAAAACGCCAGACGTTTTATCCAGGTCGCATTGACATGGAAAAACTGCTGGCACAAATTGAAAAACAGTTTGCCGGCACAAGACTCAGGGTATCCTTTTCCGCTCCGCCCGGAACCGTTTTCAAATCGGATTACGACACCATTTTCACCCTGCTGGAAAAGCTGGTGGAAAGCTCGCTGATGACCGATGCTTCCGGAAAACGGCCGAACCCGCTCATCTATATCAACGCCTCCATCCTGGACAACCACCTGTGCATCATCTACCGGGATTCGGACATGGTGTCTGATCCATCCGCCGTAAAAGCGGTGATCGACCGGGCAAAAACCCGCCTGGGCGCAGAGATCGACTACAAATCAACCCCGGGGCAGAAAAGCTATTATGATATTATGATTCCGGGGGGGGGGGGAGGAGTGAGGGATGAGGAATGAGGAGTGAGGTATGAGTGATGAGGTATGAGTGATGAGGTATGAGGTATGAGGGATGAGGGAGGAAGTAATCCTCACACCTCACACCTCACCCCTCACCCCTCCAAAGGAGGTAAAATGAGCGAAACTGTTTTGGAAGAAAAAGTCAGCGGCCTTGAAAAGATTATGATGGAGCTTGCATATGAATCCATGAAAACAGACATGGCCCTCAGGGACTTCAAGGCTGAGATGTCTGATTTCAAGGATGAAATGAAAGTTTTTAAGAACGAGATGTCTGATTTCAAGGATGAAATGAAGCAGTTCAAGCTTGACAGTGAGGTTGACCGTAAGCAGATGAACAGGCAGTGGGGAGACCTTGCCAATAAAATGGGGACCATTGTAGAAGACATTGTGGCTCCCGGTCTCAAGGGTGTTGCCAGAAAATATTTCAATATTGATGAGTTTGATTCCTTTTCGGTTCGAAACAGGCGCCGCAACAAAGACCGTACCATGATTCGGGAATTTGATGTGATTGCTGAAACCGACACCCTTTTTTTTGTGGTGGAAACCAAGGCCACACCACGTACGGAATACATCACGGACTTTATCAAACTGATTCCGGAACTGCCCCAGTGGTTTCCGGCCATCCAGGGAAAAATCCTGATTCCTGTATTTGCATCCCTGAATCTGCCGGATGAAACGGTCCGTTACCTGACAAAAAACAAGATCATTGCCATGGCCACCAGGGATGATGGAATGGATATATACAACCCGGAAATACTGTCTGAGTTTCAATAGGGCTTCCATCCTCCTGAAAAGGACAATGTTACCCGGCGCTGCTGTTCACGATGCTGATGCCAACCCGGTCAATATGAGCGATCAAATCTTTGTTTGAGATGGATTCATAATGCACAAGATCAACATGATGGGGAATAGGCATTTCCTGATTAAACTTTGTTTTCAACCCGGCAACCAGTTCAAATGAGATATTTTCCCCTTTCAGGGCGATATCGATATCAGATCCTTTTTTAAAATTTCCTTTTGCCCTGGATCCGAATATGATCACATCACAAATTTCCTTGTGATGTGATAATTCCGACAGGATCATATCAATGATATGTTTTTTTATGCCGAACATGATTCTTTCAATAAAAACCCATAGACCTGCGCAATGGCCTGATAATATTTTCCGCAGATCAATTGCACTGCTTTGGCAAAAATCTCTTCACTGTATGTATGTGTCATCAGATTTCTCTGTTCCAGCATTTCAAGCCAGGTCTCACCATCCTCTATTATTTCGTATTCAAAAGCTTTTTTAATCACTTCCCTTGGATATTTTGCATCTACATTTTTGGCTTCCAGAAAGTCCTTCAACGTTTTCCAGGCCAGTTCAAACGTATACTCAAACCGCTGCACCATTCCCTCTTTTTCCAGAACAGAAAGTGTGTCAATACGGGACACTGCATCAGAAAATTGCTCATAGGCTTTTTGGAAATTCTGAAACCGCTGCTTCCACCGAATATCCTCAGTATTATTGTTCATCCTGCCTTCCTTTGCGCATGTTTTTTTACATCC
>Ga0102943_1002698_pt1 | contig 10232 bp, 9 predicted proteins | sample SalPonC_black_MG_FD_78174 | JGI IMG/M metagenome (GOLD analysis project Ga0102943, IMG submission 78174) | Salt pond soil microbial communities from South San Francisco under conditions of wetland restoration - Salt Pond MetaG... | ecosystem: Environmental > Aquatic > Marine > Intertidal zone >...
TCACCCAGGGAGACAAAGAATTTCTGCTCAAGGAGGATGAATCCACCTATATCCCCGTGGGAACCACCCACCGCCTGGAAAATCCCGGCAAGATACCCCTGGAACTTATCGAGGTCCAGTCCGGGCCATACCTGGGAGAAGATGATATCGTCCGGTTCGATGATGTCTATGGCAGAAAAAAGGGCCAATGATTATTTTTATTGCAAAACCGGGCAAAATATTTAAAACTATCCTTAATTAACAGCACATGTGCACAGGAAAAAGAAATGACAAGATCAATTTTGGAGCAGGTCAATGGCTGATATGATTCCCAGGACCATGAAAGGCAAATTTCTTCTGGCAATGCCGGGGCTTCCGGATCCCAATTTTGCCCAGACACTCACCGGCATGTGTGAACACAATGAATCAGGCGCCCTGGGATTCATTGTAAACAAGATACATCCTCTGCTCACCGGCCGTGAACTTTTTGAGGACCTGAATATCACCTGTGACGAGAGTGTGGATAAACTTGATATCTATCTGGGAGGGCCGGTGCAGCCCTCAGGCGTGTTTGTGCTCCATGGCCCGCCGTTCAGCTGGAATGAAACCCTTAAAGTTACCGACTGGCTTGCCTTGAGCAATTCCCGGGATATCCTGGAAGCCGTTGCTGTTCAAGAAGGCCCGGCCGCATTTATGATCATGCTGGGGTGTGCAGGATGGGGCCCCATGCAGCTGGACAATGAACTCACTGACAATGCATGGCTGACCTGTCCCATGACCGAAGAGATCATGTTTTCCACCCCGAGTGATCTTAAATATGAAAAAGCCATGATGTTGATCTCCTAACCCCTTCAAGCGCCGCAACTATGGCATCACAAACCCCTTTATACCAGACCATCGATACCATTGCATCCGACATCCTGGCAGTGATCCAGATGATGGAGGATGTTCCCCTGATGTCTGGAAGCGCCCTTGAAAATTATAAAAAAAACTGCCGCAGGATTCCGGAACAGGTCCGCTCCAATCTGATTAAAATAGCGGTGGTGGGGGTTGTGAAATCAGGGAAAAGCACCCTGATCAATGCCATGGTCGGAAAAGAACTGGTGAAAAGAGGGGCCGGGGTTGTTACCGCCATTACCACCCGCATCAGAAAAGGGGGCAAAAATCGGGCCAGGATTTTTCTCAAGTCCTGGGATGATATCAACCGCACGTTGCGAAGCACCCTGGAAATGTTTCCCAAAGAGGAAAATGACAGCCGGAAAATAGATATTTCACAATTTGATCTGCGAAGGCAGAAGGACCGGGCTTTTTTACGCAGGGTATATGTAAATCTGGTGCAGGATTTTCCTGTCACCGATCAGGGAATTCGTCCGGAAACCCTGGTCATACGCAATGCTCTGGAAGGATATGAAACCTGCGGAAGCATTGTGGGACCGGACCGCGGCTGTCTGGTGTTTGAAGCAAAGCAGTTTGAAAACCATAAAACCTTTACCGGTGATCCGGCCAATGCGTTTTATGTCCGGGATGTCTGTCTGGAATTATACGGAAAAATTCTGGAACCCCATATTGAAATCGCTGACTGCCAGGGTGCGGATTCCACAGACCCGGGTCAGCTGACACAGATTCTGAACTATGTTCAGGAATCGGGCCTCATTCTCTACTGTATCAGTTCCAGGACCGGACTGCGGCAGGCAGATATGCAGTTTCTGGAACTGATCCGGAAACTGGGACTGGCAGACAGTATTATTTTTATCAACAATTGTGATTTGTCCGAGCACGAGACCCTGGAAGATCTTCTGGCCATTGAGGACCAGACCCGCCAGGATCTGGGATTGCTGGTACAAAAACCGGAGTTGTACTCTTTTTCCGCTTTACTGGACCTGTTCTGTACCATGGAAAAGCGCTTGAGCCGGCGGAATAAAAAAAGGCTGGACCTGTGGCAGGAAGATACAGCCATGGCAGCATATTGCAAGAACAATGCAAAAAAATTTTTTCAGCGGTTTTCTGCCATATGCCTGCACCAGCACCGCAACCTGCTGGTTGCCGGCCACCTGGAGCGATTGTTTTCCATGGTGGTGTCCATGGAAAACAAAGTGCAGCTTTTCACCCGGGTGCTTGCATCTGACAGGGACGGCCCCGAAAATGCGAATGCCCGCCTTGAACAGGTGCGAAACAATGTTGCCAGGCTCAGATCCATTGTGGAACACTCCATCCCTGGTGCAGTGTCCGGACTGACCAGGGAAATTGAGGCTGATCTGGAAAAATCCTTTGCACAGGATGCCGTTCATATCCGCAAAAAAATTCAAGAGTTTATCCGCCACACCCCCCTTGATGCCGAACCTTATAAAGACCGCATAAAAACCCTTGGCATCAAAAAAATTCTTTATCTGATATTCCAGGATTTCAAAAGAGAACTGGATCTGTTTGTCATTGAATCTGTGCTGCCGGATATCAAGGCCCTGGTGGCCCAAAATGAAGATCGTGTGGAAACCTATTTTCAATCACTTCTGGATGCCTATCAGGTTGATTTTTTGCAGCTGACCCCTGCAATAAAATTAGAGGAAAACATGGGGGGGTACCCGGCCGGGGAGCCGGGTGATGCGCAAACAGCGTCCGGACACAGGGATACTGCCATGCGCGTGGATGTTCAGGCCATAAAAAAAATACTGGGCCTGGTATTGCCCCAGACCGGATTTTCTCCTGATTATACCAGCCGGATGCAGACTGGTGCGTTTACCGGAATGGGGGTACATGCTTTTGTGCGGCTAATTTCTGTTTTAAAGGACAAAACCAGGTCTTTTTCATTTGCCCCGGGCTTTGACGCAGCTGCTGCCCGGATTAAAAAATACAGCCTGGCAGCGGCAGACCAGCAGATAGATCAGTTTCATGACAGATTGAAAAACACCTATTTTGTTCCGCTGATCCAGGCTGTTGCCCGGGATTTTTCCGACAAGATCCAGGATCGGTTTTCCCTGTATGCGTCTTTGGACGCAGATATGGAACAGGTGTTTGATCTGCGGCAGACCCAAAAACAGGAACAGCAGGAAAAAATCACCACTATTTTATCCCGGCTGCAGCAGATACATATGGAAATTTCCCGGATTAAATGATACCTCCCTTTGAAATCAATGATCTGTTTGATATTGTCCAGTGCTGTGTTGTGGAAGCAAGCCGAGAGAAACAGGCGATTTGAGACGGCGAAGTGCTCCAAAAACAGGACATGCCCTGAAAAAAATGCCTTTCTATCCTCGTCTGATACAATGCACAATTTTTTCCGGCAGCCGGGAAGGTGAAAACGGCAGAAGTTTGAAAAGTTTGTCTTCCAGGGCTGTGGTCATTTCCCACATCACGGCGATCCGTTTCTGAAATTCTTTGTTTCCCCCATATCTGATCTGAATATATTCCAGCCGCTCGGACAGAGGCACCACCTTCTCGTGGAGTACCCGTTTGTCAGCATAGTTTACAATCTCCTGTTCTGATACCGGGGCCGAACTTTTGCAGCAGTCAAGGATCACATGCTGCCTGATAATGTTTCCAACCTCAGGATAGCCCAGGTTCTCCAGCAGTTCTCCTCCGGTTTCAGAATGGATTTCACCGGTTTGAAAGCTTCTGGTTTTGGTAATGTCATGGAGCAGGGCCGCAGCTGTGGTCAATTCCTCATTAAGGGAAGGGGTGGTTTTTTTCAAATGCCTGCACAGACAAAGGGCGATATTGCCCACCATCACTGAATGGTCCACAATGTGGTCCATCATCCCCATGGTGCGGATAAGCGCAAAGCATTGCTTTTGGGTGGGTGTTTTCATAAAATTCTATTGCAGTTATATCCTTTATTGATATGATAGAAAAGATATTTTTACAAGACAGGATTCGGGCATGATAGACAAAATAATATCCGGCGGGCAGACAGGTGCGGACCAGGCAGCCCTGGATGTGGCTGTGAAATATAATATCCCCCACGGCGGGTGGATCCCCAGGGGACGGAAAACCGAAGCCGGTCCGCTGCCGCCGCGTTACCGGCTGACCCAGATGCCCACAACCGATTACCGGGACCGGACCTGGAAAAATATCCAGGACTCCCAGGGCACGGTTGTTTTTTTCCGCAGATATCTCACCGGTGGATCACGCCTGACCCGGGACTTTGCAAAATCATGTGAAAAACCGTATTGCGCTGTGGACCTTCTGGTCAATGATCCCTTTGAAGCCGCAGTTATGCTTCAGTCGTTTGCAGGGGAAAACAAGATCCGTGTTTTGAATGTGGCAGGGCCCCGGGCCAGCCATGATCCAGGAATATACACAGAGGTGAAAATCATTCTGGAAACCCTGTTTTATTTGATATTCCTGGCGCAGGAAGACGATCACAGCATACTACCCTTTCCTTTTTTTTCAGAACCGGTTTTTCCTGTATCCCTTGATGCAGCGGTGGCTTTGCTGGATCAGGATCTGCCTTTAAAAGCAAAAGCTGATATTGCCAGGCTGGATCCTGCCAGAATCATGGCGGTGTATTTTTCCTGGCTGGAAAACCTGCGATTCCGGCTGGGGCTGGATGCAGGAAACACATCTTTACTCAATGCCTGCAACCCGGGAATAAAACCGGGTCATTTTAGCGTTGATGATGCTGTCATGGAAATCATTAAAGCCTTGAAACGCCATTGTGATAAAGCATATCAGCTGCGGGTTGTCCCATGATACCCATTAGGGACAATCAGGTGTCTGACTGCTTTCCTGTGGTCACCTATGCGCTTATGGGCATTAATCTGCTGGCGTGGATGCTCCAGCTCCAGGTGGGCCTGCATGATGAAACCTTTTTTTACCTGTACGGGCTGGTACCCGCCAAATACACAGTGGGAGAGCTGTCCCGGCATTTTTCCGTGTTTAACCAGGTGTTTTCTTTGTTCTCATATATGTTTCTTCACGGCGGTTTCTGGCATCTGCTGGGAAACATGTGGTCATTGTACATTTTCGGGGATAATATTGAAGCCCATTTTGGGTCGGCCCGGTTTCTGGTGTTTTATGTTTTGTGCGGCCTGATCTCAGGAGCGTGTCATTTTGTGTTCAACCCGGTTTCCATGATCCCCACTATCGGCGCCAGTGGCGCCATCGCCGGCGTCATGGGGGCGTATCTTCTTTTGTATCCCCGATCAAAGATACTCACCCTGGTGCCCATTATTATTATTCCCTGGTTTATAGAAATCCCTGCCTTTATTTTCCTGGGGTTCTGGTTTATGATACAGTTTTTGAATGCTGCCGGCCAGGAGGCAGGCACCGGTATTGCCTGGTGGGCACATATAGGCGGCTTCATTGCCGGACTGGTTCTGGTCAAAGTCAACCAGCGCCTGCCCAGAACCGGGACCCAGCAGAAGATCAACCAGTTTACCAGAAAACAGCATACGCCCAGGCTGCAGACCATTCTGGCAACCCCGGAAACCAATGACCGGGACCTGTCAGGAGATATTGAAATATCATCTTTGGAAGCCCTCACCGGCACCCAGAAACTGGTGACCATACCATGGGGGTTTCACAAGCCGCTGTACCGGGTGTCCATTCCCCCGGGTGTGCGTCAGGGAACCCGCCTGAGACTGGCCGGCATGGGCAGGTCACTTTCAGGACAACCCAAAGGAGATATGTTTTTAACCATTCATATTAAAAATGCGATTTAAAACATTTGGCATAACCCTTGCGGTGATTATTGTGGTTCTGGCCCTGGGCCTGTCGATACTGTATGCAGGGCTGCCTTTTTTTGCACAGCGGTTTATTGAAGACAGGTATCAGCAGGTTCTCACAGAACACAACGCCACATTTGCAATCCGGCATGTGGGCGTCACCCATGCCCTGGTATCTGATCTGCAATGGGGCAAAGATATCTCAGCTGATATGGTGCAGCTCACATATGATCTCCAGGGACTTGACGTGCCTGCTGCCAGGCGCCTGGTCATATCAGGCCTTAATGTAAAGGCCCTGTATGACAAAAACAAGGGAGTGGTCATCGATGGTATACCTCTGGACATTGCCGGCCCGGCCTCTCTTGAAATGCAGCCAAAACAGGGCAGTGCAAAAAACAGGGCTGCAGACTGGACAGCATTTCTGCCGCAAAATATTGTGCTTCACAATGCTGCAGTAACAATAAATGTTCAGAACAAAATCGTCAGGATTCCCTGCGATCTGGAAATATCTGTGGACAAGACACAAAAAACCGCTGCATGCACTGCCGTTTTCCACCCTTTTGGGGAAACCATGTTCCTGACCACCCGGGTGGATCTTGGTGGAACAATAAAAACCTTTAAACTGGAAGCCCTGGATTTTGCCCTGCACCATCTGGCCCAATTTCTGCCGGAATACCTTGCCCCGGTTCTGTCCGGTGCACCGGATCTGATCATCGAACAGGTCTCCCATAACAACTGGCAGGTTGCTTTGTCCGGGCTGTATCCGGACCAGACCTGGGGGTTCGGCATGGGGCGCATCAACGCCCGGATTTTAAAAGACCACAGCCAGATCATTGTTCTGGGACAATTCAATCTTTTACATCCTTTGCTGTCTGATCTTGATTTTACCAGCCGGGCACTGCTGGAAATGAACCAGGCAGGTACGAACATGGTAAAATTTGACCTGGCCTGTGAAAGCCAGCCCACAGACCTGGTGGCACTGGAGAACAAAAACCTGTCCGCCAGCATGGATCAGCCCCTGGTAACCTTGTCTTTGCATGGCAATAACCAGAAGGTGGAGGGAAATGTGTCTGTGCGCGCTTCACAGACCCTGATCCGCCAGAAAGACAAGGTTCTTTCCCTGGCACAGGCATCCATAAAATCAGATATCTTCGGGGATATGGCCGCAAAAACCCTGCATTTCGACCTGCAGTCGCAATTGTCAGGTATCCATGTGAAAAATGAACAAGGGGAGCTGGATTTCAGACGGGTGGAAACCGCTGGTAAGGTCTTCTGGGATCTGAAAAAAAAAGGGCCCTGGCTGCCCAAAATGGATTTTACCACTGAACTGCTCCAGGGCAGTGTATCCATTCCCTCCAGAAATCTGTCTGCCCGGGGCATATCTGCCCGAATGCCTCTTACGTTTCCAGATGCAGCAGGATCCGGGCGGTTTTCAGTGGAAGAAGTGGTATATGACAACCGCCTGCATCTTGATATCACCGGAAATATCCACAGAACCGGGCCTGCTGCCCTGGACTTTGACGGTGTCATCCAGATGCCGGAGGCTGCAGATTTGTCATTTGCCTTCACAGGAAATGCCGGCATGGCACAAGGTCCTGTTATACGCATTGATGCTGCGTCTGAAAGATTCAGGTTTTCTCCTTTTCGGTTTGAAAAACTTTTGCCGGCAGCTGCCTGGTCTGCTGATTATGACCTTGATATGACTGCCAAAGGCTCTTTTGTCCTGGAAAACAACCAGATGAAAACCGGTGCTGAGCTGACCATCCACGGCGGTACCCTGGCTTTGCCTGATATGGACATTACCGCAACAGGCATCCGGGGCAGCCTGGCTGTCAAAGACCTGGCAGATTTGACATCCTTTCCCGGCCAGGTCTTGACCATTGATGAGATAAAAGCTGCAGATTTCGTGTTCTCGGATGCAGATATCCGGTTTACCCTGGAAGAAGACCACCACGTGGTGATTGAAAACACCCGGCTCAAATGGTGCAACGGTGTTGTGTCAACGGAATCTGTCCGGTTTCCGTCGTCTGACGGATCTGTTTCTGTGACAGTGTATTGCGACAGGATTGCACTGGATCAGCTGCTGGAACAACTGGGGGGGCTTCATTCCCAGGGAAAAGGCACCCTTAACGGCCGGATTCCTGTGCGGTTCAAAGACGGGGACATCTCTTTTGACAACGGGTTTTTGTTTTCAACCCCGGGAAAAGGGGGGCGTATCATCATCAATAATCCCCGGAAACTTGTGGCCGGGATACCTGTGGAATCTCCCCGGTTTGTCCAGCTGGATCTGGCTGCAGAAGCATTAAAGGATTTTGAATATACCTGGGCCAGATTGACATTTAATACTGACAAAGATACCTTGACAGTGAACATGGAACTGGATGGAAAACCCGGAAGGGTGCTGCCCTTTGTATATAAAAAAGAGGTGGGGGCATTTGTCCGGGTGGATGCGGCAAGCCCCGGGTCACACTTTCAGGGTATTACGCTGGATGTGAATTTACATCTTCCCTTTAACCAGGTAATGCGATTTGGCAATAAAATCCAGAAACTGTTAAATTAAAAGGAGATATTATGGGTCTGAAACCCTGCATTGTTCCACTGGTGCTGGTTCTTATGGTGTTCGGCGGCTGCCGCACCAGCCATGAAGTGGATGTCAAGCCTGTGGAAATAAAACCCATTCACATCACCATTGATGTGAATGTCAAGGTGCAAAAAGCCCTGGATGATTTTTTCGGAGAAATTGATGCACAGGAAGATAAGATAATGGAAAAACTGGAGAAAGAAGATGAACAATAAAAAAGTGACAGCCATAATACTCGTGGTGGTCCTGGGGATGCTGGCAGCTGCTGGTCCCGTGCTTGCCCAGGGGATCAAAGAACGGATGAAAGAACGGCTTCCGGTGATTGCTGCGCTTAAAAAGCAGGGAATTGTCGGAGAAAACAACCGGGGCTATCTGAGTTTTGTGGGCAGTGAGAAAATGCATGAACAGCTGGTGGCTGCGGAGAACCAGGACCGGAAAAAAATTTACGCCCATATTGCGGCCCAGCAGGGCACAAAGCTGGAAGTGGTGGAGAAAAACCGTGCCCTGCAGCTGGCTGAACGGGCAGCGCCGGGCACATATATTCAGAAGCCGGACGGGACCTGGGTTAAAAAATAAGGGCCCTTGCAAATAAGGGCTTTAACATGAAAGGCGGGCCTGGGTCACTCTGCCATCAGGTTGGTAAGCTGCTTGTGGATGCAGTAATAGATATCTTCGTCACTGCCGAATACATCCACCACATCTTTGTGGTTGATCAGCTTTTCCACCACAAAGGCAGTCAGATACAGGCTGGCAATATTGGGATTGGGAACCAGGGTGCGAAACGGGGCCACTGCATAATCAATGTCAAAATCTTCTGATTTGATCAGGTTGTCCAGACACCGGACGATCTGGTTTTCAATGGAGGATTTACTCACGGTTTCTATGAGCCCGTCTTCAATGAGTTTCATGGAAACTTTATTGGCAAAAAATTCGGTGTTGTCCCGGATTGCGCTGATGGTTTTAATTCTTTCCCTTTCCTTTGATGATTCTATCTTGGAAAGCAGCTTTGCCTCTCTGTTTCCGGAGTAAAACATTTTGGCCATGGATATGTATCCTTAACTTTATATAAACGGTTTGATTTTAATGCTAAACTGTAATTATAGTCTATAAACAGGTCAATTAGCAAGGGTAAAATCTACACATCCTCAATAATCATCTGGGGGGTGCGGGCTTTGAATTTGCTGATTTTCAGCTTGTATACCAGCTGGTCATAAAAGGCAGGGTCATGCTGGATATCCGGTGCATTAAAGTGAAAGGCCTCCACCACAGGGCCGTTGGCATTGTCAGCCTGCTGCAGCAGCATTTTGCGGTGGGCATGGCCGATGATGTGGGAAGACACCACCTTCAGGCGGCGGGACAGGAAAATGGGTTCAGGATTGGCCATGCCAAAGGGCCGCAGCCGGTCCAGATCAAGGACCAGGTCAAAGCTGATCTCATCTAAGGATAACTGGGCATCAATGGTCAGGGTTTTTAAAAAATCGGTTTCTGTATAGCGGGTTTTCAGGTGGGTCTGGATGCCTGATACCAGATCCGGGAGCCGGTTTTTTTCCAGGGTAAGCCCTGAGGCCATGGCATGGCCCCCGAATCTTTCCAGCAGGTGGGCATTTTCAGTAAGGGCCTGGTGAATATTGATATTGTTGATGCTTCTGCCTGATCCCACTGCCATATCCCCGCTGCACGCCAGCAGCAGCACCGGACACACATATTTTTTTGACAGTTTTGATGCGGCAATGCCCAGCACGCTGGGGTCCCAGCGGTTGTCCCAGAGCAATAAAAGGCGGTCCCTGAGCAGGGCAGGGTCCTGCAGAATACGGTTTTCAATATCTTTTACAATTTCCCGTTCAATGGTCTGGCGCCGGACATTAAGCTCATCCAGCAGAAAAGCGGTCTTCTGTGCTTCTGCAAGTTCCCGGCTGGTGAGCAGGGAAACGCAGATTCTGGCATGGGCAATTCTGCCGGCTGCATTGATCCGGGGCACAATCTTAAAAGATATGTCATCTGAATCCAGGTGA
>Ga0102943_1002700_pt1 | contig 10230 bp, 12 predicted proteins | sample SalPonC_black_MG_FD_78174 | JGI IMG/M metagenome (GOLD analysis project Ga0102943, IMG submission 78174) | Salt pond soil microbial communities from South San Francisco under conditions of wetland restoration - Salt Pond MetaG... | ecosystem: Environmental > Aquatic > Marine > Intertidal zone >...
AGACGAGGGGGAAGTTCTGGATGTAGAGGCGTCGCTCCATGAGCTTCTCGAATCCCCGGTGGAGATAGCCGACGTGCGTCTTGCACTCGACGACCTCGTCTCCGCTCACGGTGAGTTCGAGGCTCATGTTCCCTGTGATTCCCGGGTGCTGGGGACCCTGCCACACCTTGAGGAATTTCCCGCTCGAGAGATCGATGTCGGGACGACCGTCGCGATGCTCGGGGAAGAGGCTTCGGTCCTCATCGAAGACGCGTAAAGGAGCCTTGCCGTCGGTGGGTCGAGTTCGGAGCAATCCCCCGTGGGGAGGGTTGGTAATCATAGGTCCACCTCCGGGTAGAGTTCCTTCTTCATGATGTCGACCTTGTCGTGCTTTTCGCGGCCATCGCGCGGGAAGAATGTGCGCTCGGAGTAGGCTCTCGTGTCGAAATCGCGCCGCATCGGCGGGATCTCGTCCCAGCCTTCGAGCGCGAACGGTTCGTCGACTCTCGGGCAGCCGGGGAAGTCGATACCGAACATCTCCTTCAGTTCGCGCTCGTACGTCGATGCGCCGGCCCAGAGATGATGAATCGTGTCGGCGATCGGCGCGTCGCGCGAGATGTCCGCCTGGAGACAGACGTCAATACTCGCCTCATAGCTGTGAAGCATGTACGTCAGCCGAAACAGATTGCGCTCGATCAGGTCCACGGCGGTGAAGAAGGCGAGGTGACGGAATCCCCAGTGCTCCTTCAGGTGCGTGATCGCGGCGACCGCTTCCGCCTGCGGCACCGTTATGAACATGAGATCGTCGCGGCGGCGGTCAGGCGAGCCGGCCTTGAACCGCGCGATCAGGTCCTCGTAGATAACTTCCGGTGTAACCTCTCGGCCGCCGGCGATGGTTGCATTACTCATATGGCTCCCTACCAGTTGTAGTCGGGCATGTTCCAGTCTTTGATGATCTGCTTCTGGTTTGCCTTGTACCAGTCGAAGTTGCGTGCGTACTCGTTCGCGCCCTCGGCTCGGCCTTCGCGAATCCGCAGCTTGAGCTGCATGAATCCGGCGAGCAGCGATTCGGGCCGAGGCATGCATCCGGCGACGTAGACGTCCACGGGGATGTAGTGGTCGAGTCGGTTCACGGTATTGTAGCTGTCCCAGTACATGCCGCCGTTCACCGTGCAGCTTCCGAGTCCCATGACGAACTTGGGGTTCTGCATCTGTTCGTAGCTGCGAACGATCCGCTTCATCGTCTTCACGCTCGCGTACCCGCCGATGATGAAGACACTCGACTGCCGCGGGGTCGGCCGGGGCTGGATCCCGTAGCGATACATGTCGTACCGCGCGGTCATCAGCGGACGCAGCTCAATGGCGCCACACCCGGTTCCGAACCCGAGGATCCAGAGCGATTCGCTGCGTGCCCAGTTGAGGAATTTCTCGACGATCCCCCGGTACGGTTCGACGACTTTCGGAGCCTCGTCGCAGAAGTACTTCCGGTCGAGCTCGGGGAGTTCGATGCGGGCGCGATCGATCTGCTCGATCACCTCGCGCGCGGTGGCGCCGGTATTCGTTGCATCACTCATGGTGCGCTTCTCCTATAATGCGGCGATCAGTACGCCGATGAGACCGAGCAGTGCCGGAATGCCGAGGAAAAACCTGATCGACTGCTCGGTGCGGAATCTCGGGAACGAGACTCCCACGAAGACGTTCACGAAGTAGAGGACGAACGTCTTCACGATGAGCGCGATGAATCCCGTTGCTCCCCCAAAGAACAGATTGACGTAGAGGACGAGTTTCGCCGCGTTGAAGATCGCGCGGTTGGTCTGCAGCATGCCCATGTACGCGCCCTGGTACTCGGTTGGCGGGCCGATCGGTATCTCCTGCGGTGCGATGACGACGCTGAACGGATTGTGCATGCTCATGCCGAGGAATGCGATGATCGCGGCGAACGTCGCGAACGGGTTCGCGAACAGGTTCCACGACAGGATGCCACCCTGCTGGACCGCGACGAGTTCGGTTATGGACAGTGTGCCGTGCTGCGCGCCGAGCGCGATCACCGCGAGCGCGAACGGCACTTCGAAGGCGGTCATCTGCGCGAGACCGCGACTCACGCCGATCGCGCTGTACGGGTGCCCGCCGTCCCCCGCACCGAGCGCCATGCCGAGCTGCCCGAAGAAGATGAAGTACATGACGAGCAGCGCGTCTCCGGCGAAGCTGAAGTTCCCGAATACGACCGAGTCGTAGATCACCGGGACGAACATGAGCGTTCCGATTCCGCCGGCGAGCCGGAAGACCGGCCCGAGGTAGAACATGAGCCCGTGGGAGATCGTCGTCCGCTTGGCGTTGTTCTTTATGATGTCGATGTACGGCTGCCACATGCGGATCCCGATCCGGCCCTGGACCCGGGCACGAATCCGTGCCATGGAGGCGGTGAGAATGATCCCGTAATTGAACATGATGAACAGCGTGAGTGCGGCAAAGCCGATTCTCGCGATCAGGGTCGGTTCCATTACATGCCTCCTGCGATGAGGTAGAGGGCGACGGTGAGCATCAGGATGTGCAACGCGTAGGTCTGCCCATTGCCCGAGTAGAGGCGCCGGACGGCGCCGGCGACGGCGGCAACACCGCCGATCGCGTACTCCCACCCCCGCATGATCGCCGGCGCGGCGAGGAATCCGAGCGCTTTGCGGTACGGGGCGAAGAAGTTGTGCGCGTAGTGTGTGGTCTCCGGTCGCTCGGGGCGTTCAGCCGCGTAGACCATGTTGAACTGCTGCACGCGCTGAGGTCGTCGCATGACGATGACGAGCCAGGCGAGAGGTAGGATGAAGACTCCCATCGTCACCCACATCACCGCGTTCCCGTTCCAGTACCCGAGCGCGGTGACGACCGTGTAGTCGTCCCATCGCACGGTAGACGCCAGGTACGGTTCGATCCCCTCGATAATCGGATTGATGATGACGTTCGGGTACATGCTGATCAGCATCAACACTGCCATGAGGATGATCTGCGGGATCAGGAGGGCAGCCGGGGCCTCACGAACCTCGCGAAGGTCATCCTTGAGCTGTCCGAGGAAGACGGTATAGATCATCCGGAAGAGGTAGAGAAAGGCGATGGTACTCGCGAAGAACGCGACACCTGCCTGGATGTACCAGTCGCTCTCGAGCAACGCCCCGTAGATGAGCCACTTGCCGCCGAAGCCCGACAGCGGCGGCACACCCGAGAGCGCGATGATCGCCATGAGCGCGGAGATGAAAGAGAGCGGCATGCGCTTGATCAGCCCGCCCATCTGATACATGTAGCGCGATCCAGTGCGCATGATGACGCCGGATATCGCGAGGAAGAGCAATCCCTTGAAGATGAAGTGATTGACCGCCTGGTAGACACCGGCGAGCCAGCCGAGGTGCGTCGCGAGCGCGATGCCGAGGATCATGTAGCCGACCTGCGAGAGCGACGAGTAGGCGAGCAGTTTCTTCACGTCTTCCTGGAAGACCGCGAGCAGCGCTCCGAACAGCGCGGTGAGCGCGCCGATCCAACCGAGGACGATGTTTGGTGCGACCGACGCTGCGCCGAACGACCCGGCTCCGACCATGGCGAGCAGCACGATCATGCCGAGAACTCCGGCCTTGCTGAGCGCCGAGGAGAGAAGCACCGTCACCTCGTCGTCCGCCTCGGTGTAGCTGTCGGGTAGCCAGATGTGCAGGCCGATCGCGCCGGTCTTCACGAGGAAGCCGAGCCCGAGCAGCACGAAGACTGCGGTTCGCGTTCCCGGTGCGACGCCTGCGGCCCAGGCACCGAGACCCGACGCCGGCGAAGCGGCGTCGAGGACGGGAAGCGTCACGTAGCCGTCGGCGCCGAAGATTTCCGGAAGACCGATCGCGTCGGCGCCCATCGTCATCGAGGCCTGCGAGGCGAGCATCAATCCGACCATGATGAGCAGGGCCGCACCCATGGAGAAGGCAATGTAGCGCGCCGCGGCGGCCGGGGCCCCGGGGCCCTCGCCGGAGGTACGGCCGCGCGAGGAGCGCGCGATGAGCAGGTACGAGCCGATCGTCATGAACTCCCAGAGCATGAAGAAGGCGATCGGTTGCGAGGCCATGACGAGGCCGACGAGGCTCGTGCCGGCAAGGACGTAGAGCGGGTAGGTGGCGAAGCTGGTCGACCGGCGGCCGAGGCTCGCGATGAGCGCGGCGAGCGTGCCCGCGGCGAACACGGCGCCGAGGATCATCGGGAGGCCGGTGACCAGTGGCGCGGCGAGCCAGACGTAGAAGGCGACGGCTGCAATCGCGAGCACGCCCTTCACGCGCGAGGGGAGCCACTCGAGCGTGAGCAGCGCGGCTGCGAGGAAGAACGGCGACCAGACGAGCCAGTCCTCGGCTCCGAGCGACCATCCGAGTCGCAGGCCGAGATACCAGCCGGTGAAGACACCGAACAGCGATGCGAGCGCGATGCCGACGATGAGCGCGGCGCCGACGAGCGGTGCTATTCGCTGCGGGGAGCTCTCATGCGTCTGCGAATCCGGCGCCGACTGCACCGCCGCACCCGGCTCGGTCGCGGTGTACTCGGTCCCGCCGGCATCAGCGACCCCCGCGGGTCGTGCGATCAAGGCCCCGATCCATCGCAGCACGTAGATCGCCTCGAAGAGGCTTCCGGCGAGCACGAGCACGAGTAGCGCGATTCGCTCGGTAGCGAGCAGCGTGTTCACGAACTGCCACTTCGCCCAGAAGCCGGGGAAGGGCGGGAGCCCGACGAGCGCGAGCCCGAAGACGACTGCCGCGATACCGGCGACCGGTCCGAGGCTGCGGGCGGTTCCGCGCATGGCGCCGGCGATCCAGAAGAGCCCGGCCTTCGCGAGCAGGTGATTCACGAGCAGCCCTCCGGCGGCGATCAGGACGTAGGTCCCGCTCGCGCCGTCCACCGCCGAGGTGGCGAGCACCGCGGAGATGAGCCCGATCTGCGCGACCGAGCTGTAGCCGAGCATTCGCCGGCTATCGGTCTGGCGCAGCCCGACAAGGTTCGCTGCGAAGAAGGTGAGAATCCCGACCCAGGTGAGGACGATCAGAATAGACTCGGGGAAGATCGGGAGCAGCTTCATGAGAAGCAGAACGATTGCGGTCGCGTTCACGCTCGCGATCATCGCCGCGATTCCCGGGTTGGCCGCCTCGTAGGTATCGAGTGCCCATCCGTTCGCCGGGAACGGCTTGAGCTCGATGAGCAGTCCGGCGAACACGAGGAAGGGCGCGATGAAGCCGGCGCCCACAGCGAGGAGGCCGCCGGCGACGGGTGCGGACAGCTCCCCCGGGGAGAGCGCCCCGGAAGCGGCAGCCTCGATCATGCCGTCAATATTGAGCGTGCCGGTGAGTCGGTAGAGGTAGACGGTGCCGAGGAGGAAGAGCACCGACGAGATGCCTCCGGCGATGAGATACTTGAATCCGGCGGCGTATTGCTTCGCCGTGTCGTCGAGCGCGATGATCCCGTAGGTCCCGATCGAGAGGATCTCCATGAAGACGAACGCGTTGAACAGGTCGCGCGTGAGGACGAGTCCGTTCGCTCCGAGCAGGATCATCAGGGCGAGTACGTAGCTCGCGCCGCCGCGTCGGTGCATCGAGGCGCCGACGGCGAAGACCGAGAACAGTCCCACGAGGTTCATGAGCGTGAGCGCGATCGCCTCGGTGAGCCCCATACGCAGGTTGATCGAGAGGGGCGGGCGCACGCCGGCGGTGAAGACTTCCGCAGTCGTGCCTGCCGCGAGGTCGAACAGCCAGCTCGCGGGGATGGCGACGAGCACGACGACTGCGAGGTAGAAGAGTCCTGCTGCGACCTTGAGCCCGGTTTCCCTTTCGCGGTCGCCGATCTGCGCGACGAGCGGGATGAGGAAGCCTGCGCCGAGCGCGACGGCGATGATGTAGATCGGGCTTACCATTTCATCTCCTTGTACTCCGAGACCTCGAGCGTTCCCTTCGTCCGTGCGAGACGAACGACGTAGGTCAGCATGAGCGCGGTGACCGCGAGTCCGATGACGATTGCGGTGAGCACGAGCGCCGAGGGAACGGGGTCAACGAACGGCGCGCCGACGGGGGCCTCGCCATCGAGGATCGGGGCGACGCCTCCGGTGACGTAGCCGAGCGCGACGATCATCACGTGGACGCCCGTATCGATGATGGAGAATCCGATCACCATCTTCAGCATGTTGCGTTGGGTGAGCATGCCCCACGCACCGATCACGATGAGCAATGCGCCGATTGCGGGTATGAGCTGCATCAGTCCTGCTCCTGTGATCGGAGTCGGTCCACGACCCCGGCGAGTTCTGTCCCGACTTTTATGCCGACGACTGAGTAGATGATGGGGATCGCGCCTGCGCTCGCGAGTGCACCGAATGAGCCGGCGGGGAGGAAGGTCGGGTCGAGGAAGCCTGCCGCGAGGACGAGGCCGAGAATACCGAGGACGACGTAACTTGCACCCGAGAGCGACTCGATCGTCGTCATCGTACCGTGCGCGAGTTGGCGATCCGGGGCGCCGAAGATCCCGAGGACGACAGCGGAGGCGATCACGACTCCGCCCTGGAAGCCCCCGCCCGGTGTCAGGTGCCCGTGCACAAAGATGTACGCGCCGAACAGAAAGAGCACGGGTGCGAGAAACCGCGAGGCGGTCCTCAGTATTTCGCTCGGACCCTGGCCGGCGAGGGAGGACGCCTCGGTGCTCTCGATCCCGGCGTGAGCGCCGACCGAGCGGCCCTCGCGCACGGCGAACTCAGGCGTCCGACGCCTGCGGGTGATGACGAATCCGACGCCGGCGGTCGCGGCGAAGAGCACGGTGACCTCGCCGAGTGTGTCGAGCCCGCGGTAGGTCACGACGACCGCGGTGACGGCATTCGCCGCGCCGAGGTCGGTTTCGCTGCGCTCGATGTACTCGGCGCCGAGCGCGGGGGTGTCCTCGTGGAACGTGAACCCGATGACGAGCGGCAGGAGCATTGCCGCGAGTCCGGCGACGACGAGCAGAGCGATGAGTCGATTAGCCATGGGGATGCTCCTCTCCGCTCCGAGTCTGGGTGGTTTCGTCGCTCGTGCGCCCCGGCTCGCGCAGGCGGCTGAGTGCGAACAGAAAGACGATCGTCGTCAGCGCGGAACCGATCGCCGCCTCGGTCATTGCGACGTCGGGTGCTGCGAGAACGAGATAGATGATGCTCGCGACGAGGCTCACGGCGCCGGCGGAGAGGATCGAAGTGACGAGGCTCGTGTGCAGGAGCGCAACAATCGCGGCGCAGACCATGATGGCGCCGAGTACGAGAATGATCGCAGTCGTCATTGTGTGGCCTCCTCGCCGTCGGTGGACGCGAGATCGTCCTTTACCGTCCGAGCGGACATCGGGATGCCGACAAAGTGCGCCGCGCGGGCGAGCGCGTGAGAGCTGATCGGATTCGTGAAGACGATGAACAGAATGAGGACGAGGATCTTCGCCCACCACTGTGGCCGCGCCACTGCGATCCCGATGAGGAAGAGCATGCTGCCGAGCGTGGTCGCCTTCGTCCCGGCCTGCATCCTGTTGTACACGTCGGGCATCCGGATCAGCCCGAGTGCCGCGAGAAAGAGCAGGATACTGCCGGCGATGCTGATGATCCCGCCGATGAGTTCGAGACTGTTCATGAGAGCCCCCTTTCGAGATAGCGCGCGAGCGCGACGATCCCGAGAAAGCTCACGAGCGCGTAGACGAGCGCGACGTCGAGGTAGATCGAGCGGCCTGCCGTGAGAGCGATGACCGCCATGAGCGACACCGAGATGATCGTGAGCGCGTCGAGCGCCACCGCGCGGTCGGGGCCGGTCGGCCCGGCGAGCAGCCTGAAGGTCGCCATGATCATCGAGACGAGCACGAGGCCCGTCGCGATCGCGAAGAGAATGTTACCCAAGGAAGACCTCCAGATAGCGCTCGAAGTTTCCGACGATCTTCTGCGTCGCCGCTTCGATGTCCTCGTCGGTGGCCGATATCCAGTGGACGAAGAACAGATCGTCGCGGGTGTCGACCGTGATCGTTCCAGGAGTGAGAGTGATGGAGTTCGCGAGCAGCGTGCGCGCGAGCGGCGTCTTGAGCGACGTCCGAATCTGCACGATTCCCGGCGAGATTGGGAGCGACGGCTTGAGCACCCGGAACGCGACGTCGAGATTCGCCCGGATCAGCGCGGCGAGGAAGACAAACAGGTACGCAGCCGCCGCAGCGATCGCCCTCGGCGAGACGCGTACCTCGCGCATCACCGTCGCCGCGCCGGTGGGCAGGAGCGAGATGATCACCGCGACGACCAGTCCTGCGACGAGCTCCTGCACCGAGAACGGGAAGGTGAGGAGGAGCCAGATGGCGGTCAACAGAATGACCGAGAGCAGGAACGCTTTCATTCGATGCATGGGCAGACTCCGGACTGTGATGCGACGCAGGCGGCGGATCACGGAATAGTCGATTCGTTATCTATATTGGAAACTCTATATAAACGGGATTATATGCGGGGATCGGTGAGTTGTAAAGAAGATTCTACGTTTTTTGTGAAATGGATCTCAATAAATCTGACCATTTCTCTCGGCTATAACCGAAGGTGAACTCCCCATCCACTTCCAGAACCGGGTAGATCACCGACTTCCCGTACATCTCGCGGAACTTCCGCAGGACAGGGCGCCTCACGTCGGGCTCGAGCGTGTCCAGGTAGGTCATCGAGAACGGCACGTCGAGCTCCTCGAGCAAGGTCCTCGCCTCGGCGCAGTGGTCGCAGAAGGAGAGACCGTAGAGATAGATGTCGCTCGACGCCTGCTCGGGGTCGCCACGCGAATACTCATAGGGAATCGTACTGAACATAGTTGCTCCTGTATTGCGAAACACTAATATACGATATTTTATACTCTCATTGCGGATCCTGCAACCGGAGATTGACCAGGCGCCTTGACCGCGTGTCCTCCCCATCCTATAAAGGTGGAGCCGGAGGTTTCGGCGGAGCCGCATGAGACGATCGCGAGTACCCTCAGTCCAACCGCACAGCACCGACCGAAGCGCGAAGCAACTCGGTTTCGCGGTCCTGTTGCTTCTCGTCACGATCCTCGTGGGCACCTTCGGCTACGTGCTGATCGAGGAGTGGTCGATCGGAGACGCGCTCTACATGACTGTGATCTCGCTGACCACAACCGGCTTCGGTGAGGTCCGACCGCTCTCGCCCGCAGGACGCGGGCTCACGGTGTTCGTGATCATCAGCGGGATTGCGTCACTCGCCTATCTGGGCGGACGCCTCCTCCAGCTTGCCGTTGAGATGTATCTTCTCAGGAGAGGACGAATGGACCGCGAGATACAACGCCTGAAGAACCACGTGATTCTCTGCGGATACGGGAGGATGGGCCGTCACATCGCGAACGACCTCTCTGAGGCTCGGGTGCCCTTCGTCGTTCTCGAGAGCGACCCACAAATGGCGACGGTTCTCGAGGAGCACGGATACCTCCACATGATCGGTGACGCGAGCTCCGACGAGCTGCTGAAGGCCGCCGGAGTCGAACGAGCGAGAGGACTCATAGCGGTCGTCTCCAGCGACGCCGAGAACGTCTACACGACGCTCACCGCCAAGTCCATCAACCCTGAGGTGACCATCGTCGCGCGCGCGCTGACCGATGAGAGTGCGCCCAAGTTGCGAACCGCGGGTGCGGATCGTGTGATCAAGCCGTACGAGATGGTCGGCAGGCGCATCGCACAGCTCGTCATCCGGCCGGCGATGGTCGAGTTCGTCGACACAATCGCCCGATCGAACTCGGGTGAGATCACGATGGAGGAGATGACCGTCTCGAAAGACAGCACGCTCATCGACGTCGCACTGCGCGACACGCCGATCCGCAGCAGGCTCAACGTCATTATCGTGGCGATCCGCCGCGGTGAGGACGACCTCGTCTACAACCCCGGTCCGGACGCTCATTTCGAAGTCGGCGACCGGCTCGTCGCGATCGGACGGAGCGAGCAGCTCGCTGAGCTCTCCGTGCTCTGCGGAATCGAGGCCGGATAAGTGATCACCCAGCTGTCGATCGCCTCGCTCTACTTCCTCGGCGCCGCCTTCGCGGGTGTCTTCGCCTACCGTGCCGCGGCGAATCGCAGTACGGTCGCACTCGAACTCGTCGGTCTGGCTCTCTGCGTCGCCGAGTGGTCGCTTTTCTCCGGACTCGAGACACTCTCGCTCACACGCGACTTTCGTCTGCTCTGGTCGCAGTTCGCCTATATCGGGACGTACGGATCGGTCGCGTTTCTCTTCCG
>Ga0102943_1002703_pt1 | contig 10228 bp, 9 predicted proteins | sample SalPonC_black_MG_FD_78174 | JGI IMG/M metagenome (GOLD analysis project Ga0102943, IMG submission 78174) | Salt pond soil microbial communities from South San Francisco under conditions of wetland restoration - Salt Pond MetaG... | ecosystem: Environmental > Aquatic > Marine > Intertidal zone >...
CCTCGGTGGTGGTGGTGAGCTGCCCGCCCGGCTCGATCCCCTGCACGAGCACCGGCTCGAGCATGGCCCGGGCGGCGTAGACAGCGGCGGTATAGCCCGCCGGACCGGAGCCGACGATCAGGCACTTGGTATGGGTGGTCTGGGACATGGCTGCTCTTTCGTTGAAGACCTCTGTTTCGCGGGTGATATAACGGCGCGGGACGGGGCATGTAACCCCCTGCGGGGCGGCAAGGCATCACCGTCAGGGCGGCGCTGCCGAAATTATCTTGCGCATATGCGAAAGATAATTGCGCACGCGCGCAGGGCTGGTATAACATCCGCGAAAATCAGCAGGAGAATGCGATGGCGGGCACGCGTCTCGATCCGATCGACCGAAGGATACTGGCGGAATTGCAGGCCGATGGCCGGATGACGAATGTCGAACTGGCCAAGCGCGTCGGCATTTCCGCGCCGCCCTGCCTGCGGCGGGTGCGCGCGCTGGAGGACCAGGGCTACATCCGCGGCTATCACGCCGATATCGACGCGCGCGAGTTGGGCTTCGAGGTGCAGGTCTTTGCCATGGTCGGTCTGCAAAGCCAGGCCGAGGCCGACCTGTCGGCTTTCGAATCCCGCTGCCGTGCCTGGCCGCTGGTGCGCGAATGCCACATGCTCAACGGCGAGGTGGATTTCATCCTCAAATGCGTGGCGCCCGATCTGTCGACCTTTCAGCGCTTCCTGACCGGGGAACTGACCGCCGCGGAGAATGTCGGCAGCGTCAAGACCTCGCTGGTGATCCGCGGGTCCAAGGACGAGCCGGGCGTGCCCTTCGACATCCTGGAGGCGCGGCTGGAACGCCCTGCCTGACCGGGGCGGCGACGTCAGAAGAGCTCGAGCGTTTCCGGCGCGTCGAGCGGCAGGCGCATCTGCGCCAGGGGGCCGAACTCGTCCGGTGCGCGGAGATGCGGGAAGGCGGACATGACCTGCCGCAGAAGGGCAGGGTCAAGCGCACGTTCGAAGCCGGCACCGGGGTGACAGCTCTCGGTTTCCAGCCCGTTCACCACGATGACCGCGTGGCGGTGCAGGGCGAGGTGAAAGAACGTCGCCGGCTGGCGCGGGACCATGCGAACGGCGTGCACCCCGTCGGCCATCGCATGCACCGGGGACAGCACCCCGTCCGTCCCGATGCGCGCGCGCAGCTGTCGCGGACGGCCGAGGAGCCGTGCGCCCGGCCCCGTCACGAGATCGGCCAGCGGCCGCCCGGGACCAAAGGCATCGGCCATCACCCGTGTCTGCAGGCCCGCGCCGGACCGGCCCGGGCGGAACGTGACGGAGCCGATCCAGACCACCGGGGCGGCGTCGCCCGACACGGTGATGAGCCGATCGCCCGGCGAAAGGTCCTCGACCGCGACGGGGCCGCGCGGGGTCGAGACAAGCGCGCCGCGCGCGAACGCGGCATGAGCGGCGTCGAGCAGCGGCAGCGCCGGGAGGTTGCGCTCCTGCGCCCTGATCCGCCCCCCGGCATCCTGCCACAGGCAGGAATATCGGCGCGTCGCGCCCCGCGACAGGGCCGCGGGGCGTGTCGCGTGAAGATCGACACCAGAGCCGGGCATTGTCATGTCGTGTCACCTCCTGGTCACTCGTCCCCGACCGCGGCGCGACTCAGGCGGATTTGAGCCTGCGCAGCGGTGCCGCGTCGCGCGCGACGTGCCGGCCCTGCCGCACCTGCCGGTGATAGGGCAGCGCGGGCGCGGCCTCCTTGCTGTGATCGACCACGGATTTCAGCCAGCGTTTCTTCATCGTTCCCGTCCTCTTGCCTGCGCCGCCTCGCGGCATTGTTGCCTCGGTTGCAACGATGCGCCGGGTTTGCGGCCAAGTTTTGACGGAATGGGCTGAAATCCGGGCAATACCGGGGCGATGCCGGGGACAGGCGTCGTGGTGAAGGCCCGTGACTGTCAGCGTGCGCCCGGATCGAACCCGGCCTCGCGCATGAGCCTGTCGGATGCGTCCTCGACCTCGGTTTCCAGGCGGTTCATGAACGTGTCCCGCGGCAGCCCCGGCGCGATCCGTGGCAGGAACTCGACCACGGCGAGGCCCGGCTTGCGGTAAATCCCGGTGCGCGGCCAGAACACGCCCACATTCGTGGCCGCGGGCACGCAGGTCTGGCCCGTCTCCTCGTAGAGAACGCCCGCGCCCACCTTGTAGGGCCTCCTGACCCCCGGCGCGACGCGGGTGCCCTGCGCGTAGATGATGAGCTGCCCCGGCTCCTGCCGGTCGCGGGCCACGTCCTCGACCATCTTGCCGATGGCCTGGCTGCGCTTGCCGCGATCCACCGGCACGCAGCCGATGCGCAGCGCGTATTGCCCGATCACCGGGGCCCACATGAGTTCGCGCTTCATGATGAACTTGCCCGCCGGCACGCTGCCGAAGATCAGGATGATGTCGAGAAAGCTCTGGTGTTTGGCGGCAATCAGCACCTCGTCTTCGGGCGGCGTGCCGCGCACCTCGGTGCGCAGCCCCACCATCCAGCGCGCCGACCAGCGCACCCAGCGGCAAAAGGTCTTGCACGCGGTGCGCGCCCCGCGCGGGCTGAGCAGCGCCCAGGGCAGGAACACGATCCCGAGGACCGCCATCGCCAGATACATCTGTCCCACGAACACGAGGGACCGAAGCCATTGCAGGGCATATGTCATGGCATCTTCTCCAGTCTTCGGCGCGCGGCGGCGCGGGTGGCGGCGTAAGCCACCAACCCCGCAAGCGGCGGGATCAGCAGCGGCCAGAGCCAGTGCCAGCCCTGGAAGCCGAGCCCGGTGAGGAACCCGCCCTCGACCCGTGCGGCGGGCAGCGCGAGTATGGCGAGGCAGCCAAGACCGGTGCCGATGGCCGCGCCCCCCAGCCCCCGCACCGCAAAGCGGCGCACGAAGGCGCGCGCGATGAACCCGTCCTGCGCACCGACGAGGCGCAGCACGGTGATGACCTGCGCGTTGGCCGCCAGCGCCGCCTGCGCCGCCAGCGTGATCATCGCCGCCATCGCCGCCCCGATCAGCGCCAGCGACAGCCAGCCCAGCAGCCGCAGCCGCGATGCCGCGCGCACCAGCGGATCGCGCCAGCGGGTGTGATCGTCGAGCACGGCACCGGGCACCTCGGCCGCGAGCCGCAGCCGCAGCCCCTGGGCGTCGAAGCCCTGCGCGGTCTCGGTCACCTCGATCAGCCGCGGGATCGGCAACTGATCGAGCGGCAGGTCGGGGCCGAACCACGGTGCGAGCAGCGCCGCCTGCTCGGCATCGTCGAGCGCGCGGGCGCCCGCCACGCCGGTCGTCGTCTCGAGCACCCGGAGCGCCGCCGCAGTCTGCGCCGCCATCTGCCCCTCGGGGGCCGAGATGCGCACCGTCGCGGTGCGCGCCAGTTCGTTGCCCCAGCGATCCGCCAGCCGCCCCGTGGCCAGCGACAGCGCCAGCGCGAAGACCGCCAGAAACGCCATCGCCGCGGCGGTGAACAGCGTCAGCGTGGCGGTGAACCCGCTTGGCGGCACCACCCGGTCGGTCGGGCCGTCGCCCGGCACAAGCTGCGAGAAGAGCCCCGAGAGCGCCATCACAGGTCTGCCCCCGCAAGCTGCAGCCGCCGGCCCGCAATGCGCAGCACGCGGGCCTGCACATGCGCCTTGGCGGCCCGGATCAGGGCGAGGTCATGGGTGGCGATCAGGATCGTCTTGCCCATGCGGTTCAGCTCGATCAGCAGGCGCATCAGGCGCTCGGACATCTCCCAGTCGATATTGCCGGTCGGCTCGTCGGCGAGCACCGCGTCAGGTGACATGATGACCGCGCGGGCCAGCGCCGCGCGCTGCCGTTCGCCCCCCGAAAGCTCGGGCGGGCGCGCCTGCGCGCGCGCGCGCAGCCCCACCCAGCCGATCAGTTCGCGCAGGTTGGCCTGCTCGGCCAGCAGGTCGCGCCCCGACACGGCGAGCGGCAGGGCGATGTTCTCGGCCACGTCGAGATGATCGAGAAACTGGCAATCCTGGTGCACCACGCCGATGCGCCGCCGCGCCATGGCGATGTCGTCGCGGCTCATCTCGCGGCGGTCCTGACCGAAGAGTCGCACCTCGCCCGCCGTGGGCACCAGCGCGCCGTAGCACAGCTTGAGCAGCGTCGTCTTGCCCGCCCCGGACGGGCCGGTCAGGAAATGGAACGACCCGGGCGCGAGGCTGAGCGACACGTCGCCCAGCAACTCCCCGCCGCCATAGGAATACCCCACGCCCTCGAGCTCGATCACCGCCAGCGCCCTTCTCTGCCGCGGCCCTCTTCATGCCCGACAGGTCACACATGTGCAATCACTGCCGGCATGATTCGCTTTGCTCTTTTCGGTTCGCGGATAACGGCCTATGCTCTTGCCACGATGGCAAGAGCCGGGCAACGGCGGCAGGCAGCGGGTGACCCCATGAGGCTGACATGTCCGAACTGCGGCGCGCAGTACGAGGTGCCGGACGCGGTGATCCCCGTGGCGGGGCGCGATGTGCAGTGTTCCAATTGCGGCACGACATGGTTTCAGACCCATCCCGATCACGCGCCCGCCGCGTCCCCGGCCCCCGAGGCCGAGGATGACCTTGCGGCAGACCGGGAACCGGTAACCGAACCCGAGCCGGAGGCCGATCCGCAACCCGCCCCGTCGTCTGCGCGGCGAATCGACCCGTCGGTGGCCGATATCCTGCGCGAAGAGGCCGATCGCGAGCGCGCCGCCCGCGCCGCCGAAGCCGATGGCCGGATCGAGACGCAGCCCGATCTCGGCCTCGGCGAGCCCGAACCGGACGAGGCACGCCGCGCGCGAGAGGCGCGCGACCGCATGCAGCGGCTGCGCGGCGAACGACCCGCCGATACCGACAACGACGACGATGCCCGCGCCGAGGACCCCGACGAGATATTCGACGACGAGGAAGACGGCCGTCTCGACCCGGGATCGCGGCGCAACCTGTTTCCCGATATCGACGAGATCAATTCCTCGCTCAGCGCCTCGGACGGGCCCCCGGGCCCGCTGGCGCCGACAACGCCGGAGCACATGCCGCCGCCCGCCGGGAACGGCACCGGGTTCCGCACCGGGTTCCGGCTGGCGGTGGTGGGCTGTGTCGCGGCGCTGGTGGTCTATCTGATGGCGCCGCGGATTGCGGCGCTCTGGCCGGCCTCCGAGGCCCCGCTCGCACAGTATGTGCAGTCCGTGGACGACATGCGCGCGTTTCTTTCGGCGACGATCGCGGACCTGATCGCCCGGATTTGACGCCCGTCAGAACCGGTCGAGCAGGCGGCGCAGGTAGTCAAGCTCGATATCCGGGCGCGCGCCCTCGCCCGAACGGCGGCGGATCTCGTCAAGCAGGTCGCGCGCGCGGCGATAGACATCCTCGCCCTGCAGCAGGTTGTCCTGCGTGCCCGCCCGGCGGCCCTGGCCGGATTCGCGGCCCAGCGGATCGGCCTGCGCGCGGCCCGGATCGCCGCGCCCGTCCTGCGGGCCGCCGGGGCTGCTGTTTCGGGCCATCGCCTCGCCCATGCTGCGCATCCCCTCGCGCAGCTCTTCCATCGCGTCGGCCTGATCCTCGAGCGCCCCGGCGAGATCGTCGTTGCGCAGCGCCTCTTCGGCCCCCTCCATCGCGCGTTCGGCCCGTTCGAGCGATTCGCGCGCGGCCTCGCCTTCCTCGCCGCCCAGTTGCGGCAGCCCGCCGCGCTGCTGTTCGAGCTGGCGGCGCAGCGCCTCCTGCCGCTCGGCCAGCGATCCGCCCTCCCGGGCCTGTTCGCGCCCCTCGGTGCCCTCGCCCCCGGGGCGCGCGCCGCCCTCGCCGCCGCCGCGGCCCTGCTGGCCGTCATGGCTCTGGCCGCGGCCCTCGCCGCCCGAACTGCCTTCGTTCTGCTGCGACTGGCCGGATTGCGCATCGGGGTTGAACTGTTCCTGAAGGTCGCGGAACGCCTGGTCCGACAGGCCCTGCTGCTCGCGCAGCGTGTCGGCCAGCCCGTCCATCGCCTGCTGACCCTCGGAGCCGCCCTGCTGACCTTCGGTGACCTGCATGTTCTCCATCATGCGCTGGAATTCCTCCAGCGCGCGCTGCGCCTCGGCGAAGCGGCCCTGCTCCATCAGCTCCTGGATGCGGTCCATCATGTCCTGCAGGTCCTGCTGCGACATGCGCATGGAATTCTCGGCGCTCTGCTGGTCGCCGCCGCTCTCGTCCTCGCGCTGCGCCTGCTGCATCTTCTGGCGCAGGTAATCCTGCGTCGCGTCGCGCAATTCCTGCATCAGGCGGGCGATCTCTTCCTCGCTCGCGCCGTTCTTCATGGCCTCGCTCAGCCGCTCCTGCGCGGCGCGCATCCGCTCCAGCGCGTCGCCCACATCGCCATCCTCGATCCGCACGCCGAGGTCCCACAGCGCCTGCGCGATCTCGTCGCGCCCCGCCGCGTCGGGGCCGCCTGCGGCCACCATCGCCTCGAGCCGCCGCAGGATGGCCCGGAATTGCAGATACGTCCCGCTCGACCGGAACAGGCCCTCGGTCGGCTGGTGAGAGATCGCGCGCAGCACCTGCGTCACCCGTTTCGCGTTGTCCCGGCTCCACAGCAGGTCGCGCCGCTGCTCGATCACCGCCGCGGCGAGCGGATCGAAGAACCGCCGCGCCGGCAAGGTCATTTCCACCGGGGCCGACTGCCCCTCCTGCCCGATCGCGTCGGTCACCGTCATGCGCAGCGTCACCGGCAGATGCGCCCACGGATGCCGCGACAGGTTGGCGATCAGCGTTTCGGTGAATTCGGCGCGGTCGCCCATCATCGGCAGCGGCAGATCGAGCCGGATGGGCGCGCGCGGTTCGGGCTCGGCGGCGAGGCCGTGGCGGCGCGTCAGCCGCGCCTCGTCGAGCGTGATGATCGCGTGCCCCCCGGTCACGCCGTAATCGTCGCGCGCCTCGAAAGGCTGGCTCATCTGCCCCTCGAAGCTGGTCCGCGCCTCGGCGTCGCGCACCGTGACCCGCGGCGCGGCGTCGGCCACGGCCTGCACCTGCCAGGCGCGCCCGCCGGGGCCCTCGATGCGAAGCACCCCGTCGCGTGTAATGTCAAAGCTCTGCTCGGGCGCGGACGACTGATCGGCGGCATCCCGGCCCGAGGTGGTCTCGTGAAGGCTGAGCGCCCCCTCGGCCCCGTAGAAGCGCAGCGTCACCTCGCTGCCCGCCGGGGCGCGGATCACGCCCTCCTGATCGGCGAGGTAGAGGCTCGGGCGGCCGGTGTGGCGGGGCGGTTCGATCCAGCCCTCCCACGCGGGCCCCTGCGCCAGTGCCGCCCCGCCGCCGCCGGGGCCCATCTGCGCCACCGTGCCCGCGCGCCAGACCGAGCCGAAGACAAGCCCGATCACCAGCACCAGAAGGGCGACATGCCGCAGGCCATAGGGATCGACCCGCGCCAGCCGCAGGTCGGGCGGGACGTGGCGCGCGCCCGCCGCGCGCGCGGCCATGCGCGCCTGATGCGCCCGCCACAGCGCGGCCGACGCGGCATCGCCGGTGCCGACCGCCTGCCGATCGCCGAGCGCCGCGAGCGGACGCCCGGCCAGCGAGGCGTCGAGCCGCGCAACCGCATCGGCCCGGCGCGGCCAGCGCAGCCGCATCAGCCCCGCAGCGCCGAGCGCCAGCACGCCGAGCGCCAGCGCGACAAACGCAACCCGGACCACGAGGGGCGACGCCTGTTCGTGCAGTCCGAGGAACACCGCCCCCGCCGCCACGGCCAGCAGGCTCAGCAACGGCCAGAAGGCCCGCGCGACCCGCTCGGCCACGAGGCCCGCCCATGTCAGCGCAAGGGCCGGGCGCAGCCGCGCCATCGTCTCTGTCAGGGGACCGCCGGGTCGGGACATCCGTGAAACCGCTCCTCTTGCGCCCCGCGCGCACGCCGCGTCAGAGCCATTGAGGGATGGTATCGCGATTTATCATTTCGTCAAAGGTCGGGCGCGCGCGGATCACGGCAAAGTCACGCCCATGCACCAGAACTTCGGGGATGAGAGGCCGGGTGTTGTACTCGCTCGACATCACCGCGCCATAGGCCCCGGCGCTGCGGAATGCCACCAGGTCGCCCTCGGCCAGCGGCGGCAGCATCCGCCCCCGCGCGAAGGTATCCCCCGATTCGCAGACCGGGCCGACCACGTCATGCGGGGCCTGTTCGGCACCCGGCGCAGGCTCGGCCAGCGGCACGATATCGTGGTGTGCCTCGTACATGGCGGGCCGGATCAGATCGTTCATCGCCGCGTCGAGGATGAGGAAATCGCGCCCCTCCCCCTGTTTGAGAAAGATCACCCGGCTGACCAGTATCCCGGCATTCCCGGCGATGAGCCGCCCCGGCTCGATCTCGATCTCGCAGCCCAGGTGGCCCAATGTCTCGCGTATCAGCGCGCCATACTCGGTCGGCAGCGGCGGCGCCTCGTTCGAGCGGGTATAGGGAATGCCGAGGCCGCCGCCAAGGTCGAGCCGCCGGATGTCGTGGCCGTCGGCGCGCAGCGTTTCCGTCAGCTCCGCGACCTTGCGGTAGGCCAGCCGGAACGGCTCCAGCTCGGTGAGCTGGCTGCCGATATGCACGTCGATCCCCACCACCTGGATCCCCGGCAGCGCCGCCGCCTCGGCATAGACCGCCCGCGCCCGTGCGAGGGGCACGCCGAACTTGTTCTCGCTCTTGCCGGTGGCGATCTTGGCATGGGTCCTGGCGTCCACGTCCGGGTTGACCCGCACGGTGACCGGGGCCACGACCCCGAGGCCTGCCGCCACCTCGCTCAGCGCGCGCAATTCCGGCTCGCTCTCGACATTGAATTGCCGGATGCCGCCCTCGAGCGCGAGGCGCATCTCGTCCCTTGTCTTGCCGACCCCGGAAAACACGATGCGCCCGCCCGGCACGCCCGCCGCCCGCGCGCGCAGGTATTCCCCGCCAGAGACCACGTCCATCCCCGCACCCAGGCCCGCCAGCGTGCGCAGGATCGCCTGGTTGCTCGCCGCCTTCATCGCGTAGCAGACAAGGTGATCGACCCCCGCCAGCGCCTCGTCGAACAGGCGGAAATGCCGCGCCAGCGTCGCGGTGGAATAGCAGTAGAACGGCGTGCCGACCTCTGCCGCGATCTCGGGCAGGGGCACGTCCTCGGCATGCAGCACGCCGTCGCGGTAGAGAAAATGATCCATCGCGGCGGTCATAGCAAAACCGTCAGGCGGATCAATGGGCTTTGGACGCCGGGCCGCGATGCCGCACCCGCCCCGGCTCCCGGGTTATCGCTTGCGCTTTGATTTCCGCGCGGCCTTTCCCAGTTTGACAGTGGAGGCCTGACGCTTGGCGATCCTGTCAAAAACCGGGGCAAAGCGCGGGTTCAGGATGCCTTCGCGGGTTGCCAATTGATACAGCGTGTGATGCGGGAAGGTGTTTCCTTCCACGATCACTGGACCATCCTCGGACAATCCCACGTCCCAACCCAGCACACCGGCATTCGGAAAGATGCCATGGGCCTGTTCGGCCAGCACCTTCAAATCGGACCAGAACGGGAGGCGTGTGCCTGTGATCGGTTTGCCGCTGACAGGGTGAACTTCGATTTGCTCCGTATCCAGCCCGGTGCCGCGACGACAGCCCAGTACCTCGCCTGTCTCAAGATCGACATTGGCCAGCATCGAACCATCTTGCCAGAAATTGTCCGACATGGCGTCGGGCGACGGGATTTTCCACAAGACATAAAGCACCCGCGGCTGGCTCGCCTCTTCCGTCACGGTGACGACCCGGATCGTGCCAAGGGCGGGCCCGGCGATCTCGGTCAGCGCCGGATGCTGGCGCACGGCACTCTGGAAGAGAAAACCGCTTTTCCCGTGGAACTTGAGGATTTCCTGCGCAAAAGCCTCGAGCGCCACGCGCTTGCCATTGCCGAAGCACAGCGTTTCATCCTCTTTCGCCACGGTCTCGATCAGGGCCGATCCCACACTCAGCGACCCGAAGGCGGGTTTGGCAAAGAGGGGATACCGCGCCTCGTGTGTCAGGAACCGGCGGATCGACGCGACATCGCGCAGAACCTGCAAGCGACCGAAGGTCCGGGACAGATCCACGATCGCCTGTGTCTCGGTGCCCCGTAGTCCAAGCCCCGACAACAGGACCGGGAAAACCGCCTTGTCGTCCACCAGGTCGAATTGCTTCTGCCGTCCCTTCGGCGACAGGCGCAGATTAAGCTTTCGGCTACCCCGAACCCCAAGAAATTCCGCGCGCGCTTCGGCGTCATAGCGCGGATGATA
>Ga0102943_1002705_pt1 | contig 10225 bp, 6 predicted proteins | sample SalPonC_black_MG_FD_78174 | JGI IMG/M metagenome (GOLD analysis project Ga0102943, IMG submission 78174) | Salt pond soil microbial communities from South San Francisco under conditions of wetland restoration - Salt Pond MetaG... | ecosystem: Environmental > Aquatic > Marine > Intertidal zone >...
AGGCGCGACACGGTGTGCCGCTCCATGTACTCCGACATGTCGAAGCGCACCAGCTCGATGCCCAGCGCCATGGCGAGCTGGCGGGTGACCTCGGTCTTGCCGACGCCCGTGGGTCCCGCGAACAGGAAACTGCCCACCGGCTTGCTCTCGTCGCGCAAACCCGAGCGCGCCATCTTGATCGCCGAGGACAGCGTCTCCACGGCCGGGTCCTGGCCGTAGATGACCAGCTTGAGATTGCGCTCCAGGTTCTTCAGCAGGTCCTTGTCCGAGGCCGAGACGCTCTTCGGCGGGATACGCGCCATCTTGGCGACGATCTTCTCGATCAGGTCCACGTCCACCACCGCGTTGTGCGGATCCGGGGACTGCAGGCGCAGGCTCGCGCCGGCCTCGTCGATCACGTCGATGGCCTTGTCGGGCAGCTGCCGGTCGTTGATGTGGCGCGCCGACAGGTCGGCCGCCGCGGCCACCGCCTCTTCGGCGTACTTGATGCCGTGGTGTTCCTCGAAGCGCGACTGCAGCCCCTTGAGGATTTCCACCGTCTCGGGGACCGTCGGCTCGGGCACGTCGATCTTCTGGAAGCGCCGCGCCAGCGCGTGGTCCTTCTCGAAGATGCCGCGGTATTCCTGGTAGGTGGTCGAGCCGATGCAGCGCAGCTGGCCGTTGGCCAGCACCGGCTTGATGAGGTTGGAAGCGTCCATCACCCCGCCGGAGGCCGCGCCGGCCCCGATCACGGTGTGGATCTCGTCGATGAACAGGATCGCGCCCGGGTTCTTGCGCAGCGCCGCGAGCACCGCCTTGAGGCGCTTCTCGAAATCGCCGCGGTACTTGGTGCCGGCCACCAGCGTGCCCATGTCCAGCGCGTAGATGACCGCGTCGTTCAGCACGTCCGGCACACGGCCCTCGACGATCATCAGCGCCAGGCCCTCGGCCAGGGCGGTCTTGCCCACGCCGGCCTCGCCCACGTAGAGCGGATTGTTCTTGCGCCGGCGGCAGAGGATCTCGACGGTGCGCTCGATCTCCATCGCTCGCCCGATCAGCGGGTCGACGCCCCCTTCCTCGGCCAGCCGGTTGAGGTTGTTGGCGTATTTCTCCAGCGGGTCGCCCTCGCCCTCCTTCTCCGGCTCGTTGCCTTCGGGAGCGCCCTCGACCTTTTCCTCGGACTCTTCCGCGGTGCGCGTGAGCCCGTGCGAGATGAAATTGACCACGTCGAGGCGCGAGACGTCCTGCAGGCCCAGCAGGTACACCGCGTGCGACTGCTTTTCGCCGAAGATCGCCACCAGCACGTTGGCGGCCGTGACCTCCTTGCGGCCGCTGGACTGCACGTGGAAGACCGCGCGCTGCAGGACGCGCTGGAAACCCAGCGTGGGCTGCACGTCCTGCTCGTCGTTGTCCTCCAGCCGCGGCGTGGTCTCGTCGATGAACTCGACCAGCTCGTTGCGCAAGGAGGTCAGGTTCGCGCCACACGCCTTCAGGATCTCGATCGATGCCGGCACGTCCATCAGCGCCAGCAGCAGGTGCTCCACGGTCATGAACTCGTGGCGCTGCTCGCGCGCGCGGCGGAAAGCCTCGTTCAGGCAGAATTCAAGTTCGTTGCTCAGCATGTATTCAGATCTCTTCCATGGTGCACATCAGCGGATGCTGGTTCTGGCGCGCGTACTCGGTCACCTGCACCACCCGCGTCTCCGCGATATCGTAAGGGAAGACGCCGCACACGCCGCGTCCCTGGGTATGAACTTCCAGCATGACCCGTGTCGCCCGGGTCCGGTCCAGGCCGAAAAACTTCTCCAGCACCTCGACGACGAACTCCATCGGCGTGAAATCGTCGTTCAGCATCACCACCCGGAACAGCGGCGGCCGCTTGACCTCGGGCCGTGCGTCCTCGAGCGCGGTGCCTTCATCGTGTTGTTCGCGTGGATCGGACATGGCGCCAGTGCGTGTAATAGCCAGTGCATGTATCAGTGTTCCAGGGCTTCGACAATGACTTCGCCCGGGAGTTGCCGTCAGCTTCAGTTATAGGGACGACGATGCCCCATGACAACCCCTTGACTTCGACGAAAAGTGCGCCCGCGGACGCGCGGGGCCGGGTCGGGCGCCTATTGCCTGCAAGCGTTGCTTGAGACTGCCTCCACCCACCGCGTATTATCCACCGATGTCCCGCCGGCCCGGCCCGGCGGGAGCCCCTGGACAACGAAACTGGAGAATCGTGGCCGCCGTATTGAGCCGCATGAGCCAATGGACCCGCCTGCCGCCCGGCCAACTCCTGGCCGAGCTTTCGCGGGTCTTTCCGCCGTGGGTCGCGCTGGTGCTGGCCATCCTCATCGGCTGGCAGGTCGCCAGGGCGATCTGGCTGCTTTTTCCGGCTCCCGGACCGGCCGAGCTGCCGCCCGTGACGGTCGCCCCCCGGGCGGCGACCGCCGAAGCCGATACCGGGGTGAGCATCGACCGGATCGTGGACGCGCACCTGTTCGGCGAGGCCCGCGACAGCGGCGGCGAGGAAGCCGTGGCGCTGGTGGAACAGGACGACGCACCCGACACGCAGCTGAGCCTGGAGCTGCGCGGCACCATCGCCGCCAGCGACGAGCAGCGCGCGCTGGCCATCATCGCCGAGCGCGGCGGCGACGAGCGCGTGTATTTCCTGGGCGACGCCATCCCCGGCGGCGCCACGCTGCACGCCGTGCACATGGACCGGGTGCTGTTGCGCCGCGCCGGCAGGCTGGAGGCCTTGCGCCTGCCGCGCAGCGACGAGGCGCGCGCGGCAGGCGGCGCAGCCCGCGTGCCCGCCCCGCCGACCCGCCGGCCGAGCCCGCGGGCAGCCAGCGTGCGGGAAGTCGTGCAGCGCAATCCGACCGCCCTGACCCAGGTGATCCGGCCGCAGCCGGTGTTCAAGGACGGCCGCCAGGCGGGCTACCGCGTTTATCCCGGCCGCGAGCGGGAGATATTTGCCGAGCTCGGCCTGCGGCCCGGCGACCTGGTCACCCAGATCAACGGCATGGCGCTGGACGACCCGAGCCGCGGCATGGAGATTTTTCGCGGCCTGGCCGACGCCACGTCGGTCACCGTGACCCTGGACCGGAACGGCCAGATCGAGATGCTGACCCTGGACACGGCTGCGCTGCAGCAGGGCCTGGGCAACGCCAACAACACACCTTCCGAATAAGCACACGGCGGACTCCCATGACCCAATCCCCCAGACGCCCGCAAAGGAAGCCAGCACGCTCCGCAGCAATTCTGGGCGCACTCGCGATGGCCTTTCTGCTGCAGTCCGCGCATGCCCAGCAGGCCACCATCACGCCGAACTACAAGGACGCCGACCTCACGCAGATCATCGAGGCGGTCAGCGCCATCACCGGCAAGAACTTCATCGTGGACCCGCGCGTCCGCGCCCAGGTGACCATGCTGTCCGCCCAGCCCATGAGTCCCGACGCCTTCTACGCCGCCTTCCTCTCCATCCTGGAGGTGCACGGCTACGTGGCCGCGCCGGCCGGAGACCTGATCAAGATCCTGCCCGACGCCAACGCGCGCCAGGTGCCGGGCGCGGAAATCCGCTCGGGGCAGTCCAGGGACGCGGACGAAATCGTCACGCAGGTGCTCACCATCCGCAACGTGGGCGCCGCCCAGCTGGTGCCGATCCTGCGGCCACTGATTCCCCAGTACGGGCACCTGGCCGCGCACCAGGACTCGAACATGCTCATCATCTCGGACCGCGCCGCCAACGTGGACCGCCTGGTGCGCATCATCCAGCGCATCGATCGCGGCGCAGACGCGGAAATCGAGGTCATCCGCCTCGAGCACGCGTCCGCGGGCGACGTGGTGCGGGTCGTCTCGGCGCTCAACCAGGCCGCCGGCGAGACCGGCAGGCCGCTCGGGCTGGTCGCCGACGAGCGCACCAACAGCGTGCTGGTGAGCGGCGATCTCGATGCCCGCCTGCAGCTGCGCGCGCTGGTCTCCCACCTGGACACGCCGCTGGAAGGCGGCGGCAACACGCAGGTGATCTACCTGCGCTACGCCGACGCCGAAGACCTCGCCACGCGCCTGGCCGACCAGGCCCGCGCCATCACGCAGGCCGAGGCCGGCGGAGCCGCCCAGCAACAGGGCCAGGCGCAGACGGTCGCGCGCCAGGACGGCGCCGTGATCTGGGCCGACCCGGGCACGAACGCACTGGTCATCACCGCGCCCACCGAGGTGATGCGACGCCTGCGCATGGTGATCGACAAGCTGGACATCCGCCGCGCCCAGGTGCTGGTGGAGGCGATCGTCGCCGAGGTCTCCTACAACCGCGCGGCCGAGCTGGGCATGACCTGGGCGCTGGACGGCAGCCAGGACAACAACATCATCGGCGTGACCAAGCTGGGCTCCGGCGGCATCGCCGACCTCGCCGGCGCCGCGTTGTCGGGCGAATCCGGGGCCGCGCAGGCGCTGGCCTCGCTGCCGCAGGGCATCCTGCTGGGCGCCGGGCGCCTGAACAGCGATTCGGGGACCAACTGGGGCGTGGTGCTGCGCGCGCTGCTCAGCGACTCCGACACCAACGTGCTGTCCACGCCGTCCATCGTGACCATGGACAACGAGGAAGCGGAGATCCAGGTCGGCCAGGAAGTGCCGTTTCTGACCGGCCAGTTCACCAACACCGGCGCTTCGCAGGGTTCGGTGAATCCCTTCCAGACCATCGAGCGCAAGGACGTCGGCCTCACTCTCACCGTGACGCCCCAGATCAACGAGGGTGACGCGGTGGTGATGTCCATCGCGCTCGAGACCTCGAACCTCAGCCGCAGCGGCGCCGGCGGCGCGGTCGACCTGATCACCAACCAGCGCAAGATCACCCAGCGGGTGCTGATCGAGGACGGCGAGATCCTGGTCCTCGGCGGCCTGGTCTCGGACAACCTCACGCAAAGCGAGCAGAAAGTTCCCATCCTGGGCAGCATCCCGATCCTCGGCGCGCTGTTCCGCTCGCAGAGCGCCGACACCGAGAAGCGCACCCTGATGGTCTTTTTGCGGCCTGTCATCCTGCGCGACGGCACCCAGACCATGATCGAGACCAATGCCAAGTACCAGCAGATGCTCGACGCGCAGCAGGGCGCTGCGGGGCGCGGCAGCCAGTTCCTCAATCGCAACGTGCCGCGGCCCAACATCCCCTCTTTCGAGGAACTGAAGCCGGCTTCCGCCGGTTATGAGCCGCCCGCGGAGGACAGCGCCGAAGACGACGGCGCCGCCGAGGACGAGCCGCAGGACGAAGACGACGCTGCCCCGGGAGCCATTCGTGGCCAGCGAGACCACTGAGCTGGCCGCGGGCGCCGAAGGGCTGCCGGAGCCCCCCGCGCCGCGCACCCGCGGCGGCCGGGGCCGCTTGCTGCCCTTCGCCTTCGCCAAGCGGCACGGCGTGCTCATCACGGAACTCACCGATGAACGCGGCGAGGCCGTCTGCCGACCCGACATCAAGCCGCTCAGCCTGGCCGAGGCGCGACGCTTCGCGCGCGTCCCGCTGGAAGTCCGCGAAGTCAGCGAGCAGGAGTTCGACGAGCTGCTGCAGCGCGCCTACGAGAGCGGCTCGAACGCGGCCATGCAGATGGCCGAGGGCCTGGAGAGCGAGCAGGACCTGTCGCAGGTAGCACAGGACCTGCCGGAGCCCTCCGACCTGCTGGAGAGCGAGGACGATGCGCCGATCATCCGGCTGATCAACGCCATCCTGACCCAGGCAGTGAAGGAGAACGCCTCCGACATCCACATCGAGCCCTTCGAGAACCGGCTGGTCGTGCGCTTCCGGATCGACGGCGTGCTGCGCGAAGTGGTGCAGTCGCGCCGCGCGGTCGCGCCGCTGGTGGTCTCGCGCATCAAGGTGATGTCGCGCCTGGACATCGCGGAAAAGCGCGTGCCGCAGGACGGGCGCATCTCGCTCAAGGTCGCGGGGCGCGCCGTGGACGTGCGCGTCTCCACCATCCCGTCCGGGCACGGCGAGCGCATCGTGATGCGGCTGCTGGACAAGCAGGCGGGCCGGCTGGACCTCTACAGCCTGGGCATGGACCCCGACACCGAGGCGATGATGGACCGGCTGATCCATCGTCCGCACGGCATCATCCTGGTCACCGGCCCGACGGGCTCGGGCAAGACCACCTCGCTGTATGCCGGCCTGGAGAGGATCAACCAGACCAGCCGCAACATCATGACGGTGGAAGACCCGATCGAGTACTACATCGACGGCATCGGCCAGACCCAGGTCAACCAGAAGGTCGGCATGTCCTTCGCCCGCGGCCTGCGCGCCATCCTGCGCCAGGATCCGGACGTCGTCATGGTCGGCGAGATCCGCGACCTGGAGACGGCGGAAATCGCCGTGCAGGCCAGCCTGACCGGCCACCTGGTGCTGTCCACGCTGCACACCAACACCGCGGTGGGCGCGGTGGCGCGCTTGCGCGACATGGGCGTGGAGCCTTTCCTGCTCGCTTCCAGCCTGCTGGGCGTGATGGCGCAGCGGCTGGTGCGCACGCTGTGCAAGGAATGCCGCCGCCCGGCGGCGCCGAACGAGAGTGAAAGCCGGCTGCTCGGCCTGGACCCGTCCGGCGACGCCCGCATCTACCACCCGGTGGGCTGCGCGGCCTGCAACGGCAGCGGCTACCGGGGGCGCAGCGGCATCTACGAACTGATCCCGGTGGACGACCACATGCAGGCCATGATCCACCAGGGCGAGAGCGAGCACGCGCTGGAACAGTACGCGCGCACGCTGAGTCCCGGCATCCGCGACGACGGCGTCCGCAAGGTGCTGGACGGGACGACCACGCTGGAAGAAGTCGTGCGCGTCACCCGCGACGACTGAGGCGCGCTCGAGCATGGGAGCCTTCGAATACACCGCCGTCGATCGCAGCGGGCGACAGCACAAGGGCGTGCTGGAGGGCGACACCGCCCGCCAGGTCCGCCAGCTGTTGCGCGAGCGACAGATGCTGCCGATGTCCGTCAGCGAGGTGATGGACCGCCAGCGCGGCAAGAGCAGCGGCAAGGGGCTCGGCCTGCGACGGGGCATGAGCGCGGCGGACCTTGCGCTCATCACGCGCCAGCTGGCCACCCTGCTGCGCTCCGGCATGCCGCTGGAAGAAACCCTGCTGGCGGTCGGCCAGCAAAGCGAGAAACCCCGTATCAAGAGCATCCTGCTCGGCGTGCGCTCGCGCGTCATGGAGGGGCATACGCTGGCCTCCGGGCTCGGCGAGTTCCCGCAGGCCTTCCCGGAAATCTATCGCGCCACGGTGGCCGCGGGCGAGCAGTCCGGCCACCTGGACCCGGTGCTGGAACGGCTGGCCGACTACACCGAGGGGCGGCAGCAGCTGCGGCAACGCGTCTCGCAGGCGCTGATCTACCCCGTCATCCTCACCGTGCTCGCGATTTCCATCGTCGGCGGCCTGCTGGTCTACGTGGTGCCCAAGGTGGTGGGCGTGTTCGAGAACACCGGCCAGGCGCTGCCGCCCTTCACGCGCGCGCTGATCGCCTGCAGCGATTTCCTGCGGGAGCACGGTCTGCTGCTGTTGATACTGATCGGCCTGGCGGTGTTCGTCTTTCGGCGACTGCTGCGCCGCACCGACTTCAGGCGCAAGTGGCACCGCTTCCTGCTGCGGCTGCCGCTGGTGGGCAAGCTCACCCGCGGCATCAACACGGCGCGTTTCACGCGCACGCTCAGCATACTGGCCGGCAGCGGCGTGCCGGTGCTGGAGGCGCTGCGCATCGCCGGCGACGTGGTCACCAACGTGCCGATGAAAGAAGCCATCCAGGAAACGGCCGTGCGAGTGCGCGAGGGCGCGCCGCTGGGCCGCTCGCTGGCGGCCAGCCGGCTGTTTCCGCCGATGACCATGCACCTGATTTCCAGCGGCGAGGCCAGCGGCGAGCTGGAGACCATGCTCGAACGCGCGGCGGACAACCAGGAGCGCGAAGTGGACGGCCTGGTCGGCGCGATGCTGTCGATCCTCGAGCCGGCCCTGATCCTGCTGATGGGCGCGCTGGTGCTGGCCATCGTGATCGCCATCCTGCTGCCAATCTTCCAGCTGAACCAGCTGGTCTCCTGATTCCCGGCCCGTTGCAAACACCGTGCCGGCGCCGGGCTATTGCCACTGCGCCCGGGTCGCGGTATATGTCGCGCTGAGGACCCCAGAGAACAACCTGTTTCCCGCTCGGCACAAGGACATGAACGACCCCGAAACAGACGACAGCGACGACGAGCTCGACGACGCCTTCGACGAGGAAGACGGCGACATCGGCGAGGAGACACTGGCCTCCCTGCTCGACGAGATCGGCCCGGACAAGGGCGGGCGCGCATCCAGCGAGAGCGCGCGCCGGCGCATCGAGGAATACCTGGAAATGAAGCGCGCCGCGCGCGAGCTGGCGGATATCGACGGCTTCGACGACGACTAGCGCCCTGGACACCGCAGGATGGCGGCGTTCAGCCAGGCATGTCAGTGAAAATCGCGCGAACGCACATGCAGCGCTCCCAGCAGCATGCTGCGGTCGCGCAGGCGCTCCGCCACCAGGTGCACCACCTCGCCCTCGCGCTGCACCCGGCCGGTCACCTCGAGCAGGCGCGCGCCCAGCAGCGGCCGCCGGAAGGACTCGGCCACCGTCTGCCACACCACCACGTTGGCCTGGCCGGTCTCGTCCTCCAGCGTCGCGAACAGCACGCCGCCGGCGCTGCCCGGCCGCTGGCGGTTGATCACGATCCCGGCGCAGGCCGCGCGCGCGCCGTGCGGCGCCGCGTTCAGCTCCGCGGCGCTGACCGCGCCGTCGCCGGCCAGCCGCGCCCGCAACAGCGCCAGCGGATGGCGTCCCAGGGTCAGGCCCATGCTCTGGTAATCCGCCGCGATATCCCGCCCCTCGCCGGGCGCGCGCAACAGCGGCAGGCCCTCCGGGCTGCGCGTCTCGCCGAGCAGCGGCAACGGCGCCTCCACGCCCGCCACGGCCCAGCCGGCGCGATAGCGGTGGCCCGCCAGCGCGGCGAGCGCGCCCGCGCGGGCCAGCGCGCCCAGGTCGCCGCGGTCCAGCCGCGCGCGTCGCGCCAGGTCGTCCACGTCCGCAAAAGGCAGCGTCCCGCGAGCCGCCACCAGCCGCCCGGCACCGGCCGCCGACAAGCCGGTCACCAGGCGCAGTCCCAGCCGCGCCGCCGCCACGCCCTCGCCGGCCGCTTCCAGGGTGCAGTCCCAGTTGCTGGCGGCAACATCCACCGGCCGCAGCTCGACGCCGTGGCGGCGCGCGTCCTGCACCAGCTGCGAGGGCGCATAGAAGCCCATCGGCTGGCTGTTGAGCAGCGCGCACAAAAAAGCCGCCGGCTCATGGCGCTTCAGCCAGGCCGAGACGTATACCAGCAGCGCGAAGCTGGCGGAATGCGACTCGGGGAAGCCGTACTCGCCGAAGCCGGTGATCTGGCGGAAGATGCGCTGGGCAAAATCTGCGCTGTAGCCGCGCTGCCGCATGCCCTCGGTGAGCCGCTGCTCGAAAGGACCCAGCCCGCCCTTGCGCCGCCAGGCCGCCATGGCGCGCCGCAGCTGGTCGGCCTCGCCGGCGCTGAAGCCGGCGGCCACGATCGCCAGCTGCATGACCTGCTCCTGGAAGATCGGTACGCCCAGGGTGCGCTCCAGCACCGCGCGCACTTCCTCGCTGGGATAATCGACCGGCTCCTGCCCGTTCCGTCGCCGCAGGTAGGGATGCACCATGTCGCCCTGGATGGGGCCGGGACGGATCAGGGCGATCTCGATCACCAGGTCATAAAAGCACTGCGGGCGCAGTCGCGGCAGCATCGCCATCTGGGCGCGCGACTCGACCTGGAACACGCCCATGGTGTCGGCCGCCGAGATCATCTGGTACACCGCCGGGTCCTCGGCCGGCACCGTCGCCAGCGTCCAGCGCTTGCCGCGAAAACCTTCCACCAGCTCGAAGCTGCGCCGGATCGCGCTCAGCATGCCCAGACCGAGCACGTCCACCTTGATCATGCCCACGGCGTCCAGGTCGTCCTTGTCCCACTGGATGACGGTGCGCTCCGGCATCGCGGCGTTCTCCACCGGCACCAGTGATTCCAGGCAGTCGTCCGCAATGACGAAGCCGCCGACATGCTGCGAGAGGTGCCGCGGGAAACCGACCAGCGCGCGCGCCAGTTCCAGCAGCCGCGCGATGCGCGGGTTGCCCGGGTCGAAGCCGGCGTCGCGGATACGCTCCTCCGCGATCTCCTTGCCGTCCCACCAGTGCATGGACTTGGCCAGCGCGTCCA
>Ga0102943_1002706_pt1 | contig 10225 bp, 8 predicted proteins | sample SalPonC_black_MG_FD_78174 | JGI IMG/M metagenome (GOLD analysis project Ga0102943, IMG submission 78174) | Salt pond soil microbial communities from South San Francisco under conditions of wetland restoration - Salt Pond MetaG... | ecosystem: Environmental > Aquatic > Marine > Intertidal zone >...
GAGGAGGAGACGCTCGCGAGCAAGGGCTACCGCGTGCTCGGGCTCGCGCGCGGAACCTCGGACGAAGCCGCGGCGGAGGCGGCGGATCCCGACTCCCTCTCCGGCCTCGAGTTCCTCGGCCTCGTCGGCCTCATCGACCCCGTCCGCGCCGAGGTCCCGGACGCCGTCGGCAGATGCCGCGACGCGGGCGTCGAGGTGCGGATGGTGACCGGCGACCACCCCGCGACGGCCCTCGGGATCGCGCGCGAGCTCGAGTTCGCCGAGGCGCGCGATCAGGTGCTCGCGGGCGCCGATTTCGGCGAGGGCGAGAGCGAGGAGGAGGCCGGGCGCATCCGCGAGGCGCGCGTCTACGCCCGGGTCGAGCCGCGCCAGAAGACCGCCATCGTGCAGCGCCTGCAGGAGGCCGGTCATTTCGTCGCCGTCACCGGCGACGGCGTCAACGACGCGCCGGCGCTGCGCGGCGCGCATGTCGGGGTGTCGATGGGCGAGGGCGGCACGGACGTCGCGCGCAGCGCCTCCGACCTGATCCTGACCGACGACAACTTCGCCTCCATCGTCGACGGCATCGAGGAGGGGCGCGTCGCCTACGACAACATCCGCAAGGTGGTGTGGCTGCTGATCTCGACGGGCGCGGCGGGGCTGCTGCTCTTCGTGCTCGCGGTGATCTTCGACACGCCGATGCCGCTGACGCCGGTGCAGCTCCTCTGGATGAACCTCGTGACCAACGGCATCCAGGACGTCGCGCTGGCGCTGGAGAAGGGCGAGCCGGACGTGCTGAAGCGCCGGCCGCGCCGGCCCGACGAGCGCATCTTCAACCGGCTGATGATCGAACAGGTGCTGACCTCGGGCCTGTACATGGGCCTGGTGGCCTTCGCGGTCTTCCACTACCTCGTCGAATGGATGGGCATGGACGCCTTCGAGGCCCGCAATCATCTGTTGCTGCTCATGGTCCTGTTCGAGAACGTGCACGTCTTCAACGTCCGGTCCGAGACGCGTTCCGCGTTCCGCGTTCCGCTGTCGAACAACGTCTTCCTGATCGGCGCGGTGATCCTCGCGCAGGGGGTGCACGTCGCCTCCATGCACATCCCGGGCTGGCGCGACGTGCTGCAGATCGAGCCGGTCTCGATCGCGACCTGGGGGGTGCTGCTGGCGATCACGCTGAGCAAGTTCGCCGTGGTCGAGATCTACAAGCACGTGCGCGGGCGGGCGCTGGCGGAGCGCGCGGCGACGGCCTGAGCGGGGTTTCGCGCCGCTTCAGCCCGTGGCGTCCGCCGTGCGGCGCGCGATGCGGAACACGCGGAATTCCGCCGGCTTCAGCGGCGCGAAGCCGACCTCGCAGACGACCCGTCCCGCCGAGAGGTCGGCCTGCGTCGTCGTCTCCCGCCCGCAGCGGACGAAGAACGCCTGATCCGGCGTGAATCCGGCCAGTCCGCCCGCGCGCCACTCCGCGCTCAGGAAGTCCGAGACATCCGTCCGGATCCGGTCCCAGAGCGGCTCGTCGTTCGGCTCGAAGACCACCCAGTCGAGGCCACGGTCGATCGAGGCGCGCAGATGCAGGAAATGGCGCCGAACGCTCACGTAGCGCCATTCGGGGTCCGAGGAGAGCGTGCGCGCGCCCCACACCGTCACGCCCCGCCGTCGAAGGGCCCGGATCGGGTTGACGCCCGCCTGCGCCAAGACCGCCCGCTTGCGGCGTCCGAGCCGCCGCGCGACGCCGTCGACCCCGTTCAGCGTCTCGCCGGCCGGGGGCTTCCAGACGCCGCGCGTGGCGTCGACGCGGGCGTAGAGCCCGCATATGGCGCCGGAGGGCGGGGTCTCCAGCGTTCCGGTGGAGGACGGATCCCGGACCTCGATCCAAGGGTGGTAGAGCGCGGCCGAGCGCGCCTCGAGCCCTTCGGCGAGGCGTCGGACCCGCCGCGCCCCGGCGCGAGGGGGCGGGTCGAGCACGGCGAAGCGTCGGCCCGCCGTCTCGGCGTGTTCGGCCAGGATCCGCCGCACCGCGTCGCCTTCCGACGTCGCCGCCGACGCCGGCGCGGCCGCCACCGTCACCTCCTCGAGGGCGCCGAGCGCCTCCAGCGCGTCGCGGTAGGCCGAAGCGGGCGGCGGCGCCGCGCCGTCCGAGCCGCCTTCGAGCGCGACGTCGGCCCGGCCCGCCCCGTCCTCCCCGACCAGCGCGCGCCTGAGCGCGAACGGCCCCACGCCGTCCGCGATGCGCAGTTCCACCGGACTGTCGGGCGCCGCCGCGCCGACGGGCGGCCTCGCGCCGAGAACGTGGCCGACGAAGCGGGGATGGCGGGGATCGTGTCCGAGGTCCGAGGCCGCGAACGCGACGCCGGACTCGTCGGCGATCTCGATCGCCAGAGTGAGCAGGCTCACCGGCGCCGCGTCGTCGAGGGCGTCGAGCGCCGAGGGATCGCCGCCCGCGCTCGCGTCGGGCGCCGCGCCCGGCAGATGCAGCGACCCGGCGTGGAGCACCATCGCGCCCGGCATGCGCAGCGCTTCGCGTTTGGCGAGGACGCGCGCCTCCTCCCTCAGACCGACCGAAAAGGCGACGCCCGCGCGGCCGCCCACGGCGCCGCCGCCCGGATCGCGGGCCACCAGCGCCACGCCCGATCCCGGCCCGTCGAGGGCGTCGCCGCTCGACGCCGCCGCGGCCCCTTCGCCCGCGACGCGCGCCACGTGGAGCCGCGCCCCGCCGTTGGCGAAGAACGCGCGCACCGCGAGCGCCGTGTGGTCGATGGCCTCGACGCCGCCGAAGCGCAGTGTCCGCGCCTTGCCGTGCAGCCGCTCGAATTCGGCGAAGGACGTGAGGGGAGCCGGCGGCGGAGCCCCCGGGGCGGTGATCGGGCCGCGCGAGGTCGGCCCCACGAAGGCCGCGGCGGTGGCGACGCCGGTGATGCGGCGCCCGACGAAGCCGGACCGCGCGACGAACGCGCCCGGCTCTAGCCGTTTCGGCATCGCGCCCTCCTCCGCCTGCATCCGGCCGCGCGAAGCCTGGCCGATGCGGGGGCCGCGGACCGGTCCCCGGTCTTCGAGCCGGCCGGCGACTCAGGCCTCGAGCATGCGGCGCAGGAGTTCGACGTCCTCGGCGATCTGGGCGTCGGTCTCCTTCAACTTCTCGATGGTGCGCACGGCATGGATGACGGTGGTGTGGTCGCGCCCGCCGAAGCGCCGGCCGATGTCGGGCAGGCTCTTCGAGGTCAGCGTCTTGGAGAGATACATCGCCATCTGTCGCGGCCGCGCCACCGCCCGCGCCCGACGCGGGGAGAGCATGTCGTTGATGCGCAGGTTGAAATGCGTCGCGACCTTGCGCTGGATCTCCTCGACGGTGACCTTGCGGTCCGAGGCGCGCAGCACGTCGGCGAGGCATTCCTGCGCCATCTCCAGATCGGCCCGCCGGCCGACCAGCGAGGCGAAGGCCATCAGCCGCGTCAGCGCCCCCTCCAGCACGCGGACGTTGGAGGAGATGCGGTGCGCGAGGAACTCCAGAACGCGCGGGCTGACCTCGACCTCGGGATGCGCGGCGGCGAGCGCCTCGACCTTGGACTGCAGGATGCCGAGGCGGAGTTCGTAGTCGGTGGGGTGCAGATCGACCACGAGGCCCCACTGCAGGCGCGACTTGATGCGCTCCTCGAGCCCGTCCATCTCCACCGGATTGCGGTCGCCGGAGATGACCACCTGCTTGCCCTGATCCACCAGGGCGTTGAAGGTGTGAAAGAATTCGTCCTGCGTCGAGTCCTTGCCGGCGATGAACTGAACGTCGTCGATCATCAGCACGTCGACCGACCGGAACATCTGCTTGAAGGAGATCATCTCCTTCGAGCGCAACGCCTGGATGAAGCGGTACATGAACTGTTCCGCCGTCAGCAGCATCACCCGCGCCTCCGGGCGCAGCTCCGCCAGGCGCCAGCCGATGGCGTGCATCAGGTGGGTCTTGCCGAGGCCGGAAGCGGAATAGAGGAACAGCGGGTTGAAGGTGACCTGCTCGCCTTCCGCCACGCGGCGCGCGGCGGCATGGGCGAGTTCGTTCGGCTTGCCGACCACGAACCGCTCGAAGGTGAAGCGAGGATCGAGCCGCTGCGACGGCGAGAGCCCTGCGTCGCCATCGCCCGCGGCGGGCGATGGGGCGGCGGCCGGCGTCGGCGGCCCGGACGCGGACGTGCCGGCGGGCGGTTCCTCCGGTGACCCGTCCATCGCGCAGACGGCCGCTGCCGTGGGCGCGGCGTGAAAGGACAGGCGGGTGACCTGCGGCAGCTCGCGCGCGACGCGGCGGAGCAGCGACTCGCCGTAATGCCGCTCGACCCAGCCGGAGATGAAGCGGGTCGGCGCCGCGACGCGCGCGGCCCCGGAATCGACGCCGACGAGCTCGAGCCGCAGCAGCCAGTTCTCGTATTCGTGGGCGCCCACCTCCTCGCGCATCCGCGCGAGCGCGCGCGCCCAGGCGTCCCTCAAGGCGGCGGGGCCGTCGGGTCGGGAGGGACCGGAAGCGGCGGGCGGCGGGGTCCGGGGCATGCGGTCTCCTTCTACGCGGTCACCGAGGTCGCGCGAGGGCGGGCTCGGGTACATGGTCGGGGCTACGCGGTCACCGAGGTCGCGCGACGGCGGGCTCGGGTACATGATCGGGTCTACGCGGTCGCCGAGGTCGCGCGACGGCGGGCTCGGGCACACGGTCAGGTCTGACGCCAGGGGAGGCCGCGTCGGCGCCAGCCGTCGACCTCGCCCCGCCGCCCGTCGGACGAGAGCGCACCCTCGAATCCCTCGGCGACGTTGACGCAGCGCACCTGACGTCCTGCCCCCGCGAAAGCCGCCGCGACGGCCGTCGCGGCCTGCTGCGAGCGCGCGCCGGAGCGGCAGATGAACTGGATCTCCTCGACCGGCGCGTCGCCGAGTTCGGCGGCGAGACGGTCGACGAAGGCCGGGTTCGGCGCGCCGTCAGGCCAGCCGCGCCATTCGAGAAGCACCGGAGCGAGACCGAGGGTCGAGAGATCCGGCACCCCCACGAAGGTCCATTCGGCCGTGGTGCGCACGTCCACGAGCACCGACCCGCCACGCTCGAGCGCGGTCCATGCGCCCTGCGGGTCGCGCTGCTCTATGCCGTCGACGGTACCCTCGGCGCTCACGGCGTCATCCCCTCCTTCGATCTCACGAGTCGGGGGCAGACTACGGGGAGCGGGCCGGGCTCGCAAGCTTGGATCCAGTAGTCGCCAAGCTTCGAATGGAAAACGGAGCGAATTCAAGCCGCAACGGAAAGTAATGAATTCCGTGATGGAAATCGCGCCCTCAACTCGGGCGCCGGGCTCATGCGGAAGTTCATGGGATTTGGGTGCGCGGTGGCCACGATCGCGGCTCGCTGCTGGCCGTCACTATAATCCACTGTAGAAGCGACTCGCAACGGGACGAAACCGCGAACATGACGAAGCGATGACGAAGTCATGACAAAGCGGCCGCGCGGGCGCCGCGCGGCCGACAGTCCGGTCCGACCGGATGCTCGTCCTGCGTCCAGGGGCGCGCCGGAGCGGCCCCGAACGCGATCAGGCCGAGGCGGAGATCGCCTTCACGCGCTGCGCGAGGCGGGACACCTTGCGCGAGGCGGTGTTGCGATGGAGCACGCCCTTGGTCACGCCGCGCATGATCTCGGGCTGCGCGGCGCGCAGCGCCTCGGTGGCCGCGGCCCCGTCGCCCTTGGCGACGGCTTCCTCGACCTTCCGGATGAAGGTGCGGATGCGGCTGCGCCGCGCCCGGTTGACCTCGGTCCGCCGCTCGATCTGACGGATGCGCTTGCGCGCGGAGGGGGAGTTGGCCATGCGTCGGTCCCGGCTCTCTCTGGTCTGTTCTGCGAGCGGCGCTGATACACGCGACGCCGCGCGGGGTCAACGGGGCCGCGGCGGGGCGGCCCGTCGGGCGGTCTCACTTGCCGCGGAAATGCGGCTCGCGCTTCTCGACGAAGGCCTGCATGCCCTCCGACTGGTCCTCCGAGGCGAACAGGGCGTGGAACGTGCGCCGCTCGAAGCGCACGCCCTCCGAGAGCGTGGTCTCGTAGGCGCGGTTCACCGATTCCTTCAGCGCCATCGAGGCGAGGGCGGACTTGTCCGCGATCTTCTCGGCGACCGAGAGCGCCTCGTCCAGCAGCTTGTCGACCGGCAGCACGCGCGAGACGAGGCCGGCGCGCTCGGCCTCCGCGGCGTCCATGAAGCGGCCGGTGAGGCACATCTCCATCGCCTTGGACTTCCCGACGAAGCGGGTCAGGCGCTGGGTGCCGCCGATGCCGGGGATGACGCCGAGATTGATCTCCGGCTGGCCGAACTTGGCGGTCTCGGAGGCGAGGATGAAATCGCACATCATGGCCAGCTCGCAGCCCCCGCCGAGGGCGTAGCCGGAGACGGCGGCGACGATCGGGGTGCGCACGGCGGTGATGCGGTCGTGCCCGTCGGCGAAGAAGTTCTCCTTGAACATCCGCACGAAGGACTTCTCCGACATCTCCTTTATGTCCGCCCCGGCGGCGAAGGCCTTTTCCGAACCGGTGAGCACGATGCAGCGGATCTTCTCGTCCGCGTCGAACTTCGCCAGCGCCTCGGCGAGTTCGCCCAGAAGCTGGGAGTTGAGCGCGTTCAGCGCGTCCGGGCGGTTCAGCTTGATCAGGCCCACATGGTCGCGGGTTTCGACGATCAGGGTCGCGTAGGCCATCGGGGCCCCCCTCCGGCTGATGTTTCGGGCCGCCGGCGGCGACGCCGCCGCGGCGAGCGCGGGTCGTAATGGAGGGCGGGGCGCCGTTCAAGCGTCAAGCGCGGCGGCGGCCTCAGCGCTGGCAGACCGGGCAGTGGAAGCTGGAGCGGCCGGACTGCACGGTGCGGCGGATCACGCCCGGGCAGCCTTCGGTGCGGCAGGGCTCCCCCTCGCGGCCGTAAACCGCGAATCCGTGCTGGAAATAGCCGAGCTCGCCGGTCGCCTGGCGGTAGTCGCGCAGGCTGGAGCCGCCTGCGGCGATCGCCTCCTCCAGCACCTCGCGAATCGCCGTGGCGAGGCGGCCGAGCCGTTCGGCGGAGATGCGCCCGGCGCGGCGGGTCGGGGCGATCCCGGCGCGCCACAGCGCCTCGCAGACGTAGATGTTGCCGAGGCCGGCGACGATTCGCTGGTCCAGCAGCATCGCCTTGATCGGCGAGACGCGGCCCTTCAGCCGCTCGATCAGATGCGCGGCGGAGAAGGCGTTGCCGAGCGGCTCGGGCCCGATGTCCCTCAGCAGCCAGTGCCCGTCCTCGCCGCCCGGCGGGATCAGGTCCATCGCGCCGAAGCGGCGCACGTCGTTGAAGGTGACGCGCACTCCGCACTCGACATGGAACACGACGTGGTCGTGCCGCGCGAGGTTGGGGACGGGATGGACGAAGCGGCCCTCGATCTCGTCGCCGATCAGCATGCGCCCGGTCATGCCGAGATGGATCAGCAGCGTCTCGCCGGATCCGAGATCCGCGAGGAGGTATTTCGAGCGCCGACGCAGCCGCTCGACCCGCGTGCCGGTCAGACGTTCCGCGAAGCGCTCCGGCAGCGGCCAGCGCAGGTCCGGGCGGCGCTGCTCGACCGAGAGCAGGCGGCGACCGGCGAGCACGGGCTCCAGCCCGCGACGCACGGTCTCGACTTCGGGAAGCTCCGGCATGTTCCGGTCTTGCGCTCCGGGGTGTATGGCATGGCCATGACCAGCGATCCCGATAGCGGCCGGGCGGCCGAGACCACAACCCATTTCGGCTTCCGCGACGTGCCGGAGGCCGAGAAGGCCGGGCTCGTGCGGGGCGTGTTCAGTTCCGTCGCGGCGCGCTACGACGTGATGAACGACCTGATGTCCGGCGGGGTGCACCGGCTCTGGAAGGACGCGGTGATCGACTGGATGGCGCCGCGCCCCGGCATGCGCCTGCTCGACGTCGCCGGGGGGACGGGGGACGTCGCCTTCCGGTTCCTGCGCCGGGTGAAGGGCGAGGGCGAGGTCGTCGTGCTCGATCTGACGGCGGACATGCTGGAGGAGGGGCGCGCGCGGGCGGAGAAGCGGGGCCTCGACGGGCTGAGCTGGGTCTGCGGCGATGCGATGGCGCTGCCCTTTCCGGACCGCAGCTTCGACGCCTACACGATCGCCTTCGGGATTCGGAACGTGACCCGGCCGGAGAAGGCGCTCGAGGAGGCGTTCCGGGTGCTGAGGCCCGGCGGGCGGCTGCTGGTGCTGGAGTTCTCCCGCGTCACCGACGGGATGCTGCAACGGCTCTACGACACCTACAGCTTCAACGTGATCCCGGCGATGGGCTCGGCCGTGACGGGGGATCGTGACAGCTACCGCTACCTCGTCGAATCGATCCGGAAGTTCCCCGATCAGGACCGTTTCGCGGACATGATCCGGGGCGCCGGGTTCTCGCGGGTGGCCTACCGGAACCTGACGATGGGCGTCGCGGCGATCCATTCGGGCTGGCGTCTCTGAATGTCGGTGATCTCGAGTCTGATGCGGCTCGCGCGGACGGGCGCGACCTTTCAGCGGACCGGCGCGATGGCGGAGGTGCTGGAGGCGATGGACGCCCCGTCGCCCGTGCGCGTCGCCGCGCGCGTGCTCGGCTGGCCTCTGTCGCCGCTCGGGCTGAGAGGGGACGAGTCGATGCCGCCGGTGCCCCGGGCGCTGCAGGCGCTGGGGCCGGCCTACGTCAAGTTCGGCCAGCTGCTGAGCACGCGCCCCGACGTGGCGGGGGAGCGTCTGGCCCGGGAGCTTCGCGTCCTGCAGGACGCCCTTCCCGCCTTCCCGCAGGCCGAGGCCGAGGCCGAGGTGGAGCGCGAGCTCGGCGCGCCCGTCGGGATGCTGTTCAGCGCGTTCGGGCCGCCGGTGGCCGCGGCCTCCATCGCCCAGGTGCACAAGGCGGTGGACGCCGCGTCGGGACGGGACGTCGCCGTGAAGGTTCTGCGCCCGGAGGTCGAGGCGGCCTTCCGGCTCGACATCGACGCCTTCTTCTTCATCGCCCGCACCATCGAGTTTCTCGCGCCGAGGAGCCGCCGGCTTCGCCCGACCGCCGTCATCGAGCATTTCGAGGGCGTCGTGATGACCGAGCTCGACCTGAGGCTGGAGGCCTCCGCCGCCTCGGAGTTCCGGGCCAACACGGCCGACGATCCGGGCTTTCACGTGCCGGAGGTGCTGTGGCCGCGCTCGGCGCGCCGGGTGATGACGACGGAATGGGTGGGCGGCGATCCGCTCGGGGAGGTCGAGACCCTCGCCGCACGCGGGCACGCGCTGGCGCCCCTCGGCGCCTTCATCATCCAGTCGTTCCTGCGACATGCCCTGCGCGACGGCTTCTTCCACGCCGACATGCACCAGGGGAACCTGAAGCTGGCGCGCGACGGCACGCTGATCGCGCTCGACTTCGGGATCATGGGCCGGATCGACCCCTGGACCCGGCGCGTCTACGCCGAGATCCTCTACGGCTTTCTCAAGCGCGACTACCGGCGCGTGGCGGAGGTGCATTTCGAGGCCGGCTACGTGCCCGAGGATCAGGACCTCGAGGCCTTCGCGCAGGCGCTGCGCTCGATCGGCGAGCCGATCTTCGGGCAGGACGCCTCGCACATCTCGATGGCGCGGCTGCTGGCGCATCTCTTCGACGTGACCGAGCGCTTCGGCATGGAGACGCGGACCGAGCTGATCCTGCTGCAGCGGACCATGGTGGTGGTGGAGGGCGTGGCGCGCACGCTCGACCCGCAGCTCAACATGTGGCGCGCGGCGCAGCCGGTGGTCGAGGACTGGATGAAGGACAATCTCGGCCCGCGCGCCGCGATCCGGGACGCGCAGGCGACGGCGCGCGTGCTTTCGCGCTACGGCTCGCGCCTGCCCGACATCGTGGATCGGGCGCTGCTGCGCCTCGCCGAAGGCGAGCGCGACCGCAGCCCGCCCCCGCGCGAGGGGATCGGCCGGCTGGCCGCGGCGGCGACGCTGGGCGGCGCCGCGGGCGGGCTGGTCGTCGCGGCGGCGGTCTGGCTGACGCTCTGACGCCTTCGGCGGACGAGCCGGGGTCGACCCTTTGGCGGACATGCGCCGCAGAGGGGAAGGGGGCGATCATATACCCTGCAAACACGGCCACGGATTCCTTGATAGGCATCAAGGGAATGGGGGCCGCAGCCATGTTGAACCGCCCCCCGTTTCGACCGGACGGTCCGGCGTGACCATGGAAGGCTCAAGCCTGTGCTTGAGGACATGCTCATGCCCAACGACGAC
>Ga0102943_1002709_pt1 | contig 10219 bp, 10 predicted proteins | sample SalPonC_black_MG_FD_78174 | JGI IMG/M metagenome (GOLD analysis project Ga0102943, IMG submission 78174) | Salt pond soil microbial communities from South San Francisco under conditions of wetland restoration - Salt Pond MetaG... | ecosystem: Environmental > Aquatic > Marine > Intertidal zone >...
CTTGGCACGTGAATTCTCTATTTTTAAATGATTGCTAAACTACTTGGCAGGATGTGATTGATGTGATACTCGATTAACCCACTATCCCCCACTTCTCCCCACAATGTACCCTATTGCCCCCTATTATGTCAAGAAAAATGTTTTGATTATTAAAAAAAGATTCCTGTTCAACTGTTTTAATATCCCCCATTAGAGCGTTCAGAAGCCGAATTCAGAAATGTAATTTCAAGAGTAGGGCAAACTGTGGTAAAAAGTGGTGAGTTAGAATCAAACTGTGAGAATCGTTCGATTTGACCTGTTATCAAAGACAAGTTCGTAGTTGATACTGAAGAGGCAGAACTAAAATCTATTTTTCAATCTTATAAATATTTCAACTGTGATAAAGAGACTAGCATTATTCATCTCGATTATTTTAATGGCTGTTTCTCTGAGTGAGATTCAAGCCCAAGATAAAAGTACACTTGTTTTCAAATTGAATTATAATCGTTCAGATTTTAACAGAATCCAGCAGTCTGCCGGAAGCCGGGGTGTGGGCCCTGTAAAGTTTGGTAATTGGATTGCAGACAATGGAAGAGTCCGCGCGAGTGTAGAAGCAGACAGAATGCGAATTCCAAAAGATGGGCAGTTGACCCTCTATTTTGTCGATTCCAACGGATCAATCAAGAGATCGATGGTTTTCAATTGAATCAATTCAAATAAATATTTCGCATGTTTAAGTGTAAAGGTTGAATAATACTTGTTTATCGAAGAGTGTATTCAGCACCTTAATTCATTTATCGTTTTTCATAAAACAGCTAACTAAACCGGATAAAAAAATTCGAATGAATAAACTACTATTTCCTATAATCATTATTCTTTTTCTATCGATCTTAATTAATACAGTGCAAGCACAAGAACGCAGTTTTGGAATCAAAGGAGGAGCCGCTGGATATCAGCTTACAAGTGAGCTGGGTGATTTCTCCTCAACCTCTGACCGAAAAATTGCGTTTGAAGCCGGAATCTTTGGAGAGTTTCCAATCAACAGGTTACTCGCCATTCAACCGGAAGTTGCTTTTGTACAGAAGGGCGGCGAAGAAACAAGTCAGTCGTTAGGCAGTTCATCGGTTACTCTCAACTATATAGATGTACCCTTGTTGTTGAAAATTAATGCACCCGTTGATGGAAGCCTCCAACCGTTTATCTTTGGCGGGCCATATGCCGGGTACCTGATTGAAGCCACAAGTGATTCAGAAGGTGAGAGCGAGGATTTAACGGAGTTCCTGAATGAGTTTCACTATGGTCTTAAAGTAGGAGTCGGCGTAAATATCGGCCCTGTATTGATTGATGCAAGGTATGATATGGGTGTGGCCAACCTCTATAAAGAAGATGAAGAATTGGACGGACTTGACGGTGATTTTGAACTAATTACCACCGGCTTTGTTCTAAGCTTAGGTCTTAGATTTTAAAAATCTAACGTAGAAATCAAGAGAAGCCTCTTGTTAAGCAGTGTTAACAGGAGGCTTTTTTTATGCGATTGAAAGAACATCAGCCAGTATTCCTGCGGCAGTCACCTCTTTGCCCGCACCGGGTCCCTGGATAACCAATGGTTGGTCGTAATATCGTTTTGTCTTGATCTGAACCAGGTTGTTCGTGTCTTTAAGCTGACCTAATGTAGAAGATTTTGAAACTTCACTGATTCCAACGTTTATTTTTCCGTCTCTCAATACACCGGTATATCGAAGAGTATTCCCGGACTGATCGGCTTTTGAGACTCTTTCGCTCCAGTCTTTATCAAACTTGTAGAGTTCTTCAAGGAATGTGGTTGCATCAACATCTTTCAATGGATCGGGTATCAGTGATTCCACTTCAAGATCATCGCGCTCCATTTTGTAGCCACAGATTCTGGCGAGGATCAGGAACTTTCGTGCAACATCCTCTCCGGATAGATCATCACGCGGATCGGGTTCGGCATAACCAAGGCTGCGTGCTTTAATCACAGATTTGCTGAAACTATTTCCTTTGTCCAATTCAGAAAAAAGATAAGTCATGGTTCCTGAAACAACGCCGCTGATCTCAATGATTTTATCACCGGTTTGAATCAGGTTTTTGATGGGATTTACAATTGGAAGTCCGGCGCCAACATTTGTTTCGTACAGAAATTGCACATTTTTTTCAGAGGCAAGTTCATGCAGGGATTCAAAATCATCCTGGCTCTGTGTATTTGCCAGTTTACTGGGAGTAACCACATGAATATTCTCCTCCAGCAATTGTGGATAGATTTTCGTGGTTTCCAGGCTTCCGGTTGCATCCACAAAAATAACCGAACCTTTAGGGTAAGAGGTTAATTTGCTGGTGATCGACTTCCAATCCTTTTGCGGTGCCTTCAAAAGTTTTTCAAGTGTGTATTCAGTCTGGCTGTGATCGTACCAAAGTACATGCTTTCGATTACATACGCCCAGTACGCGCAGTGATTTCTGAGAACCGTTTTTTGAAATCTGCTTTAAAAGCGTGCTGCCCACCGCTCCCACGCCGGCTATAAAAACTTTCTTCACCTGTTTTGCCTGATCCGGTTTGACTTGTTTATATGCTTTCAATTGTGATGACATAATTAATAGCTCAGTGTCTGTTTTTCTTTAATAAATGGTTTGATAATGTCGTTGATCTGTTCAAATTCAATCAGGAATGCATCGTGACCATACGACGATTTAATTTCTTTGTACTCTGCATTCTTTAATAATTTTGCCAACTCTTTTTGCTCATGAGTTGAATACAAATGGTCGGATTCAATACCAATGACTTTTACAGATGATTGAACCTGCCCGAGAACTTCTTGAAATGAACCTCGATCTCTGGATACATCATGCGAATCCATTGCTTCTGTTAAGATGATGTAGGAATGAGCATCGAACCGGTCGGCCAGCTTTTTGCCCTGGTAATTCAAATATGATTCCACCTGGAACTGATCAGAATCTCCCTGGAGTCCGCGGCTGAATTTCTTCTCATAATCAGATGGGGTTCTGTAGGTAATCATCGCCATCATTCGTGCTGCAGCGAGGCCTTTAGCGGGTCCGTCATTTTTATCGTAATTACCATCATTCCACTTTGGATCGGTAAATATTGCCTGCCGTTGGGCATGGCTGATTCCAATAGCCCACGGACTGTGAGATTTCCCCATCGCTATCAGTGCTGCGGATTCGATACGATCGTCCATAATAGTAAACTCAAGTGCCTGCATACCGCCAAGCGAGCCTCCAAGTACCAGTTCAATCCCGGTTATTCCAAGCTGATCTAACAACTGCTGCTGAAATCGAACCATATCCCGAACTGTAATTTTAGGAAAAGAGTTTTTGTACGGTTTGCCGGTATCAGGATTTTCAGACCAAGGCCCGACAGATCCGTAAGGACTGCCGGGTACATTAATACACAGAATAAAATTTTTAGCGGGATCGCAAACCCGGCCCGATCCAAAAATCCCGGGAAACCACTCATCGGCCGCAGCATGGCCCGTTAATGCGTGGCATATGAGAATCACATTATTTTTCTCTTTATTCAGTGAACCCCATGTTTTATAGGCTACATCCGGTTCATCAAACCGAAAGCCTGCCTCTGTAATAAAAGGCTTTTTTAATTTCTCTAAGGTAATTCCTTCGTTCATTTTATTTTCAATGTTTAATATTCCCACCGGTTTTAAACCGGCAGGAACTTACACTCAAAACTTCTTGAAATCTAACTGACCGTCAATTTTTACAGGATTGCTTATGATATCAAGAACCGGGCAACGGTCTACAGAAAGCTTTTCAAGTGTTTTAAGTTTTTCTGTATCAGTTTCATTCGTTTCTATTGTCGTTCTATAAGAGACAGATTTAAATCCGGCTCGTTCTTCTGAGAGATTCAGGAAACCATGCAGGTCCAGATCACCGTCCACCTCAACATGTACTGCTTTGATATCGATATCCAATACCGTGGCATAAGCTTTAATTACTATTTCCTGGCACGCAGCAAAAGCACCTAAAACATATTCAACGGGGTTCGGTCCTTCATTTGTCCCGCCAAATTCAACAGGTTCGTCTGAAACAAATTCAAAATTTCTGATTTTTATATTCGACAAAAAACCGTTTTCCAGTGTGGATTTTGCCTTAAATGTGGCATCTGCCTGTTCAGGATTCTTCTGGATTCCCTGAATTAAATTCAAAAGTGATTCCTTCAGTTTATCATTGTTAAGATCAATAACTGTTTCTGTACTCATTACTTTGTATTTTGTGGTTATACGATGTGTATGCCGAATCCCTAAACAGGATACAGCATACTATTAATTAGTAGCAGGACTCCCGCCCGGAGTCCTGCTTTTTTTATTTAAGCTGTTGTTTTAATGTTTTTAAATGCATGTTCAAAGTCCCCGATGATATCATCAATATGTTCGATACCTACTGAAACCCTAACCAGGTCCTGTTTTACTCCACTTGCAGCTTGTTCTTCTTCAGAAAGTTGCTGATGTGTAGTTGAAGCAGGGTGGATTACCAGTGTTTTTGCATCACCCACATTTGCAAGGTGACTTGAAAGCTCAACACCTTCAATAAACGCACGGGCAGCGTCATATCCCCCTTTCACTCCAAAGGTAAAGACTGACCCGAATTTACCTTCCCGTAGATATTTCTTGGCGTTTTCGTGAGAAGGGTGATCAGGCAAGCCGGTGTAGCTAACCCAGGAAACATTTTCATTGTTTTGAAGCCATTTGGCAAGCGCAAGGGTATTTTCGTTGTGACGTTCAATGCGGAGTGAGAGAGTTTCCAATCCCTGCAGCAACAGGAAACTGTTGAAAGGAGAGGGAGCCGGCCCTACATCACGTAAGCCATCAACTCTTGCACGGATGGCAAAAGCGATATTTCCAAATGGACCGTCTTCGCCAAATACTTCCCAGAAGTTCAACCCATGGTAGGATGGAGAAGGTTCGGTAAACAGAGGATAGTTGCCATTCCCCCAGTTGAAGTTTCCGGCATCTACAATCACACCGCCGATGCTGGTTCCGTGGCCGCCAATCCATTTTGTGGCAGACTGCACCACAACATTTGCACCGTGATCGATAGGACGATTAACGGCTCCGGCAGCCCCGAAGGTGTTATCAACAACGAGTGCAATGCCGTGTTCTTTAGCAACAGCAGAGATTCCGTGAAAATCGGGTACGTTTCCGCGCGGATTACCGATAGACTCCACATATATCGCCTTTGTATCGTCGTCGATTAGAGCTTCGAAAGATTCCGGATCGTCGTTTTCGGTAAACTTCACATCGATTCCGAGTCTTGGAAGAGTAACCTTAAACTGGTTGTAAGTCCCACCATAAAGATTCTGAGTGGATACAATATTATCCCCAGCCTGTGCAAGGTTTGTTATAGCCAGGAATTGGGCGGATTGTCCGGATGCTGTTGCTACTGCGGCAGCCCCCCCTTCCAACGCTGCGATTCGTTGTTCAAAAACATCGCTTGTTGGATTCATGATTCGGGTATAAATATTTCCAAACTCTTTTAGCCCGAATAGATCAGCTGCGTGTTGGGTGTCATTAAACGTGTATGAAGTAGTCTGATAGATCGGTACAGCTCGTGACCCTGTTGCCGGATCCGGTTTCTGTCCTGCATGTAATTGCAATGTTTCGAATTTGTAGTTTTTAGCTTCTCCGTTATCGCTCATGTTATTTGTAGTTATGAATTAATGTTAATTGAAGGTCTGTATTAATTTTTCCGTGAAGGAGATAAGATCAGCTTCATGTTTTGGAGCTGATCAATGAGTATGTTTCGTAGTTTGAATGGTACATTGGTTTGATTTATTGATGATCCCTGATTAAAAACTGGTGATCAACTTTCATACATCTGTTTTGAATCATTGTGATGTTTTCTTTCTGTGATCTTTTTACCTGGTCGGGATGGTTACCCGTACCCAGTTGCAGCCAGATAACATGGGGCTGCAGCGGAATCGATTGATCCACAACCTCAGGAATCCATTCAGGCGGTAAAAAGATATTCACGACATCCACTTTTTCCGGGATTGATTCTAAATCCGGATATGTTGGCTCGCCAAGAATTTCATCTGCATTCGGGTTCACAGGGATAATTGTATAGCCGGCATTTTGTAAGTACCGTCCTACATACCTGCTGTCTTTATGTCTATTTCTAGAAATTCCCACAATTGCAACTGTTTCAATTTTCGATAATAACTGCTGTACACGATCTGTTTCTTCCGATAATGCAAGATCAGATCGCATTTTTTTGTCGTACCAGTTTGTAAATGTATGTTTCAAAAATTCTTTTATAATCTGTTTCCTGTTGAAAACAAAAAAGCCTCTTCCAAATATCTGTCCTTTTTCGGGAAAGATGTTCAGAAGAGGCTTTTCTTTACTTGTGCCTTATCGTCTTATCTTCCCCAAACTCGATACAAGATCGAATCAGGCAGGATTTAGCACCTGACTTCCGGTAATTTGAATTACCGAAACGGTTGCTAAGGTTTCACAGGGCCTGTCCCTCCACCTTTCTGGATAAGAATTCAATTTTTTAAAGAACTCATCCGCGGTTTGCGGTTATCAAAAAAGCCCTGCTGGTTTCCAGAGGGCTTTTCAATATTTTAATGAAAAAAAGATCTGTCCCTCTGCATCATATGCTACAACAACACATACACATTATGCAGAGACAACAAGCAATATTTTTGTCGGATTTTTTCATCGCCATATAATACAAGAGAAATGTCTACAGTTGCAACATTTTTTTTATAGCTAAAAAAGTTGAGTAAAAATCTAGAAACGGATTTCTGTGATTATTTCCAGTCGATTAATATCTTCAACCTTTCCGTTAATTTTCATCCAGTTCCTTCTCAAATTCAAGATAATCTTAGAACTATTTGGGAAACGATAAGCAACTCCCCCAACCGCCTGCCTTGAAGTCCACAGGTTCGTGTCGGTATTTACAATCTCATCAAATCGGTTGATGAGTTTTATCGGAATACTTTTGATGGGCCTTATCTCGATAAAATGGCTCCATCCTTTTAAATCTATTGGTTGAAAATTATTCGTAACAAAATTTCCTGAGGCATCTCCTGTGCCTGTAAATCCTTGTAATAGAGTTGTGAACTGAAATGATTCATAAGAAATTGCCGTTGAGATCATTTCAAAATCGGGGCTTTGCGGGATATTTCCTTTACCGTAAGAACCGAAAATACTGGTTTGAAATCCTGGAATATGATCAGGGAAGGGGCGTATCGTCAATCTTCCCTCAAGTAGTTTGTTGTTATTCTCTTCAAGAGAGTTGTAACCCCCGCCGTTGTAAATTCCAACGCTCAGGCTGCCATAACGGCCCGGATAGGAGGATTGTATTTCCTGTTGGAAAGACTCGTCAATTTCTCCACCAATCAGAGAGGCAAATGTTACTCCATAATCAGCGGATCTTACAAGCCCATTCTGATCCAGGAACATCGATTCCTGAGAGCGATAGTCATTTATTTTTTGTTCAAAATCGATCCAGGGACGATGAACAACGCCTATTTCGGCATAAGGACTTGCCAGAAATCCATAGTCATCGAAGTTTAATTTCAAAAGAGCATATTTCAGCCGGAGCTCGATATCTCCTTTCCCATCACCTTCCTGGTCTATTGAAACATCCTGGGTAAAACGGATCTGAGCCATTTGAGTGAGGCGTTTTCGAAATGTTATATACCCTCTCTGAATGGTGAACTCATTGTTAATACCTTCATCTTCAAAGATTCGCTCATAAGAAAAGAAAAACTGACCGCTGAAATCGACGCTGGTATCAAGCTCTTGGCTATAAAGCGTAAATGGAAAAAACAGCAAACCCACTAAAACCCATCTCATGGCAGTAAATTTTATTTTCATATAACGCTAGTACTTTGCCCAAAAATATAGGATTTAAGACTCTTTTTGAAGTTTTCTGAGTTCTTTACTTTGTTCAAACCATTCTTGTAGAATTTGAGTCAATTTTCCTCTGTAATCCCGGGAAATGCCAGGAATATTAACATTCATCGAATCTGCATGATCTCAATTCTAAATACAAGTTTTGTGAGTAGTATGACAAAGAGCAAACGCATATATACTCTTATTGAAAATTGAATTTCAGAATGATCAAAACACTCGATACAGGTTCGGGTTGGATTTGATGTTCAGCTGTTTGAAGTGAACCCGAATGTATTAAAATCGATAGAAATCCGCCTGAAGGCTCGAATCGATTGTTTGTAAATGAATAGAATTGTACAAAATTTGAATCACTGTTGATGGTATTAAGAAAAGAACAACCTTTTCATGCTGTAGAGGAAATCACACTTGGGGTTTAAATTCTAACTTGCTAATACCCCAAGTTCCGGACCCAGTTTTCATCTTCTCTCCACTTTTCTCGAACCTTGACGTGGAGATCGAGAAAGACCTTTTTCCCGATAAATTCCTCAATTGCTTTTCGTGCCTCTATGCCGAGTTTTTTGATCGCTTTTCCGCCTTTCCCGATTAACATCCCTTTTTGTGATTTTCTGTTGACGATGATATTGGCAGATATTCGGTCGATATCGATATCCGCATCGTAGGAGACAATATCTACAGTGCAGGAGTATGGAATTTCTTGCTGGAACTGCAGGTAAACTTGTTCACGGATCAGTTCAGACACGAAAAAACGAACGGGATGCTCACTTAAGTCTTCTTTCGGGTAAAAGGGAGGTCCCGATGGGAGATTGGATCGAATGTCCTCAAGAAGCTCGGTAATTCCCTCGCCATTTAATGCTGATACAAAATGGGTAGAAGAGATACTGAGTTTATCTTCAATTTCATCGGCTTTCTGCTTGCCTATTTCATTTTTCACCCGATCCATTTTGTTTACCACCAAAATTGTTGGTTTGTTGATCGATTTGAGTAGTTGAATCACCTCTTTGGTTGGATGTTTATCGGTCGGGTCAAAGATAAAAAGAAGAACGTCGGCATCAGCCCGTGCCCGGTTAACGGTATTCATCATCGCTCTTTGCAGTTCATATTTTGGGGTGATCACACCGGGAGTATCAAGAAATACGATCTGGGTATTATCATCAGAGTAGATACCAACCACCTGGTGCCGGGTAGTCTGGGCCTTGTGAGTAGTAATGGAGATTTTACTTCCGAGAATCCGGTTCATTAGGGTTGATTTCCCGGCATTCGGTTTCCCGATAATTGCGGCGTACCCGGATTTGTGAGGTTTTTCAGTCAATGATTTGTTTTTGGATTGAAGATATAACTAAGATAGCGCAAGCGTCTCGGTTGTGCTTGGGTTTGACTTAATAAAGGAAACAAGTGTGATACTTGCGCCATCTTTATTTTCTGATTCTTGAGTTAAGATCAGTGGAGCGTTTCCTTGGTTTAGGAGCTTTTCGAAATCCAAGCTCGAAAATCAGGAATCCACCCCGAGTTAGATACAAATGGCTTCGCATTTGTGTCTTCACTTTCCACTCCCGCAGGGGAATTATTTATTCATAATTTTTAAATATTCTTTAACCGTATGCTCCAATCCCCAGAAAACGGATTTGGAGATGAGGGCGTGCCCGATACTTATATCCTCCAAATGATTGACATGATCAATTAGGATTGGAAGATTTAGGAGGTTTAAGCCATGTCCTGCGTTTACAATCATTCCCAAATTATGAATAAGTTCTGCAGCCTCAGATAATCGTTTGAGCTCTTTTTGCTGAGTATCTTCATCAGGGGCATTTGCAAACGTTCCTGTGTGAAGTTCAATAGCATCTGCCCCAAGATTGTGGGCCAATTCAATATCCTCTGGGTTCGGGTCGAGAAAAAGACTGATCTTAATACCTGAACCGTGAAGTGCCGGAAATACACGATTTTGGAAGTCATTGAATACAACTTTCATATCCAGGCCGCCCTCGGTTGTCAATTCTTCACGGCCTTCAGGCACCAGCGTGCAGAGGTGAGGCTCTACATCTTTACAAATCTCAATCATCTCATCGGAAGCCGACATCTCGAAATCCAGGGTTCCTTTCACAAACTTTTTGAGTCGGTAGACGTCTTCATCACGTATATGTCGTCGATCACGCCGAAGATGAAAAACAATTCCGGAAGCTCCGGCCTGCTCACAAACAGTAGCGGCATCCGCGGGATCAGGATACCCCTCACCACGGGCATTTCGTAAAGTTGCTACATGATCAATATTAACAAGTAACTGCATTGATTTTTTACTTTCAGAAATCAAATTAATTAAGAATATTTATATAAATA
>Ga0102943_1002712_pt1 | contig 10212 bp, 9 predicted proteins | sample SalPonC_black_MG_FD_78174 | JGI IMG/M metagenome (GOLD analysis project Ga0102943, IMG submission 78174) | Salt pond soil microbial communities from South San Francisco under conditions of wetland restoration - Salt Pond MetaG... | ecosystem: Environmental > Aquatic > Marine > Intertidal zone >...
ATCAACTGTTTGTTGTGTATAATCCGACCCTTCCATATCAATGCGGACAAATGAGTTCAGCTTTTTTGCCTCATCAAGAAGTTTAAAAAGATTCTCTTTACAGTATCCGGGGTCGATATCAAGTCCCATCATAGTAAGTTTCACTGAAATCGTGCTCTTTAGTCCCGCCTCATTAATTTTATTTAGAAGGCTAATGTATGTCTCAACGGTCTCGTCGGCTGTTGACTGGCTGGTTACATTTTCACCTAACAGGTCAAGGGTAACCTTAATCCCCTTTTCGTTAATCGACTTAATTTTAGGTACTGTTTCTTTGAAGGTTTCAGCTGCTACAAAGCGTTTGGCAAATGCAAAAGGTAAATTCATAATACAAAGATAGATGATATATGAACGGTTGCCGGATCAGTGCCCGGGCACAATTTTTTTTAGAACAATTTGATAAATCCCGAAACCCGTTAAAACGTTCTCCGTAGATGTGGATATGAAAACGTACGATTTTCGTAACGGACATATTTTAACTTTAATTGGGATACAATTCAATGAAAGAACAAACCAAATTTATTTTCATTTCAGTTTTCATGACCCTGATTACTTTGGGGCTGGCTTCATACGTCTCAGCCCAGAACAGCTCCGATGCTTACAGGGTAGACGAGTTCAATACATCAGAGAGTCCAGTAGTGATTGTGGAGACTTCCGGAGGATTTGTAGAGATTATCGGTACAGATGGAAATGAGGTAGTTTCGGAAATGTATGTAAGGCAGGGGCGGCGTTATCTGAGTGCGTCGGACACCGATCTTTCTGATTTTGATATTTTTATAGAGAAAAATGGCGATGAAATTACGGTGAGTGCAGAGCAAAAAGGCAACCGATTTTTTTCCATGACACGTCGCACATCGGTTTCTTTTCGGGTTTATGTGCCTTATAATGCCATCGCCAGCGGCAGAACAAGCGGGGGATTTGTAGCTGCTTCTGATCTGACTAACGGAATTGATTTGCGAACAAGCGGCGGCAGCGTAACCGCAAAAAATATTTCAGGTGAAATAGCATTAAGAACATCGGGCGGCAGAATTGAAATCGATAACCTGTCCGGGAGTATTGATGCCAGAACCAGCGGCGGATCTATCGAGGCCAGCCAGATTTCCGGAGTGGCTGAACTGAGCACATCAGGCGGCAGTATTGAACTCAATAACATGGCCGCTAAGATTTCGGCGCGAACAAGCGGTGGAAGCATCAGGGCCTCTATGGACACTTTTAATGAAGATGTGGATCTGCGAACGAGCGGTGGAAATATCAGAATTCAAATTCCTGATACGGATAATTTTAATCTGGAATTGCGCGGTCAGCGTGTTAGTATCGAGCTCAGAAATTTTTCAGGAGAAGCAGAAAGAGATAACATTCAGGGCTATGTAGGTTCAGGCGGCCCATTGCTTAGTGCCAGAACGTCGGGAGGTTCCGTCTCTGTAGATTACAAATGAAATCTATCAGTAATTATCTCCAACATTTACCCGTAAAATAAATTTTTAATTAAGACGAGGTACTCTTTTTACTTTGTAGGTTCATTTGCTATAAATTCCCCGTGTCAATTCAAACAATAAACAATGAGGTTGTATGGGAAATAATGAACCTGGACACGAAGCTGAAGAGTTTCGTCCAAAGGGTGCTGTAGCATTCTTCATTATCATGATCATCATGTTCGCCGTGATGTGGTTTTCCCTTTATTTTGAACTTTTGGGGAGGGGATAACGATGGATAAATCAGAAAAAATAGCACTTGGATTAAGCGGCGCGCTGCTCATCTTGTTTTTTGGAGCAATCATGTACGCCGGAATCGCAAAAGATATAGAAGTGCCAACTTGCATTACGGACATGGAGCCGTTTGCAACAGACACACTTTTTCAAACCGGGCCAGATACATACGAATTACAAATGGTGGCCAGGATGTGGGCATTTCAGCCGTCTACCATTCGGCTGCCGGTCGGATCGACCGTGGATTTGTACCTGACTTCTCAGGACATTACGCACGGATTTAAGGTTGACCGAAGAAATATTAACCTGATGGCAGTGCCCGGCGCTATCAACTATATGCAGGTAACTTTCGATGAGCCTGGTGAGTATCTGTTTGCCTGCCACGAGTTTTGTGGTGCTGCACATCACACTATGGCAGGTCGATTTATTATCGAAGAAGAAAGTGAACCTTTATCAGATAACATGACGGAGGTGAAATAACATGGATGAAGCAGGCACTTTCAGGTTTACGAAATCCATTAAAAATCTGAACTCTGTACTTATCATTATACCCATGATACTCCTTTTTATTGGAGTGTATGGTGGGTTGATGCAGACCCTGTTCAGGGCTGGAATTATACAGAGTGACCCGTTTATGGGCGGGGATTACTATAAAGGGCTCACGATTCACGGTGTGTTAAACGCTATTGTTTTTACCACATTCTTCGCTGTGGCTTTGGGTAATGCACTTATTCCATACTCTCTGAAAATGAATCTTAACTCCAAAGCGGCGTGGGCATCGGGAATACTGATGCTCGTTGGTTCGATACTTGCCGGAGTGATGATGTTGATGGGAGAGGCAACCGTTCTCTATACGTTCTACCCGCCATTAAAAGCACACCCTCTGTTCTACATTGGGCTTGTACTACTTGTTGTGGGTTCGTGGGTAGCTTTTTTCAACTGGATACCTATGTATCTGAAGTGGCGCAGGGAAAATAAAGGTGAAAAGACGCCTCTTGCAGTTGTGGGTATGTTCACGACGTTTATAGTATGGCTGATAGCAACAATATCAGTAGCGGTTGAAATTCTTTTTATGCTGCTTCCCTGGTCTCTTGGTCTCGTAGACGAAGTGAACGTGATGCTTGCCAGAACTCTATTCTGGTTCTTTGGTCACCCGCTGGTTTATTTCTGGCTGTTACCGGCTTATGTTATGTACTACTCGTTCCTTTCAAAACTCGCTGATGGCCGTCTATACTCTGATATGGCAGCAAGGCTCGTGTTTATGCTGTTTGTTGTATTCTCGGTTCCGGTAGGAACGCACCACCAGTACATGGACCCAGCTATTGGATCTCAGTGGAAGCTCATACATGGTATCTTTACATTTGCCGTGGCGCTGCCGAGTTTAATTACGGCGTTTACTATTGCTGCATCTCTTGAATATTCGGGCCGCAAACGCGGTGGAAAAGGGTTGTTTGGATGGATTTTTAAACTCCCTTACTTCGAGAAAGATAAATGGTTTTTCTCTTACCTCATTGCAGGTTTGGTAATTTTTATCTTTGGTGGAATCAGCGGTATCGTAAATGCATCTTACCAGATGAATACAGTAGTGCATAACACGGCATGGATTCCGGGTCACTTTCATTTAACTGTAGCCGGACCGGTACTGCTCGCATTTTTAGGAGGCAGTATGTATCTGATCAGCCAGTTTATGGGCAAATCAGTAAAAATGAAAGGGTGGACGCTTTCAGTACCGTATATTTATACGATTGGTGTGTCGATCTTTTCCTGGGGGATGATGCGAGGCGGACTTATCGGAATGCCGAGAAGAACGAATACAGGGGCTTCGTATGCAAATCCCGAAAGTATTCTTTATCAGCCCGACTGGATGCCATATATCGATATTAGTGTGATTGGCGGATCTATAATGTTTATCGCAATTGTGATCTACATTGTAACGTTTTTTGCAACGGTATTCTCGAAGAGTACGGTTGAAGAGCCCGAAGCAGAAATATCATTCCCAATTTCAGAACCTTTACACAATGAACCTGCACTCTGGCTCAGAAACTTTAAGCCATACATCATTATCGCCTTAATCTTAATTGCACTTTCATATACACCAGTTATATATGATGTGTTACAATCAACGTACGGTGGCTCACTGCCATATTCACCGGATAGTCCGGTTCCACTTCGTTGATATGGATTAGATAAAGGCAATTTTGTATGTTTAAATGCAGTAATTTCAAAAATATCTCAGGCAATATTGTCGCAGCTTTAGCGCTACTATTAGTGGTTGCGGGCTGCGACAGGCTTGCCGTTGAGGATACGCTTACCGAAAACTACACACTAACGAATCAATTTGGTGAGGAGGTTTCACTGCCTGACGATTACACAGGAAAAGTTCTGATCGTTGGATATGTTTACACAAACTGCCCTGATATATGCCCAATGATTACCTATAATATGAGGGATCTCCAGCGCGAGTTTCCGGGTGAGGAGGATTTTCATCTTGTGAGTATTTCATTTGATCCGCAGAGAGATACTCCTGAAGTGCTGCACTCGTATGCTAATAGCTACAATATCGATCAATCGAACTGGTCTATGCTGACCGGAGAGACCGCGGAGGTAGACAAGGTATTAGACAAACTTGGCATTGCGAGAGTTAAAACGCCATCCCGATTTACCGAAGACAATAAGGAAGTGTACTTTATCGATCACACCGATAAAGTATCCTTAATCGATAAAAAAGGTCAGGTTAGAAATCATTATCTTGGTAGCGAATTGGATACGGAAACCGTAATCGAAGACATCAAAACACTTTTAACAGAATAATCTGCTTCTTGTGCGAATGGTTGGCAATTATCAACTGTTTATTAACAAGAACTGGATCCAAAAATCATAAAACAGAAAAATGAAAAAGTACTTATTTACATCACTACTATTTGCACTAGCTATTGGCCTTGTAGCCTGTGGCGGTGAACAAGAATCATCAGAACAAACAATGGAGTCTGAGGCATCAGATGAGTCTATGGCTGCTGATGATGGTGTAAGAACCATCAATCTAATCGGTACAGACGATATGAAGTTTGTTATCGAGGAAGAAGCAGAAGGCGTTGTAACAGCTGGTCCATCAGGACAGAATCTGCTTGTTGAGTCTATAGTTGCCTCACCTGGCGAAGAGATCAGAGTAACGCTTACTACAGTAAGTAACCTGCCTCCAACAGCTATGTCTCACAATTTTGCCCTTTTGGAAATGGGTGCTGATGCCGACGCCTTTGCAAGAGCTTCAATTACCGCACGGGACAATGAATATATTTCTCCGGATTTTGAAGATCAGGTAATTGTACATACTGCAATGCTTGGTGCTGATGAATCAGACTCAATTACGTTTACCGTACCAGATGAGCCGGGAGAGTATACGTTCTTGTGTACATTCCCAGGTCACTATGCCGGCGGAATGGTTGGAACTCTGATTGTAGAATAATCAGGATTATTTAAATTTGAAAAAGGCTGTGTAAATTATTTTACACAGCCTTTTTTTTGCCATCACTTCTCCCTTAATATGCTTTTAATTAAAGGATACGTAAACTGCTTGTTCTTTACTTGCTGATAGCTCCGCTGCTTTACTGAATGTATCTATTACATCCTCCTGAGCCGAATTTTTTGCAAGCTCAATCACTTCATCTGTGGTGTAGTTTTCTGCACTGGCAGATGCACAGGTTACGGTTATTTCCATAGGTGAGTAGAGGCTGAATGTGATCATTTGGGCCACCATGTTCAGGAAGCTGTGGCGTGTTTCAACTTTCGCAACACCATTTGTGCAATGTTGTTCAGCGTTAACGATGTCCGGCGGTACCAAGCCAGCAATAAATGAAGTAGCCCAGGCTTCCTGATATACTTCATTCGATGCTTCAAGACCCGTTGTAATTTGTGCATGGTAGCACCCTGTTAATGCAAAGGGGACCACGAGGAATAGAAGTAATGTGTATTTTTTCATAGGTAGTTGTATGGGTTTAGGTTCAATTTAATAAGCGCAATTTATATCAAAAACATATCATTACGAGATGAAACAATTTTTGACTTATTTTGGCTGTAAATCATAGAAACAGTTAAGATAATATTCTGTTAAATAGCAATGATTCAGCATAAACTGTGTAATTATGAATAAAATGGAAATAATTGAAGTAAACCTGAACGATGGTGATCACTCATCTGCAGTGCTCGGAATAACAAATAAATATGCTCAGGATCCAATGGGTGACGGAAAGCCACTGCCTGATACCGTACAGCAAGATTTGATTAGAGAGCTTAAAAAATTCAACGAATACATTGGTTTTCTTGCACTTGTAGATGGTGAAGCAGCAGGTCTGGCAAATTGTTTTTACGGTTTTTCTACTTTTAAAGCCGCAAAGCTCATCAATATTCACGATATCGCAGTATTGCCAAAGTTTCGGAGCATGGGCATTGGTCAGGCTTTGATAGGCTCAGTTATAAAAAAAGCCAGGGAAGAGAATTGCTGTAAAGTTACCCTTGAAGTACGGGAAGATAATCGGGCACGTAATTTATATGAAAGAGAAGGGTTTAGTTACGGGGACCCTACTATGTATTTCATGACAAAAGAACTCACTTAACGCTTCATCTATTATTGATCGGTTATGGTGCTAAGATTCCGGTCAAGATTTTGAATTACGCCTATGATTGTCTCTACAGATTGAATAAAAAACTCTTCGTTTATGCTCTCATAAACATCTGAAGGCTGATGATAGTGTTCGTGATCTTCTACGCCAAAATAGATAAACGGTATTCCCTTCAGATGAAAAGGTCCGTGATCGGAGGCCAGTGTCCAGTTTTGGCTCCAGTCATCGGAGTCATACCCGAATAGCACATTTATTGATGCATCCGCAGTGGCCTCTTCAATCAGTGGTTTTAAAAAGGGATAGTGATAGGTGCCCACAGCATAAAGTTCATCCTGAAAATTTGTGCTGATCATATCCAGATTTATGTTCAGAGCAATCTGGCTCAGTGAAACAGCGGGACTTTCCACAAAATGATAGGCTCCCGCCAGCCCCTGCTCTTCTGCATCAAAGGCGATAAAAAGAAGGTTGTTCTCAGGTTTTTGATTTGAGAAGTACTCGGCAATGGCAAGTATACCGGCGGTCCCCGATGCATTATCGTCGGCACCGTTATAGATGTCGTCTCCCCGGACTCCCAGGTGGTCGTAATGAGCAGTAATTACAATATATTCTTCATTTCCGGCTGTACCTTCAATTATTCCAATGAGGTTAACGGCATTCTCAAACTCTTCACCTGATCGGCTGTTAACATGTTCAAAAAATTGTTCATACGAATCACCGGCAGGCTTTAAACCTACAGATGCAAACCGGTCTTTTATGAACTCCTGAGCAAGTCTATTTCCTTCCGTTCCTGTTTTTCTGCCGGCAAGCGCATCAGAAGAGAGATATTTAATATCTGAAAGGAGCTGCCGGGTATCAACTGACTCCTGAGCCGGTTGTGAAGAGAGATCGGAGTCTGTACATGTAACAGCTGTAAAGGCAATAAAACCGATGAGTAGATAGAATATGCGCAGGTTGTGAAAGATCATGTTATAGGGGTAAATTTTTCTTAGACAACAAAGTTACACGAAAAAATAATGACTTAAAATGCAAGAGTTTTGGAATCAGAAATCAGGGACTCTCATCATATTTAAAAAAAAGCCGTTTGATCATTACGACCAAACGGCTTTTAATAGAAGATTATATATAATAAGCTAAAACTAGCTTAACGCGGCCTGCGCTGCGGCAAGGCGTGCAACGGGCACTCTGAACGGCGAGCAGGATACGTAGTTAAGCCCCTGTTCGTAGCAGAAAGAAACACTGTGCGGTTCCCCGCCGTGTTCGCCGCAAATCCCAATTTTTAAATCGGGTTTCTGTTTTCTTCCTTTTTGAGTTGCAAGTTCAACTAACTGCCCTACACCTTCAGTATCCAGAACCTGGAAGGGATCTTCCTGCAGGATACCATCCCGCAAATATTCGCCGAGGAATTTTCCGGCGTCATCACGGCTATAACCAAACGTCATTTGGGTGAGATCGTTAGTTCCGAAGGAGAAAAACTCCGCATCTTTCGCAATCTGGTCGGCTACAAGGGCAGCTCTTGGTATTTCAATCATGGTGCCTACCAGATATTCCACAGAGTCATCTGTTTCTTCAAACACAGTAGCTGCAGTTTCATCGATTACCCATTTCTGAGCCCGAAACTCCTGGGGCGTCCCCACAAGCGGAATCATGATTTCAGGTATCACAGAAACTCCCTCGTGCTTGAGCTCAATAGCAGCCTCAAGAATGGCTCTCGTCTGCATAGCTGTAATTTCGGGATAGGTGATTCCAAGCCTGCAGCCCCTGTGACCGAGCATGGGATTAAACTCGCGAAGTGCACGTACTGTCTGTGCAAAAATCAGAGGTTTAATGCCCAAATCTTTGGCTACCTGCTCAATTTCCTCACTTTCATCGGGTAAAAACTCGTGTAGTGGCGGATCCAGCAGGCGAATGGTTACAGGAAATCCTTCCATAGCTTTGAAGATCTCCTTAAAATCATTTTTCTGATACGGCAGCAGCGCTGCAAGTGCATCTTTTCGATCCTCAATGGTATTCGCCACAATCATTTTGCGAATGGCACGTATACGCTCTTCGCCAAAAAACATATGCTCTGTCCGGCAAAGTCCGATGCCCTGTGCACCAAACTCGCGGGCCTTTGTAGCATCTGCCGGTGAATCGGCATTTGTTCGAACCTGCATATCCCTGAACTGATCAACCCAGGTCATGAATTTTTCATAATCTTCGTCAAGTTCGGGTTTAACCACATCTTTCTGCCCGTTAATTACGGTACCGCGGGCACCATCAATGGAAATCCAGTCCCCTTCGTGTATGGTAATTTTACCGTTGGTAAAGGATCGGTCTTCGTAATCAATAATGATATCACCGCAACCGGCCACGCATGGCTTGCCCCATCCACGGGCTACAACGGCAGCATGGCTGGTCATACCTCCCCTGGATGTTAAAATTCCCTCAGCAGCCGACATACCGCCCACATCTTCGGGGCTTGTTTCGATCCTAACCAGTATTACAGGATCTCCGGATGCATTTGCTTCCTCTGCATCTTCAGAAAAGAATACAACCTTACCCACAGCTGCTCCGGGAGATGCCGGCAACCCGACACCAAGGACGGATTTGGGGTCCACAGAGTCGTTGTCGATCTGAGGGTGAAGAAGCTGATCGAGATGAGTAGGCTCAACAAGATTTTTCACGGCCTGTTTAGGCGAAATTAAACCCTCTTCGACCATGTCAGTGGCAATTTTAATCGCGGCATGGCCTGTTCGCTTTCCGTTACGGGTTTGAAGGATATATAGCTTTCCTTTTTGGATGGTAAACTCAATATCCTGCATATTGCCATAGTGCTTCTCGAGGGTAAGGCCCCAGTCGCTAAGCTCTTTATAGTCATCAGGCATCAGGTCTTTCAGTTCAATAATGTCTTTGGGCGTTCGGATACCGGCAACCACATCTTCTCCCTGTGCATTAATCAAAAACTCCCCATATAGTTTATTTTCTCCTGTAGAGGGATTTCGAGTAAAACAGACACCGGTTGCAGAATCGTCTCCCATATTGCCATAGACCATAGCCTGAACGTTAACAGCTGTACCCAATAGTCCGGTTATGTGATTAATTCTGCGGTATTTCTCGGCACGGTCGCTGTTCCATGATTCAAATACAGCATTTATAGCCCATTCGAGCTGCTCGTAAGGATCTTTTGGAAACATGAAACCCGTTCCCTTGCGGTAAACGGCTTTATAGCGGTTCACCAGCTCTTTCAAATCTTTGGTGGTGAGTTCAGTGTCTTCCTCAACACCTTTGTCGTTTTTCAGGTTTTCAAGCGCATCTTCAAACTCTTCGTGCGGAATACCCATTACAACATTACCAAACATATCAATAAAACGACGGTAGCTGTCGTATGCAAAACGTTCATTGTTTGTGTGTTCGGCGAGGGCCTCCACAGTATCATCGCTGATACCTAAATTGAGAACGGTATCCATCATACCGGGCATAGAAACAGCAGCACCCGATCGAACAGAAAGCAGCAGAGGGTGTTCGGTGTCACCCAGCTTTGTTCCCATTATTTTTTCAATGTGTTCCACCCCTTCTTTCATCTGTTTTTTCAGAGTATGGGGCCACTCTTTTTTGTTAGTTGAATAGTAGTGACAGGCTTCTGTAGATATTGTAAATCCGGCCGGAACAGGCAGTCCTATTGTTGACATTTCTGCGAGGTTTGCACCCTTGCCGCCCAAGAGTTCTTTCATGGAACGGTCACCATCGGCAGTTCCACCGCCGAATGTATAAACTTGCTTTCTTCTCATCCTATAGCTCCTTTTTTATTAAACAAGATAATTTTGTCTTTATATCCCTTTTAATATAATGAACGGATTTATGAAACGGAATAGAAA
>Ga0102943_1002713_pt1 | contig 10212 bp, 8 predicted proteins | sample SalPonC_black_MG_FD_78174 | JGI IMG/M metagenome (GOLD analysis project Ga0102943, IMG submission 78174) | Salt pond soil microbial communities from South San Francisco under conditions of wetland restoration - Salt Pond MetaG... | ecosystem: Environmental > Aquatic > Marine > Intertidal zone >...
AGCTTGAAGGCACTGCTAAGCTCTGATCCGTTGTATTCCCAGCTCAAGCTGCCAGGGTCATGGGTTGCGGGTAGTACACCTCATCCGGTGTTTGGTAATCAAGGGTTTGATGGTACCGGGTCTCGTTGTAGTGCCGGAAGTACCGGGTTAGCGCCTGTTTCAAATGATGTCCGTCCTCAAATGCGGTGAGGTAGACGCACTCGTATTTGACGCTACGCCAGAGCCGTTCCACGAAGATATTGTCGTGGTAGCAGCCCTTGCCGTCCATGCTGATCCGGATGCCATGTTCTTTGAGAACGCCTGTAAAGGCTTCACTGGTGAATTGGACACCCTGATCGGTGTTGAAGATTTCCGGCGTTCCATGGCGCTGTAGGGCTTCTTCCAGGGCATCGATGCAGAAGTCCGTGTCCATGGTGTTTGAGACCCGCCAGGCCAGCACCTTGCGGCTGTACCAGTCGATGATGGCGACCAAGTACATGAAGCCCCGGGCCAGCGGGATATATGAAATATCAGTCGCCCAAACCTGATTGGGACGGTCGATTTTCACCCCTTTGAGCAGGTACGGATAAACCTTGTGTCCCTTGCCCGGAATGCTGGTTCTGGGGCGCGGATATACCGCATGAATATTCATGGTGCGCATCATGCGCTGAACCCGCTTGCGGTTAACCCGGTAGCCTTTGCGCTCCAGGTGGACACGCATCTTGCGAGAGCCATAGTACGGCGTTTCCAGGTGCTGCTGGTCAATCAGATACATCAGATCCAGATCCTCCTGACATTGCTCACGAGAGACGTAGTACACCGATGAGCGGCTCAGTTTGAGCAGCTCACACTGGCGCAAAATGCTGATTTGGGGATGACCACGCTCGATCATCGCCAACCGGCGTTGGCGGCTTACTGATCGAGCTTGCGCGACAAAAAATCGCGTTCCACTGTCAGTCGGCCGATCTCGCGATAGAGTTCGTCAGAACTGGGCTCATTGGACTGTTTGCCGGACTTCTTTTTGCCTTCGAAAAGGTCTGAAGCGTTGTCCAGCAGCTCCCGCTTCCAGGTGCTGACCATGGTTGGATGGATCTCGAATCGGGCAGCAATCTCGGAGCTGGTCTGGTCACCCTTGAGGGCGGCCAGGGCGACTTTGGACTTGAACGATGCGCTGTATTGCTTGCGTTTCTTGCTCATGATTCTCCTCCTTGTGGAGATAATGAATCAGAGCTTAGGCACCTGTCCAAATTTCGGGGTCCACTTCAAGATGCAGCAAGTCTGTATTTTTCTGAGCTGCCTATCCGGCAGTGAAGGCGTTACGGCACCGCCAGGGGCAATCCATGCCTTTCTGAGCTGCCTATCCGGCAGTGAAGGAGGACGAGTGCCGCTGGTCCCCAAGGTTTCATTTCTGAGCTGCCTATCCGGCAGTGAAGTACGCACAATAACCCAAAATATTCGAGTTTTTAAAGAGCTGGCACGAGAAAGCAGGAAATACCCTTTTTGGGGTCCTCCCGCTAACTACTTGATCTTAATAGCCTAGAAATACGGCGCTCAAAAAGGGTCAGAACCAGGGCACCGTGGCCGTCTGGCTAAGGCCGTATGTGTTGTAGGACCCTTCAACCGGATGTTCCTGAGGTTTGCTTTGCTCGATAAATAACGGAAAGCTCTGCCCCGTCGATTCACTCTGCAATCGGAAATACGGCTTTCTCAAAGGTGCCCGGTTTGCCAGAATCGCCTCGGCCTCGCTTTCCGGCATCGAGTTTCGCTTTACCGCCCGCCGTAAACGGGCGGCTGTTTGCTTTGGCTGCAATCGTTGTACCCTGACAAACCCCGCGTTCGCCGGTACCGGCGTGGGGGTGCTTACCTCGGTATAGTCGCGCAGCCCTTTCAGCCAGCCCAGGGCCATCAGGTTTTCGAGGCCGGCCTTGCCGGAGTGCAACCGAAGCAGCGAGCCGGGTGCTTTGGCCGCCTCCGGGAAGCTCACTCCGATGTCTTCACGGCCAAGGCTTACCAGTGCCCGGTGAAGCTTGGAATACACGGCATTCAGCAGGGTGGTGGCCTTGAATTCCGGGTCCGGCAAGACCTGAATATCAATGTAATGGTCCATAGCTCCCCCTTAGCCCGCCTTGCCAAAGACGCCACCGCGAATCAGTGTGGCAATCACGTAGTGTTGCTGCTCCAACTCGGGCGCCTGGTCTTTGGTAATCCAGTTGTCCAGCAGGTTGTAAAAATCCATTTTCTCTTTGGGCTGACGATACGCTGTACCCCGGTTGGTCACCGAGCCATAGGGTTCGACCGCAATGGGGCCGACTTCATCGGCGGCGGGGTACCAGGTGTCGATGGTCCGTAGGGCATTGCCGATCTTCTGGGAGTGCATCGCCGCCATTTCTTTAACATGATAGAGCACCTTGCTCTTGTCGCTTTTGCCTTTATCCAGGATCAGCTCCTGGGAAGGAAAAATTTCCTGCCCCTGCCCCAGCTTGACGAAGGCATCCACGGTGACAAAAGCATAGCTGTCACCGGTCAGGCCTTTTTCAATCACCTGGCTTAACGCCTGAAGATCGCTCTCTGGTGGCGAGAACTGACGCAGGTTGAAATCATAGCTGTTGAAGACCCAATGGTTTGACTCGTGGTTCACGTGAACTTCAACGGCTTCTGCCCCGACCCGGTTACGCCACAGAAAGCGCCCGTTCGCAAGGTTTTCCGCATAGCGTTTGGCCAGTTCGGCAAATGAGTTGGCCTGGATGTAGCCGTTTACTTTTTCCGCCAGGGCGGCCTGATAATCAGGACTGTTGCAGGCAGAAGGGTTGGCCAGATCGCCAAGTATGCGCAGTGTAAAACTCACCTTTAAGGTGTCCGTGTCAAAAGGAAGAGCGGCTACGTCCACCCGCTGTAGGTTCGGCTTTTCGATTTCGGCATCCAGCTTCGCGGGATCGTTGGCAATGGCACCTTTCATGCGGTTCGATATGGTGCCACGTACGTCCTTTTGCTGAATGGGTATGGGTTGCCAGTTCCGGTGGTCGTTTCGCTCATCCCAGCGCCCTGAATACATCAGGGCATCGGAATTCGCCAGTTTGCGTTCAAATGCCAATACGGATGCAGTTTCTAACTTTGCCATGGTCGGTGTCCTGTCTGTGGGTGTGCTTTAAAGAGTCTCGGTTTCAGGCTGGTAGCTGTTCTTGCACAGATACCAGTCGCCTTGCTGGTGGTAACGCCAGAAAATACTGTCAATGTCGCGAATGCGATGAGGGCTCAGCCACTGCCCTACGCTGTAGACGGACTCTACAAACCGGAAGGGAACACTGGGGTCGCGGGTATTGGCGACCTCCCCCGGCTCGTAGAGTGGTGATATGGCCTTGAAGCCGGTGGTTATTGGCACCAGCCAGCCGCTGGCGGGCTTGTCTACGTACAGCCAGTCTGCCGGTGAGTTTTCATCCGGTGTTTCACCTTCCTCAACCTTTGCGTGGGCGCGGAGTTTCAGGGCCGCGAAATCCAGCCAGGCATCAATCAGCTCCACGTCAGGTTTTTCTTTCTTCAAGTTGGCATGGTGCTCAGCAAGCAGCTCCGAGCGATCGACCAGCATGAAGCCGGGCAGAAGCCTCAGCATGATTTTCCGAAAGGCCCTGTCCCTCTCATCGGTAATTTCCGGCAAGGGAAAAAACTCCACTTTTTCCAGATACTGGACGCTTCCGCCCGCCAGTCTCTGGGTCAGAACCTTCTCTTTGAGCTGTTGCTCTAGCAGTATCCTGTCTTCGTCCTCACTGTCGGTGTCGAAGTTGATACGGCTGAGGGTAAAGTCGCACTCGATAATCAGGCTGACTTCCATATGCATCCGGCCTTCTTCATTGAAGGGGGCGGTGCTGCCTTCTTTGGTGAGAGGGTTGCGGGTTAGCCCAAACAGGTACTCCCCGAAGCCGGAGGGTTGGTACGCCTGCACCTGGTGGTCATGGCAGACGACCGCGCAACCACCCAGACTGACCCCGTGTTTTTGCTGCATAAACCTGGACAAAGCATGAGTGAAACCTAGGAAGTTGGAGATGCCGGGAAAGCCCCAGGTCAGGCCGGCAATGGCATTGGCATTTTGCACCTGGAGTCGTTTCAGGATCAGAAGCGATTTCATGCGGCTACCTCCAGGTCGTCTTTAAGTAGCAGGAGCTTGCGTTCCAACAGTTTCTGCCACTTATTAAACTCATCATCACCCGCGTAAAGAAGCTCCGATTTCTTACTAATCTGGTTGTTTAACCAGGCTGCAAACTGACGTGCAATCTCGCCTTGCCACTCGTTCTTCTCGCGCTCAGCTCTGAAGGCTTCATCAAACTCACTGCGATGCGGATCCAGCCATAGTTGTTCTGCCAGGGTCAGCTCGGATTCTGCACTCCACCCCCGCTTATCACTTTGATGCTGAATGTTTGCAGCGCAAAGCAAAAGGGTGTCCACCAGCTCATCCACCAGCTCCGCCCTTCGGTCTCTGCGCTCCAGGGTGCTGGTCCGTTTGAAGATGCCTTCCAGATAACGCTGCAGGAATTTTGCGGTTTTCCAGGCTCTCTGGTTATATTCGTTCCAGAAGGCTTGCTTGCCCTTCGCTGGCACAGAGGCCTTCTGCTCCCATTGGGGTGGCTGGGAAGAGAGTAAAAAGGCCCGGCCAAAACGCCTTTTATTTAAAAGCGAAACATTCTGCTCATTGCTACCCCCAAAACTCTGCACGGCTATGTTGGGATAAATCAGCAGGTCATCAGGGTGAAATTTTTCGCCTTTGCGGGCTTGGCGAAGTGCTTTTGTATGCTCCGAATAAAAGCTGTCAGTTAGCTTCTTGTAGAGATTGTGGCTGAGAGATGAGGCATACAGCGGGCTGATCAAGTGGTAGTTCGCCGCTGCTGGAAAGTAGAGCTGCTTTGAGAGTTGGCCGGATGTTAGCGCCTTGCCCTGCAAAGCCGCCTGAAAGCCCTTAAGCCACTCCTGAGCCTGATCGTTGCTGGTGGCCAGCTCTTTTAACGCAGGGCTATCGCCGGCTGCCACTTCATCCAGAAGTGTGGAACCACTGCCTTCAAGCTGGAGCAATCGGGCAACATCCAGCGCCGCAGCATTGCCCACAACATCCACCAGCAGTTCGTTTAAAGTTAGGGAGTCGACGTAACGTTCGCTTTGGGTATATCGCTGCTTGTCTTCCGGCCTCAGAAGCACGCCCGTACTTCGCGTTTCCGAGTGAGTGTATTTGGGAGCATGGGTAACCATGCTGACTTGTCCTGCCCGCCTGGCGGCATCTGTTAGCCAGTTCTCGGTCTTAAACTGCTCAACAAGCTCCAGTCGCTTGCTCTGTATCTGCGCCTCGATTTCAGTTTGTTGATCAGTGGGCGCTTCACTTCGGTTCTTCTCTAATGCCTTGTCGAGAGGCTCCAGCTTGGTTGCCAGCCTTTCAGCAATGAAGTCCAGGATCATTCTGGTCAGTGGTTTTTTTGGCTCGTTCACAACAAGCTCCTTTCCAAGTACTCTGCGTGATAACCGGGCGGTCCGCTGCCCTTCATGTAAAAACACCCTGCTTTGCTTCTGAAGCTTTCAAAGCCCATATTTCAGACAAGACCTCGCCTTCCATAAAACTAATCCTGTGAAGTTGTAATTTTAAAATTACGCGAACACATATCAGAATACAAGGTTTTATGGCGTGCCATGCTTCCGCTATCATTCCTTTGCTACAAGGAACCTACCCCTGTCGCAAGACAGCTCAGAAGTGTGAAGTAGTGATTTACCCCTGCACTGCCGAAAGGCAGCCATGGCAAGCCCTAGGGCTTGCCGAACACTCCCAGCAACGGGTGGTAGCACCACGCCTCCCCTTCCCGAAGGCGAATCTCCGTAAACTTCCGGGAGCAATCCGCAACCTCCAGATCCCTTTTCTCCGCCATCTCTTCGATAAGTTGCATTGGGTTGGTTTCCACCCAGGCAGTCACGCGTTCGCCGGTTTCCAGAGCAACTGGCTGAAATCGCTCCGTTTGGGGCTGAAGGCTTCCGTCGGGGAGTACCTGGCGAAATTCCGGGATTTCCGATTCATCCTCCTGGTAGAGCACAAAGCGCTCTTCCGGGCCGGATTGCCGGAAGGGTGTCTTTTGCTGCAACTGACAGCACCAGGTCGGATTGTGTCGCCACCAGAGAGAGGCATGGAATGGCATGGCAGGGTGGCCGAACAACCGGGCCTGCAGGTGCGCGTGCTCCAGGTCCACCAGGTTGTGTTGCGGGTCCAGGTCTTCGTCTGCGCGAATCCGGGGCACCGCACTGATGTACTCGTACTGGGTTGTTTGCAGAATCTCCGCCAGATCCCGGCTTGCCAGGCTGAAGTCTTTGGACTCGAATCCGGGGCGGGTGTAGGCAACGTCCTCGCCTTTCAGGGCGCGGATGTTTTTGGTAAGGATCAGCAGATTCGAGTTCCGGGGCGGTTGACGGCGATGGCGCTGGATACGGCCCGCCAACTGAATGAGGGAGCGCATGGAGCTGGGTTCAGCAATTGCCCAGTCGTAGTCATGGTCTCTCCCCACTTCGGTAACGGAGCTTCCCAGCACCAGAAACACATGGTGCGTTTCCGGGTGATGGGACAGCGCATTCTCAATGACCGGGTGACTCCAGAACGCTGCCTCGTCATTACGGTCCAGCACACTATCCAGAACGGCCTCAATGTGGGACCGCATAAGCAGGGGGTACTGTCCGTGGTAAACACAAAAATGAAGCCGGTAGTTGGCTGGTGCCGACAAGGCAAGCAACGCTCTGGCCACGGCCACCAGGGGAACAATATTGGCCATGCGAACCAGGCCGAACGAAGCGGTTTTACCCGTCTCCCCGTTACTGGTGTGATGATCGTCGTGGAGTTTGAAAATCGTGCCGTGCAGGGTCTGGGCGACGGACTCAACCACATCCTCCATTTCACGGCTCGCTGGCGAGACGGGCAATAGCCTGGCATAGCGCAGTTTCTGGTTTTCTTTTGCCAGCTTCTGTACCCGCTGACCGACAAAGACTTCATGGCTTGCCCTGAATTGGTCTGCATCCAGATGATCCGACTGCTGAATACCGAACTCATCAAACCAGGCACAGGGCACCGCCGGCTCAGTACCCGGTTGGCCACAAGCCTTGTTAAAGGCGTGGCGCCCCGCCGCGTAAGCATCAAACAGAGCCTTCACCAATGCTGGCGGCAAGGTGGCCGATGATAAAAGCACGCGGGAGCCAAGCATGCCCGCCCAATTGACCAGCCGGCACAACGCGGGCAGGTCTTCAAGGCCGAAATCGTCCGGTTCATCCAGCACCAGGTCCGAGGTCAGCAGGCGTAGCATGGGGGCAATCTGCCGGCCACCACGGGAGCCTTCGGTTGCAGGCATGAGGTAGTCAATGGTGCTCACCAGTACAGGCGCGCTGACCAGTTGATGCAGGCGCGGGTCCCGCTGCAACCATTCGCTGAGCTGACCATCGTCGAGACTGCCTTCGTACCGCAGGTGCTGTTCCTGACCCAAAAGCTCTTCAGCGGATTCGCTGCCGGACTGGGCAAAGCGGTTGGTGTTTTCATCCGCCTCCTGCATTCGTTGTTCGTGCAGTTGTCGTACGGCCTGGGAACCAACCAGCACTGCCATATCTTCCGCGTCCAGGTGCAGCTTGTCGCGAAAGGCGTCACCGGTTTGCAGCGTTAGCGTACGCAGCCCCAACGCCACATTGAAGCGGCAGCCAGTGCGCTCATTGGCCAGACCATACATGATGCGGGCGTTTGCAAAGGTTTTACCGCACCCGGTGGAAGCCATGTTTACGCCAAAGAAGCCCTGCTGCTCAGTCCTTTGCGACAGACTGGAGGCAAGATCATACGCCTTGTCCTGCCAACGGAACCGGGCAACTGTCACTCGCTTTTTCAGGGCCTTGAGGCGCGTAACCGCCGGCAGGTTCTTGCCGAGGCCCGGCAGGCGCCTGGCCATCAGAACGGCGTTATGCCCGACTCCGATATTGTGCTCGTCCAGCTTTTGCTTGGGCTGCCCGCTTTCCCTGTCTGTATTGGCGATGGGTTGGTAGCGCTTATCCTGCCATTGATGGGTCGGAGCGGATGCGGAATAGCAATGGTCTGCGAGCATCAATACCAGCCGGGCGAGGTGGCTGGTGAAACGGTCCTGCAACCAGTCCTGGTCCACCAATTTCCTGTGAGCCAGGCCCCGCTTACCCAGGCTCTGGGCCTTTTTACACCAGGTCTTGCTTGCAAGCGGTGTGCCTTGGGGAAAGCTCCAGACCTCTTGCCAGTCTTTGGGTTTCCAGTCCGTATACAGGAACTGAGGGGAATTCCAGCTTGCGTTGAATTGCTTGCCGGTCATCCACTGATCCACCTCGTCGGATCGCGGTTCGCCACGCTCTGCCTGATGACGGGGAAACTCCGGCAGACGATGGTGCGTCACAATTAGCCACGCCACCACCCTTGCAGCGGGCCGCTCGCTGAAAGCGCTGAACGGGTTTTTGAAGGAGCCGGGATGGTCGGTCACCAGCCGTTCGAGCAGGTCTGGCTCCATGGCAGGGGAAGCTTGGTGAAGCCGTGCAAGCCAGCTCTTGTCATTGAGGTCACCAATAAACGCCTGAAACAGTCGCAAACTTACCCACTCATGCCGGACCGGCTCGCTACCCTTGCCTTTTGGATTAGGCTTTAGCTTCTGCTGGAATAATTTGTTGGCCTTACCGAAGTCATGGAACAAGCCCGCGATGCCTGCGAGTAGAGAAATCGCTTCTGCCATGTGCCACTGATTTTCGTCACCTGAGCGCAAGACATCCCGGCCCGTGGTATTGGTAGGCACGGCCCCTTCCGCACTGAAGCGCCCTGAGTCTCCAACCACCCAGATGAGTTCGCTATGGTCTTTGCCCCGAATCCAGTGGCAGGCGACCGCTGTGTTTTTTCTGGCGGTCTTTTTCAACAGTTTTCTGAGGGTGATCAGGCCATCCATGGTGATTGGGGTTTGCCACGTACGGTCGCCCCGGCGTTCAGCAAACTGGTCCAATACCCGGCGAGTTTCCTTGAGAGCGTTTTTGCTGCACTGGGAGATCAGCAGTATGTTCATTTCCCAGAGCCTCCAACGGAAACTGCAATGTCTTTCAGGGTATCAATCATGAAATCCAGGGCTTCCGAGCGGGTCAGCGCTTCAATGCAGTTTCGCCGAAACTCCTGCTCATCATCACCGCGCACAGCCGAAATAAACGCTTGCGGCATAATAACGGCGTCCTTGACCAGATCCGCCACATCGAAGACGAGTCCGCCACGGCGTGTTTTCCCGTGCAAAACCGCAAGTCCGTGAGGGAGCCCCAGCACCCAGGTTGCGGTTGCGCCAAGGCCATAGGCCAGATAATTGCCGTGGTCGAGAAACCGGTTGGCAGGATCAACCCCCGAGCCCCGCTTGGACCGGGTAAAGTCGCCATAGCTGAGCGTCTGAACCGCTAGCTTGAAAAGCTGCTTGGTCAACCGGGCTTCTTCCGTCAGCAGGTGATTCACATCGTCCGAAGAGCCAATGATCTCTCGACTGCGTTCCGTGAGCTGCTGCAGTTTCTCGGGAGTGATGACGAAACCGCTGTCCCTGAGCTGTTGATTGTTCAGCCATTGTTTTTCCAGCAGCCCCAAGCGGGCCACCTGGATGCGTTTGGCAGCTTCAAGACGCTTTTCATTATCAAACCAGAAACCAACCCAAGCCTGGAGGTATACCGTGGGCCGGTATTCGCTCTGGGGCGTAAACCACGCAACCTCGATATCTACCTCGTTCGCACTGAACAGAGGGGTTCCGCCTCCGCCACAGAACCCCACCAACACGCCGGCCTTTGCCAACTCCCGCATGGCCGCCTGTGTAATCGAAGTACCGGTGCCCAGCATCACTGTGGTGGTATTGGCGATGGGGATGTTCCAATAAAGGGAGCGTTTGCCTTCGTCAGTAACAAACTCCACTCGCCCCCCGTTAACCAGCACCCGGCAATGCTCCAGGTAGTAGAGATTGGCACGCTTTGAGTGAAGAATGGTCTTCAGATCACTTGGCGAGAAATCTTTCATTACTAACTCTCATTAAAAAGAAAGGCTAGGTCCCGTTTTGTATCACGACCACTGACTCACAAAGCGCACCACTGATTAAATTATCAGTACATCCCCGCCATCTTCCGTATCCTCGAAACCACCTCTTCCCTGAGTTCCGGCGGACCGAGCACTTCCACATCCGCCCCATACCGCAGCACTTCCATGGCCAGTTCCCGTTCATC
>Ga0102943_1002716_pt1 | contig 10206 bp, 1 predicted proteins | sample SalPonC_black_MG_FD_78174 | JGI IMG/M metagenome (GOLD analysis project Ga0102943, IMG submission 78174) | Salt pond soil microbial communities from South San Francisco under conditions of wetland restoration - Salt Pond MetaG... | ecosystem: Environmental > Aquatic > Marine > Intertidal zone >...
CTGGCTGGCACTGGTAACGCTGGTGCGAGGCACAGAGCCACGGACGACCACCGTCTGGTCGCTAAAGCTCGACGGAGCATGAGTTGTGTTCAGCTTGATGGGCAAACTACGACCCAGACGGCCCCGAACCGATTCGGTGGAAGGTGCCGGGCGGCGTTTGATGCGCTTGTCGCCGACAGTTGTGGTCGCATCCCGAGGCGCAACGCCTGCGCCGCTGCTCATGAAACCGGTCACGAACGGCTTCATCGGCTTGCTTACCAGTGGGTCCTCATCCAGTGACATAAAAGAGGTTGAGCCGTTTTCGGCATTCGCAGCCTCAAGGCCATCCATCAGCGTACCGAACATGGGAGGCGCGGTACGGGAGTTCTCGTAGATTGCCTGTGCTTTTGCGCTCCGCTGTCCTGAAGCCAACAACCCATCCGGTAAGGCTTCGGAACCGTCTGCAAACAGGTATTTCCGGGCTTCGATAAAAGCATCCGCAACGGTCGCGCGCTCGGCAGCAACTCCCATTGCGGTAGCTCGGTTCAAATTGTCCACCCTCAAGGTGCCAGCCGCAGACAACGGCAGTGGGCGTCGGCCTGCTTCGACCCGGTAGTAGTCGATTTCGGGGCCGGTTTGAGAGCTCATGTCGGCCTCGGCAACCATCTTCAACCGGCTGCCGGCGAAAATAACGTCGCCTTTCGGAATTGGGCTGGAGGGTTGATTGGCATCTTCTGGCGCTCCCCATACACCAATCGGGAACGCTTCCAGGCCATAGGTGGGGCCTTCTTCGGTGGTCTTTTCGTCCTTCATTTCTTTAACCAGCGGTCGCAGATCTGGCGTGCGATCGATCCAGTCCTTCCCAACCTTACGCTCAAGGCGAATTTCCAACTCACCGGTCAAACCGGACGCGTTCATTGGGCTCAGACCCATCGCAACTGAAGCGCCACTCGGCAGTTTTGGCGTGATGTCTTTGTCGGTGACCGGGTCGTCGAAATTGAGCCGAGTGACCGGGCCGGTTGAAACGACCGACACTTCAAACTCCGCAAATACTTCGAAGGGCCGTTCATAGCTGCCGTCACTGGATGGTGCGGAGGTCTCCCCCTCTGTGGAGGCGGGTAGAGCACCCTTGCCCGCTGCGCCCGAAAGCGTCCGCGCCCGGCCTGGTGAGGTTTCTTCCAGGTACTTGGGTACGAATTCATCCCAGTCTACAAAGATGCCGCGAATTTCGCGGGAGCTGCCGAACTTCACCTTAATGTCGCAGGGACCTACTTCGATGGTCGCCTTACCCCGGAAGTCGGGCCCCTCAACCTCAATGCGCGCGCCAAGGCTGATGCTGATTCGAATGGTGCCGAAGAAGGTTTTTATCTTGATACCGGCGGAAATGCGGGCGTAGGCGTCCGCCATGAAGTAGAAAGGATCGAAATAGACGATGGCGTTCGCGCCAAAGGCGATGCGAGCCCAGGCAAAGCCAAAGTCGGCACTGACCTCCACTTCCACACCTGCCATCAAGGCTTCCGATGTGAGCGCAAAGTAAGAGCCACCTTTAATCACAATGGCATTGGACACCCGCCATTGCAGACCCAATCGAGCCACAATCGGGTACCCGTCACGCTGAAAGCTGGGGTGATAGCCACCCAGGGTCAGAACAAACTGGCCAGCATTGGGGCCAAGCCACCAGGTAGCAAAAGCAAAGCCACCGGTCAGGCGCACCTCGGGATACAACAACCAGCTATTATCGGTGAGCTGGGCCTGAATAAGGAACAGTCCCTCAGAGGATGAAAAACGGGCCAGCAGACCCAATTCAATCGATACCAGTGCGGCCTGGGGCCGGGGCAAAGCCATTCGCGCCAGGCCAAAGAGATTCAGTTCTAAACCGTTGCCGACGGACACCGACAACACGGCGACACCGTCCACCAGGGAAAAGCTGGTGAAACTGATGCCGGCGGCAAACCAGAAATTACCCGGTTCCGGCGGGAAGTACTCCGCAAGCTTTCGCAACTCCTTCAACGGATCGGAGGAGACGCTGGCCGCGGGATCCAACGCCTTAATGAAGGGGTATTCGCCAAATTTGGACAGGTCATCAGGAACGCGAAGGCCACGCTTGATGCCCAGACCGCCACCAATACCGGTCAGGAAGAAGGCCGGTGGACCGCCAATAGGGCCCTGAATCGCCCCAAATACGAAGAACGAAGGCAATCCCTTATCGTCGCTGTACCCGCCGAACAACGAAAGCCCATAGACTCCGAAGCGACCCATCAACATTCCGACGTAGCCGATCTGTCCATCCAGGTCTGTTTTCAATAAACCACCGGCGATGGACAAACCACTGAAGTCCCCGGAAACACCCAGACCCTTCAAATCGACCGCCCAATTATTCAACTCGAAGACGTCACCACCGAGCCAGTGCAAGCCGAGTTCGTCGACCGACGCCGTCAGCCCGAATAACAAGACTCGTGCGTCGAATAGCAAAGAAATTCCAGTAACGGAGCCATCAATTTCCGTGACGTCGAAACCGAATTGCTCCAGGTAGAGCGGACCCAGTTGCCGTTGAATGGCCAGCCACCAGGGGCCGGGTGGATCTCCTGCCCGCAGCGAAATGCCGAGATCGCCACCCGGATTCTTCTGAATCGCCAATGCCGGGCTGAAAGCAGGACGGGCTGAGGGCGAGGCGTCGTTACCGGCATCGCTCATGATGTTGTTGGCAACGGCGTTGTCGCCGCCGGCTGCCGAAGGCACGATGGCCAGCCCATCCAACTGAACCTGAACGCCTGCCCCCAATCCTGCGGGCACCGCCTCGCCGTATACATGAACGCCGATCGCGTCGATGCTCATGATGCCGAGATTCAGTAAAGGCCCCGCATTTTTGCCCACGCGAACACCCAAACCGGCGATGGAGAAACCTGCGTTGAGTTCAAAATTGTTGCCCACCTTTTCAACGAGCAAAACTGACAGTCCCGGCGCGATACCAGGCGACGTCACCCAGTTGGCAACCACCTCAAGATCAACCGTCGGGTCGCTGCCCCCTAGCGAAATCCGCTCGCCGGGCGGCAAAGACACGAAGATTCCAGCCAGATCGCCGTTGCGGGTAAAGCCCACATCAACTTTGCCATCAATGGTGATTTTGAGGTTGTGGTCGGCCAGGTTGAAACCGAGCTGGAACAGTCGTTTCAATAACGCTTCAGGATCGGCGATGTCGTCAAACAGAGTTGGGTCCAGGGTTGAAGTGCCATCGGTAAACAACACATCCTGCAGAGCATCGACCGCATCCGTGCCCAGCGGTCCAAGCGCTTCCAGCGTTACGCCCGCTGCCATGGAAATGGCCTGAGACAGCAGCGCCAGCGCCACAGCCGCGGGCTCGTTGTCCTCTGTTTCACCTGATAGTGTCTTTTCGACGACAACCACCCGTGGTGGTATCTCATTCAATGCCCACCGAAACTGAACCGACTGATCGCCGATGCCATCAGTGACCAGACCTATACCCGCCATTCGGGTGAAACCACTGCTGGACACACCGGCTTCAATTTTCGCTATCGGACGAAGAATCAGACCGTTGCCAACGTCGAAACCCTCTGCCAGGTAAGAAACCGAAACGGCAACGCCGCTGGAGCTTAGTCGCATCCGGTCAAATCCGACCGTGCCGACATCCGCAATCGACAGAGCCGCAGCCACTTCAATGGCCGGGCCTGTAGGACTGGCATCCAGAGTGATCTCCACAGGATCCGTGCTGCCCAGCGACAATCGACAGATCCCCGTCGCTGGAGTGGATGTTGAAACGATGGTTCCCGCGGGATCGAGAGCACTGGCCAGCTGGGAAACTGCGGTAACAACAAGATTGGGCAGGCGCGAGATCAGGGCTGCGGCAGGATCGGCAGCAAAGGTTTGAATTTTGGCGTCGGCGAACTGGTTGGATTCCAGTAGATCCAGCGCGCTGCCCAACTCAAACACCGCGATAGCAACGTCTTTTTGCAACGAAGGCGCAAGATTTATTCGTTCGGCAATCAATGCATTGAGCGCGACTGGAATGGCCATGCCCGCACCCGTGGCCAGAAGCGACCCAAGGCCCGGCCCGGAGGGATAAATCGGCATGGGCGCTGCAGGCGCAGCTCGCAAGAGGTCGATGCGAACGTCCGGCGATAAGGCGATGGCGATCCCTTTTCCGTCAAAGGTCACCGAACTGGCAACGAGTGGTTCAATCGAGCCGTTAGTGGCAATGGACAGCCCGCCGCCCAGGCTGATATTAACTGGCGTAGGGCCCAGTGAATGGCTGGTCTCGATGGCAACGGCCAAATCCAGCCGGCCAGAGGTCACGCCGTAAGCCACGGAAACCTCGTTACTGAATTCGAACCCGCCTCCCGTGAAGCCGGGTATCAGCAACTGACCGACCGCGTCAAATGTTTGAATCGACTGACCAAACGGATCGGCTTTCCAGGATGCCGCGCCCTCCTTCAGCCACCCCTTCGGGTCCATTAATAGTGCCCAGGGCAACAGCACCCGACGGGAGGGCAATTCAGATACCGGCGCCAGCAGCCCCAGCCCCTCCATGATAACCTCGATGGCGACTCTGGCATCATCGGAAGCCGCTTCGCGGAGGTGATCAACCAGCCCGGCCAGAAGGCTTGATGGGATAAACGCCGCTCCCAATTTTGCCAGGGCCGCTTGCTCAGACGCACTGAGCGATGACAGAAGATTGATCGAGGTGGCTGACAGCGAACCGGGAGTTTGCCAACCAACGTTCAGGGCTGGCGAAGCTCCGCCAGTTGCTGCACTTGCCTCAAGTCGAAGTCCACCAACGCCTGGCTCAATTGAACCTATCGCACCCGATATGGAAGCCGAGGCTGCCGAAGCGGATACCGAAACGCTGAGCGGAGTCAGGTCGGCCGCCATGTGGGCCACGTCCAACTGAAGAGCACGGGAGCCCAGATCGACGGCAATGGTTGCCGCGTCCAGTGTCCAGGAAATTGCAGAACCGGTACCACCGAATCCGCCAAGTGCCCGGACGGCCCCCGCAAGGCTGGCCGGAGAGGCATTGACCGCCGCGTTGATTGCCGTTCCGGCATCGAGAATGATCTGATCAAAACCTTCAGGGTCGTACCCGCCCCCGGCAACCAGCCCGATATCGGCGAGCAGTTGGCTGAGATCTGACGATGCCGCAGCCAATCGACCTATGACTTCGGCCAAAATAAGATGAACGTCAGACGTGGGCAGGCTTGGCGAGGTAACGCCGGCCCCGCTTTCAATAACCCACTGGTCTCGCCGCACCCCGAAGCAGTTGGCCTCGTGAAGAACAACCCGAGCGCCGGAGACCCGGGCGCTGCCTGCCAGAGGCAAATACAACCGGGCAGAGACCCAGCGTACTTCGATATCGTTCTGGCTGGCGCCAGGGCCGCCGACAAGCCAGCCGTCCTGAACGCCGAAATGCAGATCCAGAATTACCTGACGGTCCGTTTGAGCCTCAAAGCCATCGCCGCTGGGACCACGGTCACAGGTGGCCAGTTCGAGAATGGCCCCTGCCCCAAGAAAAACGCCGCCGATGTTGGCATTGATGACCGGCAGATCCACGCCCGCGTGCAATTTTGTCGGTGACGTTGCTGGTGGTTCATAAATGTTATGACGGTAGGCAATGGCATCAGCAACAGTTGCAGCAAGACCGGCTTCCAGAGTTTCAGCGTCTAGCGCGCCAAATAACGCGTCCACCTGAAGGCCGGACCGGCGTGCCTGCTCGTCTGCCCGAAGAAAATCATCGAGGCTGTCGGGCGTCAAACCGGCTGCCTGGGAGGCCCGCTCAAGGACATAGCCAAACTGCAGGAGCGCATTGGATTCACCGGCAATTTCTTCTTCGTTGATGATCTCGGGCTCTTCCCGATGAAGCTGTAAGAGGAGCCTAAGCGCGTCCCCGCTCAGGCCCGACAACAAGCCATTCAAGGAAACCGGAGCCCAGGCCGAGCCCACCGTCATCACCCGATCAATTGCGGTAATCGTGCTCGCCGCCTTGATGGCTGACGCCCCCGCCGAGCCAAACACAACGACAGTTATGGGCGAGACCCGGTCTTCCAACAAATCGATCAGGCGCTGGCATTGTTCGTCTATGGCACCACGATCCGGCCTGGCTGCGGCGGCGGCCGTTGGGTCAGGCAAGCAAATGGACCAGTGCCCGTTGGTAGACGCCGGAAGACCGAGTCCACTCAGGTCTCCCCGGCTGTCCAGACTGTCGCTGCCGAAACAGGTGCTCCAGATGTCCTCACAGCCGACGTAGACCACCGCATCCGGTGCAATGCCGAAGGCCTCTTGCGGCAACAGGTTGATGGCGCCGAACGCCACCAGTTCGCGATAACTCAGGCCGCCAATGTCTATGCCATTGACGCCGGTTGGCAACGAAGCGGGACGTCCGATCAGACCGTCGGTGCCGGTGAAGCGATCAATTAATGCCTGGAACCCCTCGTCCAGCCGGTCCCGGCCCGTCATCAGATCGGCTAGCTCAGGAAGTTCGGTACCTGCCGCCCGAATCGCTTCTGCAATGGAGGCTAACTCCGTCACCTCACTGGAATCGAAATTGCCGGCGGGCGGTTGATAGCGGCCACGGTGGATATTGCAGCCGGGTTCAAGCCACACAGCAACGCCCGGCGCCTGGGGTTCTGCTGCAATGGCGGCTCGATAGGGTGTGCGTTCGTTGCCGTTGCCCAACGGCGACCACTGGCGGAAACCGCTGAACAGATAGGCGAGTGGACTCATCGCCAATCGAACGTTGCTGCAATTCAAGACCAGGTCGCCCATCCATGATTCAAGAGCGGCTTCGGGGTCGTCTATTAGCTGTTCAATGGATAAGCGAGCGCCCTCGCCGTTCCAACCGATAAGGTCGGTAAGCGTAGTGACAATCGGCGAGTCCAGTCGCCGAAGCAATGCGGCAACAGCGTTTTCGATGGTCTCCCAATCCGGGCTGAAGCTAACCGAGCCATCGCTATTGAACTCCGGTAGCGGCAGCGGAACCTCAAGGGTTGAACTGCCGGATGCATCGACCGCTTCAACCTCGATCGCAAGGTCTGGTGCATCCACACTAACGGCAAAGCCAGTTGAGGCACTCCAACCCACCGAGGCGCCGATAGACCGGGTCGAAATGTCCACCGGGCCCATATCCAACCTTAGATCAGAACCATCGTCTTCCCGAAGTCGCGTGCCAGCATTGATGCGACTGAAGAATTCCGCATTTGGTGAAGCCAAGTTCAGTCGCAATAGCCTTGCACTGACGAAAACGTCTGATCGCTTATCGTCAAAAACGGTGTTCTCGATGCGAGCTTCCAAATCAAAATTGACCCAGTCACCGTCGATCGAAACATCGAGAGCCACAGGGTCAAGATCGATGCTCCAGGGATCCGATACCGTCCCAGACCCTGAAACATTGGTTGAATTACCGGTGATCAGCTCCTGTATTGACGTTAAAACGATCGCCATTGCTGCAGGCGAGGCCGCCAGTGAATTCCAGTAGGCGGCGGTTTTACCCAGCGGGTCGGTCAAAAGGTCAATTGCTGAAGGGCCGGATATGCCCGTGGGTGGATCAAGCCCCAACAGTTGAGAGCAGATTTCGCCCGGGCGACCGAGGCTGGCCAGTGCCGCCACCAAAGCGCCGTCGACCAGACTCTCAGCGGCGTCCAGCGCGGCCTCAGGCGAAGACAGGTCCAATAGCTCATGATTGGCACCACCGAGCGTGACGCTGTGAGCCGTCAATGCAAAAGCCGGTTTGCCCTCGGTCAGGACGATGCCGGCTTTGATCGATCCAATAGCCGGATCCCCTGCGAGCAGAGGCGCGCCCATACCCGCCGCCTGACCAAATACCGCCAGCAGCGACAGGTTCGGCACTGCTTTGACGCTGCCATCCAGGGTTTGCAGCGTCAGCAGATCGACCTGCGCTTTCACTTCCGCCCCGGTTTGAGATCGTAGCGAACCTTCCAGCCAAGGCGTGATGACCAATCCACCTGCGGCTGACGACCCCACGCGCAGGCCAATAGCGCCCGCCAATGCTCCGTCACTGAACTCGATGGCGCTTCGGGCAGAATTGACCGTTCCCCCAAGCAGCGTGGCCCATTGTCCGAGCCAGGCATTGCGAGCGGATGTCGAAGCGAGAATGGATTCAATCCAGCCAGTCAGCGCAGAGACGCCATTCGTAATCAGTGACTCCAGCGGAAATGGCGGAATATTCGGAACAGATCTTAATCCCACCAAACCGGTGAGCGCTGCAAACGGCGCCGTTACCGGATTGCTGGTGTCGAGCGCCTCGGCCTGAGCTTGAATCAGGCCGGTCATGAATTCGAGAAAGTCGGAACCCAGATCGTTGATGTTATCAACAGTGAGTTGGAAATCCCTCGGCGCATTGGTGCCGGGAAGTTGAAGTCGCTCAAAGGCCAGACTGAATTCGAGATCGTCAGAAGGGCTGGTTGGAACGTCCACGCCGACGGATACAGCGCCGATGTAGAGATCCCCTGGCGTAGGTGCATGGTTGGAGATGATGACTTTGAGAGCCAATTCGATGCGCGCATCTTCCCGGCCCAGCACCAGCCAATCGGGCTGGGCCCCGGAAATGTCCAACGCCCCCGCACCTTCCCGTTCGAATTGAAAAACCGGAACGTGCGCGGTGACAGCGATTGCGGGCGTGGAGACCCCGCTGTCGTACTCAATGCCGAAACCAACTCTGGCGCCGTTATCAGCCTCTTGAACTACGACAAAAACGGTCGCGCCGGAATCCTTGAACAGGGGCACCCAGATGGCGCCCCCCTGCTCTTCCCGGTCGGGCGAACCCAGCACGTCGTCAACAAAAGTGATCAACGCCTCTCGCTGTTCGTCGAGGTACATCATCGAACTGAGGCCGCGTTTGCTGCCGTTGGAATTTCCTAGCGGGTCCTGGAACCAATCGCCCTGCAGCTCGCCGTCACGGGTCAGGCCAACTGCTTCGGCCAGGCTGCCAAAAACGTCCAGATTCTGATCGGCGCCCATTTCAGACTCCCGGTATCAGTGAGAACCGGGCAACGGGTTGCACCAGCAGTTTATTTGGCGCGGCGGCAATAGCGCCGGGTACAAGTGGCAAACCCCGCTTGTCGTTCCCGACCTCAGCGCAGAGCACTGAAGCCACTTCAAGCACGGATTCCCAGGCGAACGCCTGAATGGCGTCTCGCCATGCCGACATCAGTTCTTCCGGCCCTTCAAGATCTTCGAACGTGGACATGACGAGACCGCTCGGAGATTGTTTGGTGCCAACACCAATCGGTACCGGGATGTTGAGCCGACCATGCTCTTCACACTCGGTTGTCACCGTTACGGTGATTACACCGCTGGAAAATTCAATGCGAGTTTGGTCACTGTGGATGAGCAGTTCGCTGTCGCCTTTCGTCCAGACAACCAGGGGCGTAGTGTTTCTTGGCAAGTCGAGAACGAGGCGCACTACCTCCGAAAGCAAACGCTGGGCATCTTTACGGGGAACAGTCAGCAGGTCTGGCGATCGGTCGCCCACATCAAGCAGAACAGCCGTATCGATACGGTTAAACCAGGTAAATTTGGAAAAGTCGACGGCTGTAAAACGGGCAGAATTAGCCATAGCACTCCCTCGCGACGAATGTCCCGCGCAGGTTTCGAGACCGACCGGAAAACTTCCTTATTTCCCATGGTAGCCGGACTGCAGAATCAAAACCCTGTTGCGTAGATTCGGGCCAAAAGGCCCCTGAAAACAGCGAACAGCGTCATAAATTCAAGCTATGACATAAGGGAGTATAGGCAGGGTCCAGAGGGGTGCAAAAAAATTTGAGAAATTTAATCTAGATAGGACGATTAATCATACATATTATGAGTTTGGACGGTCCTAGCCACCAAAATACAACGTCGCTTACGCGCATCTAATTCATGGGTCTGACAATCCGGAAACCTGGTCATAGGCGCTATCCTGTATTCCGGTTATCGGACAGCTACAAAATTCCAGCATAGCCGCTGCTGGGAGTAAGGTTCCTATTACGGCGCTAGCTAAAACCCTGTGGATCGTCCAATACGACGAATTAAGTACTTTGTGTTGAAAGTTGAATCAGCGCCCCAGTGAACGGAGCCTGAACCGGGTCAGGTTCACTCATAGGCCAGGAGTGGCGAGGGCACCAGCATAAGTCCAAGCTTTTAAACAAAAGCGAACGTTGATTCCATGGAACAAAGTGATGCTTTGTTTTCAAAGCGAACCTCGGCACGTATTAAATTTGC
>Ga0102943_1002717_pt1 | contig 10203 bp, 10 predicted proteins | sample SalPonC_black_MG_FD_78174 | JGI IMG/M metagenome (GOLD analysis project Ga0102943, IMG submission 78174) | Salt pond soil microbial communities from South San Francisco under conditions of wetland restoration - Salt Pond MetaG... | ecosystem: Environmental > Aquatic > Marine > Intertidal zone >...
GAGACCGAGCGGCGCCGCCGCGGCGGGCAGGCCCGCGTCGGCGGCATGGAGGGTGGAGCGGTTCCGGGCCTGCGGCGACGCGCCGGCGCCGTAGAGGCCGGACGCCGGCGGATCGCCTTTGACGAGAGTTTGTCCCGACCGACACCCGCAATGGAAAGGCGGCGCGCCGCCACGGCCCTTTGTTTCGGGAACGATCGACCCCATATGGCGTTGTAAAGAGGTGACACACCCGAGCCAGAGGAGGCGTCCGTCGAGGGGCGGACGTTCGGAAGGGACGATGAGCTACACGAGATTGCCGGCGCCGTCGCCGGAGCAGGGCCTGAGCCGCTACCTCCAGGAGATCCGGAAGTTCCCCATGCTGGAGCCGGAGGAGGAGTACATGCTGGCCAAGGCCTGGGTCGACCACGGCGACAAGGAATCCGCGCACAAGCTGGTGACGAGCCACCTGCGGCTCGCCGCCAAGATCGCCATGGGCTATCGCGGCTACGGTCTGCCGCCGGCTGAGGTGATCTCCGAGGCGAACGTCGGCCTGATGCAGGCGGTGAAGCGGTTCGACCCGGAGAAGGGCTTCCGCCTCGCGACCTACGCGATGTGGTGGATCCGGGCGGCGATCCAGGAATACATCCTGCGCTCCTGGAGCCTCGTGAAGATGGGCACCACGGCGGGGCAGAAGAAGCTGTTCTTCAACCTGCGCAAGGCCAAGAACCGCATCGGCGCGCTGGAGGAGGGCGATCTCCGGCCCGAGAACGTCGCCACCATCGCCGACAATCTCGGCGTGACCGAGACCGAGGTGATCGCGATGAACCGCCGCCTCGCCGGGGGCGACGCGAGCCTCAACGCGCCGCTGAAGTCGGACGGCGAAGGCTCGGCCGAGTGGCAGGACTGGCTGGCGGACGACGACGCGGACCAGGCGGCGCAGTACGCCGAGCGCGACGAGCTCGAGAGCCGGCGCGAGCTGCTGATGGCGGCGATGGAGGGCCTCAACGAGCGCGAGCGCCACATCCTCACCGAGCGGCGTCTGAAGGACGATCCGGTGACGCTGGAGGAGTTGTCCAAGGTCTACGACGTCAGCCGCGAACGGGTGCGCCAGATCGAGGTGCGCGCCTTCGAGAAGCTGCAGAAGCGGATGCGCGAGCTGGCGGCCGAGAAGGGGATGATCCCCGAGGTGACCTGAGCCTCACCGGGCCTCGGGGAACCGCTCGCCGCCGGCGGGCGCGAGCCCCGGCAGCCAGGTCTCGTGGACGTGCAGCCACTCGACGCCGTTCGGCGTGCCTTCGCGCGCGCGGTAGAGGACGGTGGCGAGGCGGGCCGAACGATCGCCCGCGAGCCGGTGATGCTCCTCGTAGGTGACGAGGGTGCAGTCGCCGACGGTGTGGACGTGGGCCGGAGCCTCCACGGTGATGGCGAAGACTCCGGCGCGATCGGCGAGGGCGCCGTGCAGGCCTTCGAACTCCGTCAGAAGCGCCGGAAGCTCCGTCGTCGTGCCGAGCGGCGAGATCACGCGAAGATCCGGAGCCATGACGCCCGACATGCGCGCGAAGGCGGCCGGGGTCCGCGGCAGGGCGCCGACGAGCCAGTCGCGCAGGAAGGCGTGGAAGTCCTCGGTCTCGCGCACGGCGGCGCGGGCGAGGGCGGGCATCTCGGTCATCTCGGAGGCTCCTTCGGCGGCGGCGCGGCGAGGGTCGCGCCTGCGGCCTCTCCGCGCAACCGGCGCCATCGGACCCGCCTCGGCCCGTTTTCTCCGCCGCGCCCGTTTGACTTTCGCGCTCGGTGCGCTTTGTCGCCCGCGACACGGCAACTCCTGAGGGTGCAGGTTCATGGGCGTCAACGAGAAGTTCGAAGATCCGGCGACGGGGACGGGGGCGCAGGCGACCCCCGCGGCGGACGAAGCCTCGCGTGCCGAGGCGGTGAACGGCGAGGCGGTGGCGCTCGGCATCGCGTTCGACGGGTTCGCCCAGGCGATGGAGACCAAGGGAGGCCGGCTGCTGCTGATGGCGACCAAGGTCCTCCTGTTCAATTTCGCGGTGTTCGGCCCCCTGATCGCGATGGGCTTCCTGCTGTTCTCGTGACGCGCGAGGACGGCGCGGTCAGCCGATCAGGCCGGTCGCGCCGTCCCAGACCAGCTTGCCGCCGGTGAGCGTCAGCATCACCCGGATCAGCCCGAAATAGAGGTGCGCGGGCACCCTGTGGTGCGCCCAGACGCCGAGCAGCATGCCGACCACCGCCACCGGCGCCAGCCAGAGCGCGGCGCCGAGCTGCCCCTCGTCGAACAGGCCGACCGCCCAGTAGGGGCCGAGCTTCACGACGTTGACCCACCAGAACAGGATCACCGTGGTCGCCTGATACTCGCTCTTCGAGAGGGGGCGTGTGAGCAGGTGGACGGCGGCGGGCGGCCCGCCGGCGTGGCTCGCGAAGCTGGTGAAGCCGGCGACGCCGCCCCAGAAGCCGGCGCGGAGCGGGGCCGGGCGCCGGGCCGCCTCCGGGTCGGGGCGAGGTCCCCAGCCCCGGGCCTGCGCGAGCTGGAAGGCGACGAAGCCGAGCGCGATCAGCCCGATCAGCAGACGGACCGCCGCCTCCGGCACGGCCCAGAAGAAGGCTGCGCCGAGCGCGATGCCGGGGACCGCGCCGATCATCATCGGACGCGCCTCCCTCAGGTTCCAGCGGCCGCGCCAGGCCCGGAGCCCCGTCAGGTCCATGACCATCAGAAGCGGCAGCATCAGACCCACCGCGACCTCGGGCGAGGCGACGAGCAGCAGCAGCGGCGTCGCGGCGAAGCCCGCCCCGGCGCCGAATCCGCCCTTTGAGATGCCGGCCAGCAGCACGGCGGGCACCGCGGCGGCGAGGAACAGCGGATCGGCGATCTCGGGCGGCATCGACGGCCTCGCGGGTGAGCGGCGCGACCGGCCGTGCGGCGCGACTGGGGGGCGGCGAAAGCCGACGGCGCTTGCGGGGGGCGCCGGATCGCGCTAGCCCCCGCGCGGACCCATACGAGGCTCAATCGCGGGAGACGCAGACGATGTCCAGACCCAAGATCGCGATGATCGGCGCCGGCCAGATCGGCGGCACCCTCGCGCACCTGGCCGGTCTCAAGGAACTCGGCGACGTGGTGCTGTTCGACATCGCCGAGGGCGTGCCCCAGGGCAAGGCGCTCGACATCGCGGAATCGAGCCCGGTCGACGGTTTCGACGCCGCCTATTCCGGCGCCAACGATTATGCGGCCATCGCCGGGTCGGACGTCTGCATCGTGACCGCCGGCGTGCCGCGCAAGCCGGGCATGAGCCGGGACGACCTGCTCGGCATCAACCTCAAGGTGATGAAGGCGGTCGGCGAGGGCATCAAGGCCAACTGCCCGGACGCGTTCGTGATCTGCATCACCAACCCGCTCGACGCCATGGTCTGGGCCCTGCGCGAGTTCTCCGGCCTGCCGGCCGAGAAGGTGGTGGGCATGGCGGGCGTGCTCGACTCGGCGCGCTTCCGGTATTTCCTGGCCGAGGAGTTCAAGGTCTCGGTCAAGGACGTCACGGCATTCGTGCTCGGCGGCCACGGCGACACCATGGTGCCGCTGACGCGTTACTCGACCGTCGGCGGCATTCCCCTGCCGGACCTCGTCGAGATGGGCTGGACCACGCAGGAGAAGCTCGACGCCATCGTGCAGCGCACCCGCGACGGCGGGGCCGAGATCGTCGGCCTGCTCAAGACCGGCTCGGCCTTCTACGCCCCGGCGGCCTCGGCGATCCAGATGGCGGAGAGCTATCTGAAGGATCAGAAGCGCCTCCTGCCCTGCGCGGCCTGGGTGGACGGCGCCTACGGGCTCAAGGGCCTCTACCTCGGCGTGCCGACGGTGATCGGCGCGGGCGGCATCGAGCGGATCGTCGAGATCAAGCTGAACAAGGACGAGCAGGCGATGCTCGACAAGTCCGTCGACTCCGTGAAGGGGCTCGTGGACGCCTGCAAGGGCATCGACGAGACGCTCGCCTGAACGGCGAGGGCGGGGGGCGGCGTGCGCCTTCCGCCCTTGCCCGAGCGGCGCTTGAGCGGCATAGGAAGAGCGTCCCCGAGAAGGAGCCCGGCCCGATGGAGAAGTTCGAGACCCTGACCGGCGTCGCCGCGCCGATGCCCCAGATCAACGTCGACACCGACATGATCATCCCCAAGCAGTTCCTGAAGACGATCAAACGGACGGGGCTGGGCAAGAACCTCTTCGACGAGATGCGCTACGACGAAGCCGGCAACGAAAAGCCGGACTTCGTGCTCAACCGTCCGGCCTACCGGGACGCGAAGATCCTCGTCGCCGGCGCCAATTTCGGCTGCGGCTCCAGCCGCGAGCATGCGCCTTGGGCGATCGAGGATTTCGGCATCCGCTGCGTCATCGCGCCGAGCTTCGCGGACATCTTCTTCAACAACTGCTTCAAGAACGGCATCCTGCCGATCGCCCTTCCGCAGGAGGAGGTCGACGATCTGATGGCGGACGCCGAGAACGGCGCCAACGCCAAGCTGACCGTCGACCTCGAGTCGCAGACGATAACGCGGCCCGACGGCTCGACCGTGGGGTTCGATGTGGATCCGTTCCGCAAGCGCTGCCTCCTCGAAGGTCTGGACGACGTCGGATTGACGCTGGAGAAAGCCGACGCGATCGCGGCTTACGAGACGCGCATGGCGGCGGAGCGACCCTGGCTGGCGCCTGCGGGCTGAGCGCCGACCGCGAGGGTTCGGCGGTGGGCCGCGTCCCGCTCCGCGAAGGTCGCGGTCCGGCTTGGCCGGGGCCGCGTCGATGACGCGGGAGACGGCGCAGTATCCGGGCGCGGCGCTGCGCGCGCTGGCGGTCACGGCGACCGTGGCGATCCCTTCGCTGCTGGTCGCGCCGTCGCCCGTGGGGACGGGACCCGAACTCTCGTTCCTCGTCGGGGCCGCGGCCGGTCTGATGGTGCTGTTCGAGTATGGCGCGCGGACGCCGGCGCTGGTGGATTTCCGCTTTGCGCCGCCGCTCAACCGGCTCCGTTTCGCGACGTTCGTGATCGCGCTCGCCGCGGCGACCGCCGCGGCGGCCTCGCCGGCGGCCGGGCGTCTCGGATTGACCGTGGCCGAGGCGATGGCGGGCCCGGCGAGTCCGGTCGACCTCGCCGCCTGGGCGGTCACGCGCGACTCGGCCCCCGGTCCGGATCCCGTGTTGAGGGCGGCCGGCGCGCTGACTCTGGTCGCGGCGCTGACCTGCCTGGCGGGCGCCGGGGCGTGGATCTGGTTCGGCGCATGGCCGGGCGATCCCGAGCGGTTCAACCGATGGATCAATCTTCCGACGTTCGAACCTTCGGACGAGGGCGATGCGGCGGCGTGGCTCAAGCGGCAGGGCGGCCTTGCGGCGCTGACGGGTCTTGCGCTGCCCGTGGCCCTCACCGGCCTCGGCGCGGCGGCGACCCGGCTTTTCGCGGCGGATCTTTTCGCCGCGCCGCTGGCGCAGATCTGGGCCGCGGCGATCTGGGCGGGGGTTCCCGCCTGCGTCCTGCTGAGGGCGATGGCGTTGCTCAAGCTTGCGCGGATCGCTCGGAGGGATGTTTCGTGAGAGCCGTCGCGGCCGCGCTGTTGGCGTTGGGGGTGGCCTCGGGCGCCCGCGCGGAGCCCCTGCCTCCGCCGGCGGAGGGGTCGGTGCGCGTCGCGGCCTTCAACGCCTCGCTCAGTCGGGCGGGCGCCGGGGTCGCCTGGAAGGACGTGGCCGAGGGCGACGCGCAGCCTCGGGCGGTGGCGGAGATCATCCGGCGGGTGCGGCCGGACGTGCTGCTGGTGCTGGAGCTCGACCACGACCTCGAGGGGCGGGCGCTGGGCGCGCTGGCGGCGCTGATCGCCGAGGACGGGGCGGCGCCGGGCGTCGACTATCGGCATCGCCTGGCGGCGCCGATGAACACCGGCGTTCCCACGGGGCTGGACCTCGACGGGGACGGCGCCGCGGCCGGTCCGTCGGACGCGCAGGGCTGGGGGCGGTTTCCGGGGCAATACGGCATGGCGCTGCTCTCGCGCCTGCCGATCGAGGGGCTGCGGAGCTTCCGCCGTCTGCTCTGGGCCGAGATGCCGGGGAGCCTGATGCCGGGCGCCGGGATGCCGGAGGCCGCGGCGATGGTGCAGCGGCTGTCCTCCAAGTCGCACTGGGACGTGACCCTGCGGCTGCCGGGGGGGGAGACGTTCCACCTTCTGGCGAGCCATCCGACGCCTCCGGTCTTCGACGGGCCGGAGGATCGCAACGGGCGGCGGAACCACGACGAGATCCGGTTCTGGATCGACTACGTCTCCGGCGAGGACTGGATGACGGACGATGCGGGGCGTCGCGGCGGGCTGGCGCCGGGGGCCGCCTTCGTGGTGGCGGGCGACCTCAACGCCGACCCGGCCGACGGCGAGGCGCGGCGAGCGGCGATCGCGGCGCTGCTGTCCCATCCGCGCGTGCAGGATCCGGCCCCGCGGAGCGCAGGCGCGGCGTCGGCCGCGGCGGCGCAGGGGGGCGCGAACGCGCGCCACAGGGGCGATCCGGCGCTCGACACCGCCGACTGGCGGGACAAGCCGGAGCCGGGAAACCTGCGGGTCGACTACGTGCTGCCCTCGACCGACTGGGAGGTGACGGCGGCGGGCGTGTTCTGGCCGGCGCCGGGCGCGCCCGGCGCGGCGCTCGTCGAGGGCGGGCGGCGACCGGCGAGCTCCGACCATCGGCTGGTCTGGGTGGATCTTCGGCCCGACGGGCGTTGATCCGGCCGGCGGCGCGGGCGGAATCGGCGCCGCAATCGTGCGCAGAGCGTGCGGACGAGGCGCCGCGGGCGTCGGCCCTTCGTCGGCTTCGCGTCGGACTTCCGTCGGCCTTTCGTATGCCGTCCGTCGGCCCTCGGCAGGACTTTCGTGCCGCGCGCGTCGGTCGTCGGTGCGCAATTCGTGCCGACGTCGCGCCGACGGGAGGGGCGAGAGGGGTCTCCGGCCTGGCGACGGTCCGAGGGCGCTAGAGCGCTTTGCGACCTGATTGGATCAGGTCTCGCGCTCCAGACTTTTGATTTGTCGCGTTTTCGCGACGCCGGCCCGTTCCGGTCCGACTGGAAAACGCTCTAGCCTGGCGCCGAAGGGTCGAGGAAAGGTTGACGCTCGCGGCCGGGCTCCGCCCTTGGACGGAGCGCCGCCGGCCTGATCGTGGATCGATCGTCGCGAAGGATCACGCCGCCGGGGGGACGGCCCCGGCGGCGCCTTTCGGTCGGACGGCCCGGCCGTCAGCCCGCGCCGGGCGAGGTCCGCGTCTCCGCCGGGGGAAGGCTGTCGGCGGTCCGGGGCTCGGTCTCGGCGGCCTCGGCGGCGACGGCGTCGGGCGCGAGCGTCAGGAGCACCGCGCCCTCGGCGATCTGGGCGCCTTCCTCGGCCGGGGCGGTCTCGACCGTGCCGTCGCGAGGGGCGGTGAGGCGGTGCTCCATCTTCATCGCCTCCATCACGGCGACGGTCTGGCCGGCGGTGACCGCGTCGCCGGGCCTGGCGAGCAGGCGCTTGACGAGGCCGGGCATCGGCGCGGTGACGGCGTCGCCGCCGGCGACGGCCTCCAGCGCGGCGGCGAAGGGGTCCGCGAGGCCGAAGGCGGCGGCGCGGCCGGCGAGGAAGACCTCGGCCCGCGGCCCCTGCGGCGTGGCGCCGAGGACGGCGCGGGCGTCCCGCTCGGCCCCGTCGACGGCGAGGCGCAGGCGCCCCGGCGCGGCATGGATGGCGAGGGCCGGGCCGGCGGCGTCGCCCTCGACGGCCGTGTAGCGATGCTCGCCGACCGTCTCGAGGGTGACGACGAGGGGCTCGCCTTCGCCCTCGACGGTGACGCGGCGGCTCTCCCGCCCCCAGGGGCGCCAGCCGTCGCGGCGTCCGAAGGGGCCGGGCTCGGCCGGGCGGTCGAGCGCGAGGGCGGCGGCGGCGGCGAGGGCGGCGGCGCCGGCGGGCGCGGGTTCGGGCGCCGTGAGGGCGGCGAGGTCGCGCTCGATCAGGTGGGTGTCGATCTCGCCCTTCGCGAAGCCCTCATGCGCCAGCAGGCGGGAGAGGAAGGCGAGGTTGGTGGTCAGGCCCGCCACCTCCGTCTCCGCCAGCGCGGCGAGGAGGCGGCTGCGCGCGGCCTCCCGCGTCGGGCCGTGGGCGACGATCTTGGCGATCATCGGGTCGTAGTGGGGGGAGACGGCGTCGCCCTCCCCGACGCCGGCGTCGGTGCGGGCGAGGAGGGGATCGGGCAGGCGCAGATGGGTGAGGCGGCCGGTCTGCGGGAGGAAGCCCCTGGCGGGATCCTCGGCGTAGAGGCGCGCCTCGATGGCGTGGCCGGTGAGGGGGACGTCCGCTTGCGCGAAGGGCAGCGGCTCTCCCGCGGCGATGCGGAGCTGCCATTCGACGAGGTCGAGGCCGGTGATCGCCTCGGTGACGGGGTGCTCGACCTGGAGGCGGGTGTTCATCTCCATGAAGTAGATGCGGTCGGCGCGGAGGCCCTCGGAGGCGTCGGCGATGAACTCGACGGTGCCGGCCCCTTCGTAGCCGATGGCCTTGGCGGCGCGGACGGCGGCGGCGCCGATCTCGGCCCGGATCTCCGGCGTCATGCCGGGGGCGGGGGCCTCCTCGATCACCTTCTGGTGGCGGCGCTGGAGCGAGCAGTCCCGCTCATGCAGGTGCAGGGCCGTGCCGTGACCGTCCGCGAGCAGCTGGATCTCGATGTGGCGCGGGGCGGCGACGTATTTCTCGATCAGGACGGCCGGGTCGCCGAAGGCGGCCTGCGCCTCGGCCCGCGCGCCTTCGAGGGCTTCGGCGAAGTCCTGCGCGCGGTCCACGCGGCGCATGCCCTTGCCGCCGCCGCCGGCGCGGGCCTTGATCAGGACCGGGTAGCCGATCTGCTCGGCCTCGCCGGCGAGGAACTTCGGGTCCTGCCCTTCGCCGTGGAAGCCGGGGACGACGGGGACGCCGGCCTCCTGCATCCGGGCCTTGGCGGCGTCCTTGAGGCCCATGGCGCGGATCGCCGAGGCGGGCGGGCCGACCCAGATCAGGCCGGCGCGGCTGACCGCCTCCGCGAAGTCGGGGTTTTCGGAGAGGAAGCCGTAGCCGGGGTGGATGGCGTCGGCGCCGGTCGCCTTGGCGGCGGCGATGATGCGATCCGCGACGAGGTAGGACTCGGCGGCGGGGGCGGGGCCGATGGCGACGGCCTCGTCGCAGGCGGCGACGTGGCGGGCCTCTGCGTCGGCCTCGGAGTGGACGGCGACGGTGCGGATGCCCATGCGCCGCGCGGTGCGGGCGATGCGCACGGCGATCTCGCCGCGGTTGGCGATGAGGAGCTTGGCGATGGGGCGGGGGGCGGGCGCCGGGGCGGCGCGCGCCGCGGCGGCGTCGGCGTCGGCGGTCGCCTGCGCCTCGGCCTCCGGCGAGAGGTGCGGACGCTCCGGCGGGGTGACGCCGCCGCCGGGCTCGCCCACGAGGTCGGGGCGAGTGGAGTCCGGGGCGAGGACGGGGTCGCGGCGGCGGCGGAACAGCTTGCGGAACATGGGCGCCTCTCCTCCCCGGTTGCGCGGCGGGTTCTCGATAGGGCCTGCGGAGGGCGAGGCCAAGGGGGCGTCAGCGGTGGGGCCGCGGCGTCTCGGAGCACCAGCTCATCCGCCGGCCGCCGTCGTAGGCGCGGGCGAGGGAGGTCGCGGTCATGCGTTGGGCGAGCGGTTCGCCGTCCAGCATCATCGCGCCGAGGCGGCGGCCGTAGCGGTCCTCCCCGAGGCGGACCACCGTCACGGCGTCCGCGGCGAAGACGTGGAAGGCGAGCAGGAGGGTCGCCGTGACGCCGCGGAGGCGTTCCGAGGGGCACTCGGCGCCCGAGCCGATCTCCGGCGTGTCGAAGCCGGTCAGGCGGATCGTGCGCAGGCCGTCGCCCGGGCACCACGCCTGCAGGGTGTCGCCGTCGGTGAAGGAGAGGACGCGGCAGGTCGGCTCGGCGAGGCCGGTGAGTTCCCTGGCGCTGCGGATGGGCTTGGCGTGGAGGACCAGGAGGGCTGCGAGAAGGAGGATCAGGACGAGCCGGAGGGTGAGCCGCGGCCGTCGCGGCAGGCGCAGCCGTCGGCGCGAGCGGCGGCGGCGGTCCGGTGGAACGCCGCGGGCCGCTTCGCCGGGGAGTCGGCCTGAAGAGGGGAAACGGTCCTTCCAAGCCGACATCGATGCGCCTCCCGTTAGGCGCGGCGGGCTCAGGCGCCGGCC